>Ga0265306_10000858_pt1 | contig 14836 bp, 16 predicted proteins | sample Helome_3_FD_192493 | JGI IMG/M metagenome (GOLD analysis project Ga0265306, IMG submission 192493) | Marine sediment microbial communities from subtidal zone of North Sea - Hel_20160420 (Illumina Assembly) | ecosystem: Environmental > Aquatic > Marine > Subtidal zone > Sediment ...
TCGCGAAATATCGAGGTATACGGGTTCAACGGATCGCCGTGGCCGAAGCCTGTCGCCGCCAGGGTTTGGGAACACGTCTGCTCGCGCGCGCACGCGAGTTTGGGCAACAGAATTCATTCGCTTATCTCGGTGCCAGCTTTGCGCTCGACCCGACCTCCGCGGGTTTCTGGCAACAGGCGCAATTCTCCCTGGTGCATGTCAGTTACGGCAGAGGCAAATCAAGTGGTGAGCATTCGATTGCCGTGCTCCATCCGCTCAAGCCGGCTCTGGATGAGGACATACAGCAAATGCAACAGCGCATTCAGCAACAGTTACCGATCTGGATGACGCAATTCCTGCAAACGATGGATGCGCCCCAGGTTATAGCGCTGCTGCGTTTCGCGGGTTTTGACGCAGCGCTCAATGAACTCGAGCAACGCGAGATAGATGCCTTTGCCCGGGGTAACAAGGGATTTGAGCTATGCTTTGTGAGCTTGCAGAAGTATGTTATGCATTGTATTGCGCGCTCTTACGACGACCCGGGCACTCTTTTAATCGAGAAAGCAATACAGAACCGTAACTGGGAACTGCTCGAACGCGAGACTGGTGCCGAGGGTCGCAAGCAGTTGCAACGGCGCTTGCGCGGGCAAGTCGAAGCCCTCCTCAAAGACTGTTAACATCACCTGAACACTGAGATATTCATGCCACAGAAGATTATCGATTTCTGGTTCGCCGATGAGGTACGCAAACTCTGGTTCAACTCGACCCCGGAGTTTGACCGTATGTTATGCGAGCGCTTCGAGGAGACCCTGAAACAGGCAGGTCGGGGTGAGCTTGATCACTGGATGGAAAGTGCGCCGGGCTGCCTGGCACTGGTTATCGTTATGGACCAGTTTCCGTTGAACATCTATCGTGGCAGTGCGCTTAGCTTTGCAACCGAGGCCCGGTCCCGCGATGTGGCCAGGGTCGCTATCGAGAAAGGTTTTGCCAGGGTGCTTCCCGTCGAACAGCAGGCTTTTTTGTATATGCCATTCATGCACAGCGAAGATATTGCCGACCAGAAACTGGCACTGGAATTATTTGATCAACCCGGTATGGAAGCTAATCTGCGTTTTGCCCGTCATCACTATGCGATCGTCGAAACCTATGGACGCTTTCCCCACCGTAATGCCTTGTTGGGGCGTGTCAATACGGCTGCCGAGGTCGAATACCTGAACTCCAGGGAAGCCTTTACTGGCTGAGATACTGATGCGAGAGCAAATAAACCATTACATCTGGAGCTACAACGCATGTGATACCGGGACAGAGCGCTCCGCCTGGCGACATTTTCTGCAGATAGTTTTCATGGCCGGTCGCGACCTGATGGGGGGCATGATTACCCTGCATGCGATGAGCCTGGTGTATACCACGCTGTTAGCACTGGTGCCGTTACTGGCGGTGAGTATTTCGGTGTTAAAAGGTTTTGGCGTCCACGGCCAGCTGGAGCCGGCCCTGGCGCGTATTCTGGCGCCCATGGGCGAACAAAGCGCCGAACTGAGTGCGCTCGTCGTGGGTTTCGTCGATAACATGAAAATCGGTGTGCTCGGCGCGCTCGGCCTGGTGCTGTTGCTGTACACCACGATTTCGCTGATTCAAAAAATCGAAGCCGCGTTTAATCATACCTGGCGCTTACACACTAGTCGCAGCCTGATGCAGCGCTTCAGCGATTATCTGAGTGTCATCATGGTAGGCCCGGTGCTGGTATTTTCGGCGGTTGGTATTACCGCCTCGTTGGGCAGTCATCATATAGTCGAAGTGTTAAACAGCTTGCCGTATATGAGCGGGTTGTTACATCTGCTGGGTAATCTGCTGCCCTATGTGTTGGTCATCGCGGCATTTACCTTCATTTACATGCTGGTGCCGAATACCCGGGTGCAGATACGTTCGGCACTATACGGGGCCCTTATTGCCGGGGCGCTGTGGGAATCCAGCGGCATGCTGTTCACCTCGTTTATTAGTGGCTCAAAAAGTTACACCGCAATTTATTCCGGGTTCGCGATCGCGCTGGTGTTCATGATCTGGCTTTACCTGAGCTGGGTCATTTTACTGGTTGGAGCCAGTATTTCGTTTTATCACCAGAACCCCGAGCAATTGAAATGGAAGAAGAATAATCTTCATCTAAGTGGTTTAATGCGCGACCAGCTGGCGTTGCAGGCGATGCTGGACATTGCGCTCGCGCATGACCGGCAAGCTAAATTTTTGCCCAGCCTTGAAAATCTCGCCATCAGTCAGCAAGTACCTGTCGATGTACTGAAACGGATGCTCGACGCGTTGCAGGCCGATGGCTGGATTTCGCAGTCCGCAGACGAGACGATGCACTATCTGCCGGCTGTTTCCCTGCCGCGCATTCGGCTGGTAGATATCCTGCGCAGCGCGCGACGCGCAGAGGATGATGGTCAGACAGAACGTTTTCGTAGCGATGCCGTGGTTGACAGTTTATTGCGCAAGCTCGAGCAGGACCTCGAATTGCGTCTGGCCGAACAAACCCTGGCCGATTTTCTGCAAAAATTTGAGGATGATGCAAAACATGAAGATAGTCTCGTTTAATGTAAACAGCTTGCGCCAGCGCCTGCATCAGCTACAGAGAGTGATCGACAAGCACGCTCCGGAATTTATCGGCCTGCAGGAAACCAAGGTACAGGATCATGAGTTTCCGCTGCAGGCGATCAATGAGATGGGCTACCAGGCGGTCTACATGGGGCAGAAAACCCACTACGGGGTCGCGCTACTATCACGTCAGACCTGCAGTAATCCCTGCTATGGTTTTCCGGGTGACCCCGAGGATGCACAAAAGCGCTTCATCGGTGGTGAATTTCAAATCGATGGTGAGCAGATGCTGGTTTTCAACGGCTATTTCCCGCAGGGCGAGAGCCGTGACCACGCTATCAAGTTTCCTGCCAAGACACGATTTTATCAGGACCTTAATCGATTCCTCGACGCTTTCGATATGACACGCACGAAAATGGTTGTGATGGGCGATTACAACATAGCACCGCAGGATCTTGATATCGGTATCGGTGCAGATAACGCCAAACGCTGGCTCAAGACCGGAAAGACCAGTTTTCTGCCCGAGGAGCGCGAATGGTTCAGGCAGCTCGAGGCGCATGGGTTATACGATGGGTTTCGTCTTTGCCATGCCGAAGAGAATAACTGTTTCAGCTGGTTCGATTATCGTAGTCGCGGTTTTGAGCGTGAACCAAAGCGCGGCCTGCGAATCGATCATTTAATGGTTTCGGAACTACTGCGGACTGCGGTGGTCGATGCTGGGGTAGATTATGATATTCGTGGCATGGAAAAACCATCTGATCACGCACCTGCCTGGATCGAATTTAAATTGCCTGACGACAACTGATTGTTCGTCACCGCAACAACCTGGAGGAAATAAACATGTTTGGCAGACCAACCGAAATTCCCACTGCGGCGCAAGCGCTGCCCGGCCGCGACGATGCGATTAAATTCGACCCTGTACATACCGTTCTCGGGACCTCGATGGTTGAACCTTTCCCGGATGATTGTGAGCAGGTGGTGCTAGGACTCGGGTGTTTCTGGGGGGCTGAACGTAAGTTCTGGAGTCTTCCCGGTGTCCATACCACGGCTGTTGGTTACTCCGCCGGTCACACGCCGAACCCTGGCTACCAGGAAGTATGTTCCGGTATGACCGGGCATAACGAAGTCGTGCTGGTGGTCTATCATCCGTCGCAAATAGACTTCGAGGCGTTGTTAACTACCTTCTGGGAATCGCATAATCCCACCCAGGGAATGCGCCAGGGCAATGATCAGGGAACCCAGTATCGTTCTGGAATTTACTATCGTCTCGACAGTCAGCGGATAGCTGCAGAGCTAAGCCTGGAACAGTATCAGCAAAAACTTCAGCAAGCGGGCTATACTCGGATAACAACCGAGATCCTCGAAGCCGGCCCATTTTACTATGCCGAGGAATATCACCAGCAGTACCTGGAAAAAAATCCTGCTGGCTATTGTGGTTTGGGTGGCACCGGAGTATCTTGTTAGACTTTAGATTAAGAATATCGCCTAAGTTTCTGATAATTCTTAAAATTAAGTGAATAAATTTTATCAAAATACCGGTTAATTTTGCATATTGCTATGATGAAAACAGGTGTTTTTCGGTCCCCCTTTGCCGGGCTCGAAGCTACTCTTTACATTGGTAATTCCAATCAATTCCGGGGCCCTCACGGCGCTTAAAACTGACCATGCACTATTACCAGATATGACCCAGCCTGAACTTCTGACGATGTTGTTTTACTGCAAGGGACACCTCGCTGGTGCCGCTGTCGGTGTTCTTCAGATCGTTTCAGCAGGCGGCCGCAGGCGTCTGCTCGAGGAGGATAAGGAATATCCCTGTTTGATTGAATAGCTTCGTGCTAAACCGCCTCTACAGTTTCAAGTTCATCATCAGCTTCGCGTTGCTCTGGCTGGGTGCGCTCGCCTATGGCCTGGCTATTTACAGTACCCATGTCTATCGCAATCACGCCATCGAAACCCAGGTTGAATCGCTGCAATCGTTGCTCCAGCACGAAGCTGCCGAAGCGATTCTGGAGCTTTACGACAAGCAGAAGTTATTTGGCCTCAAGCTGCAAAGTGAGGCGCCATTTCGGGATGCACTTGAAAAACGTGATAGTGCCGAGATGAAGTCCTGGTTAGGGGAAAGTTATAACCGCTACCAGGAGGCACCGAGTTGGTTCAAGCTCAAGGCAATCATTGTGCGTGATCTATCAGGAGATATATTTGCGCAAATTTCTGATGATGGTTTGCAAGCTTATAAGGGTTGTCCAACGGCCCTGGAGTCGATCGGGGGGCCATTGGTCAGGTTGTTAAAACCGAGCTATACGCTATGCAGTTTCGACGCTCAACTCTATAGCGAAGTGCTGATGCCGGTAGGTGGCCCGGAACCAGAGGCTTATCTGCATATCATGGCCTATGCGATAGAAGGCTTGATGAATATAGAGCAAACTATCCAGATACCATTAAAAATTGATCATGGTTCGGGTTCCAGCCTCTACCTGTCGGAGGCATGGGTCGATAAGAACCAGGTTGGCCATCTATATCCAAGCTACAAGCTGTATGGGGACGATGCATTTCTTGCGGCAACGATAAGTGCAGCATTTGATCAGCAGCCGCTTATGGAGAGTCTCGCAAAAACCGAAACCAGTTTCTTCACTATTACCGCGATAGCAACAATTTCGGCGCTCGTGCTGGTAATGATCATGTTGAATCGCGCTTTTTTGCCAATGAACAAGTTGCGCAATTCTGTCGGGGCGCTGTTAACTGGCAAATATGCATCGATAGGCGAAGAAAAACTGCCGAGTGAGTTGAAAGACCTGGTGTTAGCATATAACGAAATGGTCGAAGGTCTCGAGATTGAAACCATTTCACGTCGGCAGATTGAAGAAAAGCTGCGTTCGGAGAAGGATTTTATCTCAACCACTCTGGATTCGATTACTAATCCGGTAATCGTTATTGACTCCAAAGACCGTATCAAACTGATTAATCCCAGCGCGGAGAAACTGTTTGGCGACAAGCAAGCCGCACTTGTCGATAGCTCGATCCACGAAGTGCTGATTCTGTATGCTAATCGACAGACCACGCGCATTATCGACCTTAGCCAGTTGCTCAGCCGCAAGCTCTCGATCAGTTCGATGTTTTTTTTCGATCCGAACCGGAATATTATCGAACTCGAGTTCTCGGCCTCACCGATGATCGATATGGAAGCAGAGGATGTTGGTTTCGTCATCATTCTGAAGGATGTGTCGGAAGACCGTAAGCTACGACGAAAGTTGAGTTATGAAGGCAGCCACGACCAGCTAACCGGGTTTCTAAATCGCAGCGCGTTTGAGCAAAAATTCGAAAACCTGGTCACCGAGAACAGTAATACAAATGTCCAGCACGTGTTTGCTTACCTCGATATAGACCAGTTCCGGGTCGTCAATGAAACCTGTGGTAGTGCCGCCGGGGACCTGTTATTGAAGCAGGTGAGCAAGGTGATTAAAAAGCATGTGCGAAAATCCGATATTCTGGCGCGCTTAAGCGGTGATGAGTTCGGTATTATTATGCCCTTTTTTGAAATGGAGCCTGCGCTGCTAGCCATCCAGAAGATCATTATCGAGATACAGCATGCGGGTTTTGTCTGGAACGACCAGGAGTACCAGGTAACATCGAGTATTGGGGTGATGACTTTCGGGCGCATGAGTGATGAGTATGCCGAGTACTACTCAAAGGTTAGCACGGCCTGTTTTCTGGCCAAGCAAAACGGGGGTAATCAATACCATTACATCGACGAAAACGATGAGAAAGTTATGGCCCAGCAAGAATCGATGGAATGGGTTGCAGGCATCATGGAGGGATTCTCCGAAGATCGCTTTTGTCTCTACGTACAGCCTATAGTCTCCATGGACAAGGACGAAAAGCATGCCCACTATGAAGTTTTAATTCGTTACCGTAGTGCTGATGGCAGTATTATTTCACCCGGTGATTTTCTACCGCCTGCGGAGCGTTATAACCTGATTGAGCGCATCGATATCTGGGTAGTCAGTAACGTTATTGCCTGGCTGCAGGAGCATCAACACAATTTGGGTGACCTGATGTTCTCGATCAATCTTTCCGGCCGCAGTATCGGTTCGCAAACCTTCCATAAATTTCTCCGCGAGAGCCTCGAAACAAGCAATGTCAAAATGAGTTCCCTGTGTTTTGAGATAACCGAAACTGCAGTCGTGGATAATGTTGAACGTTCGGTTGAATTCATCAATTCGATCAAGGAACTTGGCGTCAAGTTTTCGCTCGATGATTTTGGCACCGGGTTATCCTCGTTCAGTTATCTGAAGCAATTCCCGGTAGACTATCTGAAAATCGATGGCGAGTTCGTGCGCGATATTCTCGAAGATGACAAAAGCTACGTTTTTGTGCGTTCTATGACTGAGGTCGGGCACTGCCTCGATATGAAGGTGATCGCCGAGTTCGTGGAGTCGGATACCATGTTCGACAAGCTACGTGAGGCTAACGTTGATTACATTCAGGGTTACACGGTTGGCAAACCGGTATCAATCGAGTCGATACTAAGCCTTGAAGAGCCGGGCAAACAAAAAGCCGGATAGGTTCAGCCGACTACTTTTAATTCACTTAAGGCATTTCGCATATCGCGAAAGCTGGGGATTTCAGCCTGTTCTAAAAGTTTTTCGCGGTCCTGCAGGGTGCGCGAACCGGCTATCTGCCTGATGGTCTCCATTTCAAGATAGGGTGCAACCATGTGCAGGAACTCGAACTGGTATGCGGATATGTGGCGCGAATGCCGGAAACCGATCTTGATAACACTATCCGGAAACAAATGGCTGGCATCGATATAAACCAGGTCAGAATTTTCGTCACGACAAGCCATTTCCGCGACTATGCCAGCGCCCATGCCGAGACGAACATAAGTCTTGATAACATCGGAGTCGGTGGCGGTAAATGCAACCCGCGGCTGAAGTTTGGCCCGTTGGAAAGTTTTGTCGAGCTGCGAACGACCGGTCAGGCCGAGCATGTAAGTCAGGATTGGAAACCTCGCCAGGTCGTGCAGCGTGATACTGTTAATCAGTGTTAGTTCATGATTGGGCGGAACCACGATAAACCGGTTCCAGCGGTAGGCCGGTATCGTAACCAGTTCATCGCGTTCATCGATTACCTCGGAAGCGATTACGAAATCAACCTGGTTGTTGGCGGCCAGTTTACACATCGACTTGGGGTTACCCTGGTGTACGCGCAGTTCAATATGCGGGTACTTGCGCGAAAACTGTTGCAGGATAGGCGGCAGAATAAACTGGGCCTGGGTATGCGTAGTGGCGATAGTCAGGCTACCGCGATTGCTCTTACTGAAATCACGCGCTGACTGCTTGATATTTTTCGCACTGTTTAGCAGATCGGCAACATGTTCGAGAATCGCATGTCCGGCCGGTGAAATGGCGGTTAACTTTTTACCCGAACGTTCGAATATCTGGATGTCGAGTTCATCTTCAAGCAACTTGATCTGATGACTGATACCGGGTTGTGAGGTGTAAAGTTCTGTGGCGGCGGCCGAGACATTGAGATTATTACGTACGACTGCGTCGAGAAAGCGAAGCTGTTGTAGTTTCAATAGTTTAGGTGTTTTGCTCGCTGGAAAAATCAGAGTGTACAAGGATATTCCAGCAAGACAAACAGTTTTTAACTGCTCAGGATGCGTGGTCGATTAACGTTTTTTAGTGAAGTTAATCGATTTTACTCGGGGTGAAAGATTGACTTCATCGATGACGATGTCGGAACTGGAGCGTAGTATCTGCCAGATAATTTCTGCTACGTCGCCTGTTTCAATGGCATTTTCCGCTGCCGGCCCGGGTTCGAATGACAGTTCGTCAAAGAAAGGACTGCGCACCATACCCGGGTTAACCATGCTTACCTGGATACCGTCGCTGCTGCAATCCTCGCGCAGAGACTGGCAAAAGCCGCGCATGCCGTATTTGGCGGCACAGTATAGCGCGCCCTTCTTGCCCGCCTGCAGCGCTGATTCGGAGCCGATAAATATGATCCGGCCCTTACGCTGACGCCGCAATGCGGGTACCAGGCCACGGCATATCACCATCGCGCTGGTCAGGTTTACGCGCATCGAAGTTTCGATTTGCGTGACTGAAAACTGCTCAATGGAACCGAAATGGCCCTGTCCGGCGGCATGGATGAAACAATCGACTGTCTCGGTTTCGAGTAACTCGTTTATTTGTGATTCGAGCTGTTCGAGCCTGGCGAGATCGAGTGCGAGAGGGGAGAAATTGTCGGCTTCGAATTCGGCTACCTGGCCACGACGGCTAATCCCGATAATGCGGTAACCCTGTGCTAGCAACAGGCGCGTAGTCGCCAGGCCAATACCGGAACTGGCCCCGGTAATTAACGCGGTTTTTGCGTCAGCCATGCCATTCGCAGGGGTGGTAGCTTTGCCGTGGGATATGTTTCATTAATTGGGCTTCACAGAATTCGATCATTTCCCGCTCACGCTCAAGCGGATAACTGATAATACCATTGTTGAGATCCAGGTTTTGCGCAAACAGGGGTTCTTCGGGATAGAGGCGGGTGACCTTGCGGAAATGATCGCGGGTAAGTCGAAAACTACCAAGGCTTACCGAGTGCAATTTTTGCGGATCGATTTCGCTGAAAATATCGTTTAGCAGTTTGATGAATGCGTCCTGGTAATGTTGGTGATAAACGACCGGGTCGAAGCGTAGCCCGACCGCCCAGCCGGCGTCGATCAGCCGGCGCATTGCATCGATACGTCTGGCGATCGTGGGTACGCCATGCTCGAGTTTACTATGGCTGAAATGATCGCTAAAACTGAAGGCGGTTACCACGCGCGCGACCGGTTGCCGTTTTAACATCGACCGAATCTGGGTGCTTTTGGTGCGTAGTTCCAGCCAGGCGTTATCGATAGAGGCAATCAGCGGAATGAAATATTCGGTGAAGCCGGTCATCGGTTCGTTGGCCAGACTGTCGCAATCATATCCGGAGTAAAACCATACCTGCTGCCCCTGATGTCGGGTGGTGATATCTTTTATCTGCGCGCCGAAGTCTTCGTAATTTACAAATAGTAACTGGTGGGCTGACTGGTACATCCCCTGTAAGAAACAGTAGCGGCAATCGTAGATACAATTGAGCATGTGCGAGAAGTAATAGTTTTTGTCTCCACCGAGACCGTAACCTTCGGGTGCCGCAAGCACATGCCCCTGGTTCTTGGCAGCGATAATGATGGCCGGATCTTTTTTCTGCAGGCGGAAGTTTTGCGCGCGCGGATTGAATACTTCGCCAAAGTGTTCGATCTCAACCACGGGTAACTTGCGCAGTCGTTTGAGCAACTGCTGCGCGCGTGGGTGATCACGAATTTCTGCTTCGATATAGACACGACTGACCATTGTTACAAGCCTTCACTCTCCTCGTAGCTGAGCTGTTCCAGGACTTCAATGATGACTTTACTCGAGGCACAGGTAGCGAGTTCTGTTAATAGTTGCTCGGAGCCCAGGTTACGGTTCATCAGGTAGCGCCAAAGTACGCGCAGGCGGTTCTTTTGAGTCTGGCTAAAATGCGCCATTGCGATTAATTGCTGCCAGGATTCGGCAGGAATTTCGAGTGCAGTAATTTCCTGATTGAGCGCAACCAGGCTGCTTGCCTGCTGATCGATCAGCTCGATATGCCGGTGGATTAATGCGCTAATCCGGGGTCGGTCTTTACCGGTTTTATGCTGCTGATTATCACTGACAATTTTTATGCTTTGCGTCAGCTCGGCACTGCTAAAGCGCAGCGTACTGTACATGAAACCACTCGCTTCCATGTCATACAGCTGTTGCTCCCGGTAGTCCTCGCTGGGCTGGCCCAGGGTTAAACAGGCACAGCCAGGTAGTGTGGAATCTGCACCGGGGGCAGGGTAATAACGCTGGCCGGTATCGGCATCAATGACCTGGTTTAATGCGAATATCGAGCCAAGCTCATAGCTAGCTGTCCCGGCAATACCGAGATTTATCCAGGCTATCGAGGCCGCATCTTCATACCTGGCCGCAATCCAGGCACTCGCAGCAGCGCTGGCAAGTTTACCGATGCCACTAATGATACAGGCCATGTCATCGCCCCGGTAAAGATCGAAAGCATTGTCCTCATGCGATTTTTTAAGGCGATAGAAATCGATGACCGGTTTGGCTTCACAATGCAGTGCACATACCCAGATCAACATAGCGATGCTCGCGCATTGTTACCGCAGCAGGTGTCACGCAGTGGGCCAAACTCTTCGATAAGTGATTGATTCTGATGTTTGACGGCGCCATTGAGCAGGATATCGAGCTTGCACAAAAGCATCGCCTCGGCAGCCTGGCGGAACTCGTTCTTTAAATGCTGCGTGGTCAGCAAGCGATGCAACGCGCGGATGCGAAATCGGTCCATCAGCGGATGTTGCTGCGACAGTTGATCATCATGCCCGGCATATCGGGTGACCAGTGCCTGAGCTACATGGTGCACCGGGAATTGATGGCATAGTCGTAACCACAGATCGTAGTCTTCACAGGCGGGTAAATTTTCATCGAAGCTCCCGAGCGACTCGAGCGTTGACTTGCAGATTACCGCAGCCGATGGCGATATCGCGCATAAGGGCAGGCATTGTTCAAATATCCAGCCACCGCACTTGCGGTGTTTTTGCATTGGGTTGACGCGCACACCATGACGTATCCAGATTTCATCGGAATGATAGAGCACGAAATCAGGCTGCAGTTTATGGGCCTTGCGGATTTGATCGATCTTTTGAGGCAGCCAGCTGTCGTCGGAATCTAGTAGCGCAATCCATTCGCAGCGGGCCTTCGCAATACCGCGATTACGTGCAGCGCTTACACCGAGATTTGGCTGCTTTAACACGATAACCTCAGGGAATAGTTGCCTGACCATTTCGCTACTGCCATCGGTAGAGCCATCGTCGACGAGAATAACTTCATCTACCCGGGAAGACTGATCGAATACTGATTGCAGCGCGCGCTCGAGCGTGTGTCTGCGGTTGTAGCTGGGGATGACGACTGAAATACGCATGACTGCCAATGGCAGGATCCTGCCTATGAATTCTGCGGCATACTCGCTTGCCCCGGAAAACTGGTAACGCTCGAACCGTCATTGTCTAGAATCCGGTTCTTGCCACTGCGGTCTACTTCATCGATGCGAATCACTGCGAAATGTGGAATATAAGTATGCTTGACGTTGCCGAACTCATGCTTCAGCTTTTCCTCGGCCGGATCGATCAGCAGTTTGGAGTGTTCGCCGAAGATTATTTCTCCGACCTCGATAAAGCCTCCCATCTGGGACTGGCTGACCTGATGCGCGTAGAGTTCATAGATCTTGTTGTGATTATGAAACAGGATGCGGAAAGTGGAGTTTTTTGATTGGGGCATGATTAATAATCAGTCCTGTTGCATAAGTTCGTCAAGCTCACCGTCCATATGTAACTCGGTTAACTCGGAAAAGCCACCGACAGGATTACCATCAATGATGATTTGCGGCACCGTGCGCGCGCCATTTGTTACCTCAGCGAACTCTTTCAGCGCGGCCTCGTCAGCATCAATCATAACTTCATCGTAGGCAATCTCCCATTTGTCCAGCATAGTCCTGGCTCTGACGCATATCGGGCAGCTCGCGGTGCTGTAAACGGTAACTCGGGGCATGGATGCCGGTCTCAAATTCAGAGAGCGCAATTCTACTACAGAAATCGTTTACTACCATAGTTTCCAACAGCAGCCGGGTCAGGTTCCATTGGCGGTATTCGAGTAACCCTGCCTGCCTGCCAGTTCTTGGGGTACAGATATGCACCGGAATTATGCCTTGTTCAAGTCGTGGAATATGAGTGAGGGGCGGCGAGGTAGTCAGGAGTCTGTGATTGTTTGCACCAGCACCCAGGGTTTGATCACGACTGCCCATAACAAGGCGTCGCTAGCTACCCAGAGCTTCGCCTGATCGTCGTTCACCGGACTGACTTGCCGGCTTTCGGTCCAGGTTTTCACCTGCTCGATAGCGTCGAGCTGGAAGGCGTAAGCGACATCGACCAGGTCAAGTTCTGCGGCGACTAACATGACTTTCCCGGCGGCAAAAAAACGTTGTAATTCCAGCCACGGAATTTTAGCGGTTTCGCTGATGATTTTGGCGCGTTCGAGCTCTCGCTCCTGCTGTAGAAATTCCTCGATCACGCGACCGACTGGATATTATCGACGCCGTCTAGCGGGCTGTTTTGAATGGTATCGCGAATTGTGAAAATCGCCTCTTTGCGGGGGTAATGTTTGCGCCAGGCGATTGCCACGGTGCGACCAGGTGACGGTTTGGCAAACGGTTTGGTGACGATTAATGACTCATTCTTCTGGCTGTGCAGAATACTGGTGCGTGGCAAAACAGTGATTCCGGTGCCGGCTGCTACCATATGCCGTATGGTTTCCAGCGAACCGCCCTCCAGCGTACGAGTTAATTCACTGTCACCCGACATACAATCGGGACAGGCTTTGATTACCTGATCGCGGAAGCAATGCCCGGCGCCGAGTAGCATCAAATCCTGCGATGCCAGGTCTTCAGGTTGAACCTGCTCGCGATCCTTCCATTCGTGGTTGCGCGGCAGGGCGACGATAAACGCTTCATCGTAAAGCGCGGCTGTCTCGATTCCGGGTTCGTCGAACGGGTATGAAATGATGATTGCATCGAGCGCGCCCTGCTTCAGCGACTGGAACAGGTTCGCGGTAAAATTTTCTTCGATAATAAGTTTCAGATTGGGTGCGGTTTCACGCAACCTGAGAATCAGCGTGGGTAACAGATAGGGTCCGATGGTATAGATAACTCCAAGCTTGAACTGGCCTGATAAAGGATCCTTTCCCTGCTGAGCGATTTCGGTCAGTATCTGTGCTTCCTGCAGTACGATATAGGCCTGATTGATCACCTGTTGTCCAATTTCGGTGATGCGAATTTCGTTTTTTGAGCTGCGCTCGAACAGACGCACGCCCAGTTCTTCTTCCAGTTTCTTTATCGCGATACTTAGGGTAGGCTGACTTACGAAACAGGCCTGCGCCGCCTTTCCGAAATGGTTCTTTTGCGCCACGGCAACGATGTATCGAAGTTCGGTCAGGGTCATAATAGTTAAAATTTATTGATCTATTCAATAGATTTTGCATAAAACGATCGAGTTTGCAATCAATAATCCCTATGAGAAAAATTCTGCTTAAATTCTTGACTATCGAATCTGTCGAGATTAGTACTGTCGACCTGGAGCACGCGCTGCGGGTCGCTACGGCGGTATTACTGGTCGAAGTAACACGGGCCGATTTCAATGTCGAGCTATCTGAACGGCAAAGGCTGAGGCAGTTGCTCGAGCAACAATTCAAACTGTCCATGGAGGAACTGGACGCCTTGCTTGAACAGGCTGAGGCGGACGCTGATCGCCTGGTCTCGATCCAGCATATTACGCGCCTGATCAACCAGCATTACGATCATGCGATGAAGTTACGGGTTATCCAGATGATGTGGCACATGGTCTATGCCGATGGCGAAAAAGACCACTACGAAGAGCACTTGATAAGGCAGGTTGCCGATTTGCTTTACATTTCGCACAGTGAGTTTATACAGGCTCGCCACCGGGCGGAAGCATCAGGCGATCTCTAAAAATTGCCGAGATAGACGATTGGCGGCACGATCAGCATTTTAGCGACCAGCAACAGCAAGGTGGCAAACAGGGGCGACAGGTCGAGTCCGCCCAGCGAGGGAATCAACCTGCGTATTGGCTTGAGTACCGGATCGGAAAGCTTGTGCACCAGCCCGATTACCGGATTGTATTGACCCGGGTTTATCCAGCTTAGGATAACCTGGATAATCACCGCTACCAGGAATACGGTTAGTATTAGCGCGATCAGGTCAGCAATACAAAACACCAGCAATCCCGCATAGCTGACCCCGGTGAGTGGTGCCATAACCCCGCCGATTTGCACCGCCGGGATCGACAGTAAACGCAACAACACAAACTTCCCATAAATCAGCACCAGGCATAATACGATTGCCGCGGTATCCTGTCCGCCGATGCTGGGGATGACGCGGCGCATTATTTTTAACGGATAGGTCGTCAGTTTGACGATAAACTGAGATACCGGGTTATAAAAATCGGCGCGTAACATCTGTAACAAAAAACGCAGTAATACCAGTAAAATGTATAAATCGAATAACGTGTTAATGACCAGCATTAACGGTGATATCAAATATCCAGAACCCATATCGCCTGTACCTAATCTGTGGGGCATCTCTAAAAATGCACTTT
>Ga0265306_10000860_pt1 | contig 14830 bp, 15 predicted proteins | sample Helome_3_FD_192493 | JGI IMG/M metagenome (GOLD analysis project Ga0265306, IMG submission 192493) | Marine sediment microbial communities from subtidal zone of North Sea - Hel_20160420 (Illumina Assembly) | ecosystem: Environmental > Aquatic > Marine > Subtidal zone > Sediment ...
GCCCACCGGATTTGCCATGGCGCTTCCCCAGGGCTATGAAGCCCAGATTCGTCCCCGCAGCGGCCTGGCGGTAAAACATGGAATCGGGCTCATCAACTCCCCCGGCACCATCGATGCCGACTACCGCGGTGAGGTCATGATTGCGGTAATCAATCTTGGTCCGCAACCTTACACCTTTCACCGGGGAGACCGGGTAGCCCAGATGGTTATCCAAAGGGTCCACCAGGCCGAATTGCAGGAAGTGGAATATCTTGACGAAACCCGCCGCAACACCGGCGGATTCGGGCATACGGGAAAATAAGCTCATGGCACGTAGCTCAAAGCTCATAGTAAAATAGGGTTTCAGACCCTTTGGCCTATCAGCTATCCGCTGTGAGCTATGATCATTTCAGCAATTAATAATATATAATAATTGTAATGCATTCTAATACCCCAAACGATATAAACCAGCAGGAATTTTCCCTCGCAGTCTGCACCCTGGCCAGCGGAAGCAAAGGCAATGCCACCTATATATCCGACGGTGAAACCTCAATTCTCGTTGACGCCGGCTTATCCGGCATCGAGATTCAGCGCCGTTTAACATCGAGGGATCTGTCCCCCGAAGATCTGGATGCGATAATCGTCACCCACGAACATTCCGATCATGTCCGGGGGGTCGGCATTCTCTCCCGCCGTTATAATTTGCCGGTATACATCAATCCCAAAACGCACAAAGCCTGCCCCAACCTTGGCAGGCTGCATGAAACCAGGCCCTTTGAATGCGGAACGACCTTTCATTTCAACAATCTGGCCGTTCATCCTTTTGCCATATCTCACGATGCTGAAGACCCGGCCGGCTTTACCATCGGCCAGAACGGAAACACTATTGGCATCGCCACCGATCTTGGAATAGCCACCTCCATGGTCAGACAGCACTTAAAACCCTGTGCACTGCTGATCCTGGAAGCCAATCACGACCCGACCATGCTGGAGACCGGCCCTTATCCCTGGCCCCTGAAACAACGCATCCGGGGCCGAACCGGCCACCTGTCCAATCCGGATTCAAAAAAACTGTTAAACGAGTTGCAACACGACAACCTCCAGCATGTAATCCTGGGACATCTAAGTGAAATCAATAACACCCCGCAAAAAGCCTTTGAAGAAGTATCCATGGCAATTACCCGCTGCAACGCCAAGCTGACGGTAGCGGATCAGTACAGTTCAGGGCCAGTAATTTATCTGAAATAGCGGGCTGATTTCAGAACTTTCCTGATGTCTCTCAAATATAAATCGCAGCAATTTGCAATTTGGGGCTGAAAATTATTCAGATTGCCAGAAGGAAGATTAAAGTGATGCGATGGTGTATAAATAGCCGAGGTCTCCATGCATTTGTCGGTTTTGAAACAGGTTTCGGGCACGCACCCTGATTTGTGCGACCAGCTCTTCGGTCTGAGGGATGCGTTTTTCTCTTCAATCTAAAATCCGATTATTCACTTGCTTGCCTATTCAGCCTTTTCCACTGGATATTTTGCACCTTTCCAGGCGAAAATCCCGCCGGAATAACGGTAAACATTCTTGTAGCCCAGTTTGACAGCCCAAGCCGCACCGTTGTGGCTGCGGGTGCATTTGACAAACCCGCAGTAGACAACGATGTATTTGTCTTTGTCACTTCCCAAAAGCTTGATAAAATCATCTTGGGATTTGCCGTCAGTTTCATTGATGTCCCATTGATTCATGTCCGGAATCGGAAACAGAAACTGAACAGCCCCCGGCACATGAATTTTTTTGTAGCTGTCCTCATAAGGCATGGTGTCCACGATAACCATATCTTTACCGCTATCGATCCATTTCTTGAGCTCTTCGGTTGTGACCACATCGTAACCTCCCCGTTGGACCTCACGCACCAGTTTCACCGCACCCGCTTCCTTTTCCATTTCCTTTTCGAATTTGTTATCGAGAAAAGCCATTGCTGGAACGGCAAGTCCGATCACAAGAACACTCACGATCATCAGTTTCAGCATCAATTTAAACACACGCATCTTCTGTTCTCCTTTTTTTGTATAGTTTGTTGATTAAGAGCGTTAACTTTATAGGCTTGATGGCGCCATATCGACGCCACCCGTACAAAAAAGCGACTCCAGCAAACATGATCAGATCCCGCCAGAGGGATATCTTGAGGCTGTGAAATGCTTCGGATTCAGGATCTTCCGGTCCGAAGCATCCGCAATCCACATCCAGCCCGATCCAGATGCCGTAGCCTAACATAGCGATAAACAGTCCCAGCAAACCGGCAATCACCGAAAGGCTTCCTTTGATGTCGAAGAGTAGTCCGATGCCGGCTGCCACCTCGAGCGCCGGCAGGGCAATGGCCACGGGTATGAGCAGACTTTCAGGAACGATCCCATAAGCCTCTATCAGGACGGCAAAAGTTTTGGGCTCCAGCAGTTTGGTGCTGCCGGCGTAAATGAATACGCCCCCCAAAAGCCAGCGGGTCAATTTGTAGATCCAACCGGACATACCATGCTCTCTTCTTTTAATTTCCCTGCAGGAATATAAAGACAAATTCCGTTCACCCTGTGCGCTGACGTAAGAATGCACCTGCCATGATTGTTTGCAGCGCTGTTAAACTACAATTATGTATTCCGATATGTCAAACAGGAAATTCCGATAGAATTGAGACGATATTAAGATTTTTCCGATAGGCTGAGGCGCAGCCGGTTATCGCAATGGCGGAAGCGTGATGTTGAAGGGATTACATGAGCGACGCAATGGAGATTGTGACTATCTCTTCCGGTCATTCGGGTTGATAGAAGGAATTGCCGTCACTCATGGTTAAATTTAGTTCATCTATTCCCCTGTGGTGGTCAGAAGAAAATTAAGCATGGCCTGGCACGACGGTGAGGCGATCCGCATCTTATTCCGGATCAGGAAAAAGTTTCGAGACATCGAAAGTCCCCTGACCTTCAAAGCTTTGAGGATTCCGGCTTTCAACTCCGTGTCAATGGCTTTTGCTGAGAGGATAGACAGACCAAGGCCTGATTTGATACCTTCTTTAACAGCCGTCGATGAGCCGAACCGGGCGGAGACTTGAAGGGCGTTGGTACCGTCCTCACCGGATTCACGTAGATAGGCTTCTATGATCTTCAAGGTTCCAGAGCCTTCTTCCCGCAGTATGAATGGTGTTTTCCTCAGTTCCTTCAGGGAGACGGCCTTTCGTCGAGTCCACGGGTGCTGAACAGGAATGGCAAGAACCAATTCGTCCTTCCAGAGTTGTTGGCATAAGATGTTTGGGTGTGAACTTTTTGATCCGATAACGCCTATCTCAAGTTGGCCCGTCAGGACACGATTTTCAATTTCACCGCTGTCTGCGATTGTCAGTTTCACCGATAAATGCGGATACTTTTTGTTGAATCTACCGATAAGATCCGGAAGAATATATTCTCCGGGAATGGTGCTGCCGCCCATGGAAATCTCTCCCTGTTCCAGTCCCAGGAATTTCTCTATCTCCAATTGGGCCGTCTCTTTCATTTCCAGAAGAAGGGTGGCATGTTTGTGCAGAAGTTCACCGGCAGCAGTGGGAATTACTTTTCTACCCAGGCGGTCAAGCAGCCGGGTACCAATCTTTTTTTCAAGTGAGGCGATCCTTTCACTTACCGATGCCTGAACCAGAAAAACTGCTTTGGCAGCCTTAGAAAAACTTTCCAGTTCAACAACTTTGCAAAAAATTTCAAGCTCGCGAAAACTGAAATCAATGGTCAACATTTTCGGATTCTTCCTTATTTGGTGACTGCTATTTTTCCAAAAGAGACATGGATTGCAACCGATAGTCCTCATTCGCTAAAAATAAGACGGATACCAGATATAGTGGTCCGTCTTTCAGCCATCAAATCTGTGATAACTTGAGAGATGCACAAATATCAATTTAGCCGAAAATCTGTCAGATAGGATCTGGATACATGAAACACAGCAGGGAATCAACCGCCATAATTAATTTTCGATAATTCGGACAGCATCTAACCATCCTAATGGCAGATAAGTCTGACTGCATATTACATCGGGAAAGGCAACAAATTTTGGATTAGCTGAAGAAATAAGGATTTAATTGGAAATTTAAGGTGCAAGTCGATTTGTTAAGTTGATTCAATCAACTTCTCGCCACATCGTTCTTGCTCGCACCAGTTCCCGGCCGTCCTGCTGTCGAATAAGGCTATGATGAAAGGAGGTGCTTTGCGAATCCAGCGGATGACACGCTGCCATTACGTGGTCTTCATAAAAGGCTTCGGCCAGAAAGTTGATTTCCAATTCCGCCAGCGTCGAGGTGTTTAATACCCGGACCGGAACACTTTCGATCAGCCATTCTACAAAGCTGACGTTGTTCGCATGCTGATTAATATCGAGATTTCTGTATCCTACAACAAACTTTTTTTCATGGGTCCGGTATTCCAATTCTGGCAGCTTGTCGAGGGTGCCGGGTAATATATGATCACCCTCAAGGGGTTTGAGCCTCTCAACGAATGGCCCAATGCGGACCGGACGTCGTTTTCGAACATCCAGGACCAGCCAGGCCGAGACGGCGGCGGCGAGGGCCTGATTATCCTTGTCCCGAATTTCAAAATCTCGCAGGGCAAATAGCCGCTGAGCCCCTGACGGCCAGGTAATGATCCGAATCTGATCTTGCCAGACGGGAAAGGATGCAATTTTTATTTTAAGGCGGGAAAGCAGCCAGGTATAATTTTCGGAAAGCAACTGCTGAATCGACACACCCAGCGCTTCTGCATGCCTGCTGGCCGCCTCCTGCATAAAATTGAATATCGAAAGAACGGACAGCCTGTGATGGCAATCCACCTCATACGATCTGATTTGATTGGCTTCCTTCCAAATATTGGGCTCAGGCATGGAGATTGAAGTCTTTCGCGATGGGTCGTCTGTTATTCATAGTCTAGTGTCCATCGTCTGATATTTAAGAGATAAGCCCATCAGGATAAGGTATAACCCTGCCACGCATTGCTGTCAAACTGAGTAAACCATCTTGATGTATAGATGCTGTTAATTCGGTTGGTGGTTCGCCAGGTTATCCCAATCATAGAAGGCAAGATTCCACATTGTTGACAACCGCCATGGCGGTGACTACGTTATGAGCTCAAAAAAATTAGTATTTATTTCAGTCAGTTTGAAGGAGGATAGGCCCATGTCTGCTACCTATCTAGCTATAAAATTGTTTGATGAAGGAATTGCTGCTTATTTAAGGGGCGATTTTAAAGCGAGCATAAAAATATTCACCCAGGCGCTCAAACAAGATTCCAAATTTGCACTGGCCTATTCGAGCCGCGGCGCCGCCTATTTAAAATCAAGCCATACAAAGAAAGCCATTTCAGATTTTAACCGGGCCATACGCTTGAATCCGGACTATGCACGGGCCCATCACCTGCGGGGCCTGGCTTATGAGCAGCTGGGGGACTTTGCAGGTGCTTTTCGCAATTTTGATCGTGCGCTGGAGATTGATCCTGACCTGGCCATGGCCTATCGCAAACGAAATTGTGTACTTGACCAAGGCGCTGATGATTGCATCGAGATAGAAGATCTGGAAATGGCCGATCATCTGGCGGCCATGCGGGTAGCACTGTTATCAGCTGAGAAAGAAGCTGCTTAAAGCAATTTCAGGTTCATAGCATAGAGCTCATAGCTTATAGTAAAAAAGGATTTCAATCCTTCAGACTATCAGCTAAGAGCCAATTACCTCGGCTCTATGCCTTCCGCACTGATTCCCTCAATATAATATTTTGGGTCGTTTAAAAAACTCAGGAATATAACGATAAAAGCCACGGTAGCTTCCAGCATCAAATTTTTGTTTTGATATAAAATATCCAGCTGCCGGCGACGCAGCCGGCTTGACTTTTGACCGAAGTAAGTTGAAAACAGCCCGTCCAGCAATTGACTGCCGTCGGGTTTGGTTACCAAACTGCTTCTGCCACTGTAACAATACTGCATCGCTTCCAGAATAAGCCCCCGCTGGGTCGCCACATCTTTAACATGATAGCTGATCAAATGGATTAACGTACGCTGGGCTTCATTCAGGCCGGCCTCTGAGACGGCATCGAAGAGAAGTTTGGGTGACTGCTGCCCGGTATCCGGCGCATGTCGACGAATCAGAGACAGGAGCACGGCATTCTTAAATAGCTGATATAGCCGCTTGGCGCCATTAATAGCCGTTGCGGGAGCATGTTCCCTTCTCGGTCTGTAGCCCTGGTAATTGTTAACAAACATGATCTGAAAAATATTTTCAAAAAAATCAATCCCGGCCAGTGAATCCTCAAGATCAATGCGCAAATCCAGGGTGTTGTCAAGGCGGTCCGCCAGTTTTACCTCGACGATCCCGGGCGAATTCTGAGCATTTTCCAGCAGCCTGCCGATATACTGGTAATAGGATTCATTTTCAAGTCGGGTTAAGCTCAGCATATTTTCCGTCAGGCGGGATTCATCTTCCGGCGCCATCCGATCTAAAAGCCCGTAAAGTTGTTCCTCCATGGCTATCCATTCTTGAACCTCAAACTGACCCGGCTTAATATCTTCAAGAATATCATGGAACAATAAGGTAAGGAGTTCGACCAGATCGAGCCGGTCACGGGTTCGGGTAAACAGGGCTGCGGCCCTCAAGGGATGCAAGACAGCCATCGGGCCCAGGTATCGACGTTTCTGACGGTAAGCGCTGAACAGATAGCCCAGCGATTCCATTACAATACTTTTTTTCTCGCGGTCTAACGTATCATCACCATCCAGACGCTTGCCATCGGTGATATACGTCAACACATTGTAGCGATTCAATGAGGCCGCGCTCAGGTTATAGTTAAGAGCAGACGACAATTTGAAGAATTCGGTCAGGTCAAAAAGCGGCATTAGATCCCCCATGCCGGATAAATCGGAATTTAAGCGCACGAAAATTCGTAAATCAAAAAATTGCCGAGCATTCCAAGAACTCTTTCTTTTTATCTTAAGCAGACAATAATCAAAAATCAAGGCCATCAGGAAAACCTTGACAGGTTAACAGGAAACATACATAAGGTTCAAAGGCTCAGGGTTCACCGTTCAAGGGTTAAGATTTGACAATCTCGTAAAAAGTCTGAATTTCGATTTTTATTCATTGTAACACATTAAAATTACAAGCCCTGAAATTTGATTTTGTGTTTTTTGCACCTTTTTGCGGCTATATCAAGATTTAATCGTTCCATATAACCTCTGAACCTGTAAACTCTGGACCCTGAACCTATTATAGTTTATATTCAACGACTTCGATACAAAGAATTAAAAAATGCCGGCACCCGCATGGGATCATCTTTTGGGTCACGGTGAGGAGGGTATTGATGGACCAAAATGTAATTAGAATTTTAGAATTTTTCCAGCAAATCAATGCAATACCGCGGTGTTCCAAAAATGAGGAAAAAATTGTTCTCTGGTTAAGGCAGTGGGCCGAAAGAGAGCAGTTTCCAGTCAAATTGGATGCCGCCGGCAACATGGTGATCACCGTGGCGCCGTCTGCCGGTTATGAGCACTCTCCGGGCATCGTCATTCAGGGCCATGTGGACATGGTCTGTGAAAAATCCCCCGACTCTGAACATAATTTTAGTGAAGATCCTATCCGCCATGTACTTGAGGGCGACTGGCTGAAGGCGGACCAGACCACTCTGGGTGCCGATAACGGCATTGCCATCGCCATGGCCATGGCCGCCGCAACCGATGCTAAAGTGGCTCATCCGCAACTCGAGTTGCTGTTCACGGTTGATGAGGAAACCGGTTTAAACGGAGCCAAATTGCTTGAGCCCGGATTTGTGAATGGCAAAATACTGCTCAACGTCGATTCGGAAACCGAAGGTGAGTTTACCGTCGGATGCGCAGGTGGCAGAAATACCCTTGTGTCGCGCAAACTGGTATTTACTGATCTTGTCGGGGACAATACCTTTTTTAGGTTAAAGATGCAAGGCCTGCATGGCGGTCACTCGGGAATCGATATCCACAAACAACGCGCCAACGCCAATAAAATTCTGGCTCGCACCCTGGATCAATTAATCCAATCATGCCGTATTCGCCTGGTTTCGCTAAAAGGCGGATCGGCTCACAACGCCATCCCCCGGGATGCTGAGGCTATATTCGCCTGTGATGAATCTGAGGCGAAGGTTGTTGCCAAAATTGTCGGCGGCTTTGAAAAAACGGTTCAAACCGAGTACGCAACTATCGAGCCTTTACTGGCCGTCACCCTGGCCCCGGTTGATTCCGGACCCAATGACAATAAGGGTCTCAGTCAGCAAACAACCCGTGAAGTGATAAATCTGATCTTGTCTGTTCCCCATGGTGTTATCGGAATGTCGCCGGATTTTGAAGGTCTGGTTGAAACCTCGAACAATCTGGCCACGGTCGAAATAATGGACGGCTCTCTCCAGATATTAACCAGCCAACGAAGCTCGGTGATGTCCAGAATGGATGAGATCACAGCCATTATCAATGCCACCGCGGCCCTGGCCGGAGCCGACACCCGGTCCGACAGCGAATTTTCACCCTGGACGCCGGACATGCAATCAGCACTTCTCAAGCGCTGCAAAGAAGTCTATCAGGAGGTATCCGGCCGGGAGCCAACAATACAATCGCTTCACGCCGGACTCGAATGCGCCATTATCGGAGAAAAATATAAAGGCATGGATATGATTTCCTTTGGACCCACGATGGAAGATCCCCATTCACCCAATGAGCGGCTCTTCATCCCCTCTATCGGAAAGGTGTGGGATTTTATGGCAGCACTGTTAGAATCTTATGGAAGCAAATAATGGGTTTGTTTTTAACGCGCCTTCTGCTGGGAACACATCCATAAATAATAAATTCTAAATAACAAATCACAAATATCAAAACTAATTTTTGGCATATTGATGGAAAAAATAGTAATCATCGGTGGCGGAGGGACGGGGGCTGCGATCGCCCATGACCTTGTTTTGCGTGGGTTTGAGGTTTCGCTTTTCGAACGCGGCGAGCTTTTGTCCGGAACTACCGGCCGACATCATGGACTGCTGCACAGCGGGGCTCGCTACGCCGTTCACGATCCGGCGGCCGCACGCGAATGCATCCAGGAGAATAAGATCCTGCGACATATTGCGCCCCAGGCCATCGAACAAAACGACGGGCTTTTCGTTGGTTTAGATGAGGCCGATCTGGCCTTTAAATCATCGTTTCTGGAAAATTGTCAGGCGTGCGGAATCCCCACCCGAGAGCTAACCGCCAAACAGGTCCTGGCCCTGGAGCCTGAATTAAACCCATCTCTTAAAATGGCGGTGCAGGTACCGGACGCCACCATCGATGCCTGGCGGCTGCCCCTGCATTTTTACGCCACTGCCAGGGCCAACGGTGCCCGCATCCATAATTTTTCCGATGTCATCGGCTTTTATCAAGCCAATGGCGCCGTCACAGGTATCCGGATTTTTGACCATCAAACCCATCGTGAATTCGATGTTCAGGGGGATGTGTTTATTAACGCCGCCGGTGCCTGGGCGGGAAAAATTAGTGCCCTGGCCGGAGTTCAGCTACCGATTCTACCGGGACCCGGCGTAATGGTGGCCCTCAATACCCGTCTGACAAATATGGTAATTAACCGGCTCCACAAGGCCGGCGAAGGCGACATTATCGTCCCCCAGCGCAATCTTACCATCCTGGGAACTTCAATCTGGCTGGCAGATGATCCGGATCTTGTCGAATTGCCCCGGGATCATGAGCACCGGCTAATTGAATTGTGTGCCCAACTGGTCCCCCGGGTCAAGAAAGCAGATGTACATTCGACGTGGTATGCCATCCGGCCGCTGATGGCCCTGTCCCAGACAGGAAACCCGCTTGAAATCAGCCGCGATTTCGACTGCTTCGATCACAAAGACAGGGATAATCTGTCCGGACTGGTGTCGGTCATCGGCGGCAAGGCCACCACGCTGAGGCTTATGGCGGAAAAAACCGCCGATCTCATCTGCCGCCAAACCGGCCGGGATTTTGCCTGCAAAACGAAAACCAATAAATTACTTCATTACCGGAATTTTTATAAAAGGACTTGAATATCGTAACTAATACGGCACCCGGATTGGCACAGATGAACACAGATACCGTTTCCGGTAAAACCTAAAAAATCTGTTAAATCTGTGAAAATCCGTGTCCCTTAAAAAATTCAAACCAACCATGCCGAAAAAGAAAAACACACTTCGTATACTGCGCTACAAACCAGGCCACATCGATCCGCCCCGCTATCAGGAATTCTCCATTGAGGCTGATCCTGACATGAGTGTACTGGACGCTCTGGAAGCAATCCGTCTCAAGCAGGATTCTACCTTGATGTACCGGCATTCATGTCACCATTCTTCCTGCGGCACCTGCGCATGTAAAATCAACGGCCGGGAGCGTCTGACCTGCACCACTAAACTCATAGAATTTAAGGGGAAGACCATCACGCTGACACCCCTGGACGGGTTTAAGCAGATCGGAGATCTGGTGGTCGATATATCACCGTTTTATAATGATATTTCTGAAAACTGGCGTTATCTTAAAAAGGCCGAAAATATAAAACCCGCTCATTTGCCGCAAAGCATCCAAGAATTCGAACGTTTTGAAAATTGCATCGAATGCGCTGCCTGCGTCTCGGCCTGCCCCGTAACCCCTAAAAACAAGGGCTTTGCAGGACCTGCCGTACTGGCGGCGGTGAGCAATGAAATAAAGAAATCACCCCAAAAATTGGAAAGTCTTCTCAAAATAGCAGGCCACAAACACGGTGAGCGCTTATGCGAGCAGGCGCTCAACTGCAGCCGGGTGTGCCCCACGGGGGTTTATCCGGCCGGGCACATAGCAAACCTACGAAAATTGCTGTCAAATAATGCCCAACTAAAGGAGGAACAATGGAATTAGAAATGATTCGAGCGTTTTTCGCATGGTGTTCAGTCATAAACATGGCGCTGTTGCTCTGGTGGGCAATGTGGTTGTTGTTTGCTCACGATTGGACCTATCGTCTTCACAGCAAATGGTTTAAGATGTCGATTGAACAGTTTGATTCCATTCACTATGCCGGAATAGCAATTTTTAAACTGGGGGTATTTATGTTCAACCTGGTGCCATATTTTGCGTTACGAATCATTGGTTGAAAAGGAATTGGTACAGGAGCCGGTATGGATTCTCAGCCACAAAACGAATCCGGGATAGAAATTCCCAATCAGCGGATGCTCGAATTTTTGCGCTCGGTACCCCCCTTTGACACCCTGGGCTCCAGCGAACTGATGCAAGTGATTTCGAGGATGGAGATGGCCTTTTTCCCCCGGGGACAGCGTATTCAGACCAGAGGAAGGAGCAGTTTTCAGCATCTGTACATCATCCAGAAGGGCTCCGCCAGAATCTCCCTGATTGATGATGAGGGTGAAGATCTGCTCGTCGATGTCCGCGGCGAGGGAGACTATTTCGGTGCCACCAGCATTCTGCAGAATAAACCGGCCATGTTTGACATCTCTGCCCGCCAGGATCTCATCTGCCTGATGCTTCCGGCCGAAGAGGTCCGGCAGCTGGTAAACAGCTACCCGGTATTTGAGCGTTACTTCAGCTTTTCGCTGGCCAGAACCATCAAAGCGGTGCGTCAGACAGAAGACTTCCAGCGGCCGCAACCCATCGGACAAAGTGCCATCAGCCGTGAGGTTTACCTTACCGGCAAACGGGTTGCCGACATAATGAACAAAAATCTTTTAACCTGCGCACCTTATATATCTGTGCAATCAGCCGCCAAATTGATGGCCCGGCGCCGTGTCAGCTCCATTGTGGTCACCGATAACGGTCTTTACCCGTTGGGTATCATGACGGATAACGATTTGCGCACCAAGGTCCTGGCGGCCGGTCTCAACCCCGAAGTTGCAGTCGCCGGGATCATGAGCCAGCCGGTGCAAACCGTCTCATCCGAGGCTGATGCCTTTGACGCCCTGTTGGCCATGAGCCGCCATGGCGTCAGTCTTCTGGTGGTGGTCGAAGGCGACCACATGGTCGGCATTATCAGCGAACACGATTTGCAGATGGAAGCCGGCAGCTCCCCGCTCCAGGTTATTGACGAGATCAGGCGTACCACTTCCCTGGATACGATCATCGGTATGCGGTACAAAATCGACAGCGTTCTTGAAATGATGCTGCGCCAGGGAGGTCCCGTCAAACAACTGGTCGCATTGGTTACCGAGCTCAACGACCGGCTCACAATCCGAATTCTCGAACTGGTCGAAGAGGAGATGGACCGCGAGGGATTCGGGAAACCCCCGGTACCATATGGTTGGCTGGCCTTTGGCAGCGAGGGCCGCAGGGAACAAACCCTGCACACCGATCAAGACAATGCCCTTTTTTTTGCCCCGACGCCAGGTTGCGATGAAGCCGGGTGCAAAAAATGGTTTTTGCAGTTTGCGCAACGGGTCGTTGCCTATCTGGTGCGTTCCGGAATCCCCGAATGCCCGGGCGGAATCATGGCCTCCAATCCTGAATGGTGTCAACCGCAGGATCGCTGGCTGGATACATTTTTAGGGTGGATCAAAGATCCCAGCCCGCACCCGCTTTTGATGGCTTCCATTTTCTTTGATTTTCGTCCGATATCTGCCGGCACCAACTTCCCCTATCTGCTTGAGGACCAGTTGCTAAAAGCTATCCGCAAAAGCGGGCTTTTTCTGCGCTTTCTGGCTAAAAATTCTCTGATCAACCGGCCACCGCTGGGTTTGCTCAAACGGTTTGTGGTCGAAAAATCCGGCGAGCACAAAAATAAATTTGATCTGAAACAAAGGGGGTTGACGCCGGTGGTGGATGCCGCCCGGGTGCTGAGCCTGAGCCTCGGGATAAAAACCCAGAATACCCTTGACCGCTTGGCGGAAATCAATCGTATCGGCGTCATCGACAATAACTTTCACGCCGATTTGCGCGAAGCTTACGAATTCCTCATTTATCTGCAGATCAGCCGCCACCTTGATGCCCTGGCCCAGGGGGATGGGCCGGATAACTTTATTGATCCGGCAAGTTTGAACGGATTGCAGCGTAAAATGTTGAAGGAAAGCTTTGCCGTTGTGCGCCGCCTGCAGGAAACAATTGAAATTCGTTTCCATACCAAACTGGTGGAAATTTAATGTCCCGTTTACTACTCGCCCGTTGGCGCAATCGTCTGGTAAAGATACGGATCCGGAGAGGAGAACTCCACCACCTGGCCCTCACAAACCTGAGGGCACTGGATCATCTCGCTGCCAGACAAAATGCCAGAAGCCTGCGTTACGTGATTTTTGACCTCGAGACCACCGGTCTGAGCCTCAACCATGACCGTGTGGTCAGCGCAGCCGCCTACCGGGTGGTTGACGGCCGGATTGCCCTGGGAGACGTTTTCAGCTCCCTGGTCAGCCCGGGCCGGGATATCCCCTCATCGGCCGTTGAGATCCACGGAATTATGCCGTCCATGGTAGACGATGCGCCGCCATTTGACGAGGTCTTTGAAAAATTTCTGGACTATTTGGGAACCGATATTCTGGTCGGCTACCATGTGCGCTTTGATCTGCATTTTCTCAATGTCTACATGCGGCAAACTCACGGATTTCCCGTTCAGAACCTGGTACTCGATGCTCAGTCCATGTGCCGCAAGGTTTGCTTTCCACCTCACCTGCGGTCTTACGCCGGCAGGTTGAAGGGCGATCAGGACCTGGACGCCGTTGCCAAACATTTCGGCATTGAAATTCCGGAGCGCCACACAGCCCTTGGCGATGCGCTGGCGACAGCTATGATATTTCAACGAATATTGACTGAAATTGAAAAAAACGGTTCGGGACGGTTGAAAAACCTTCTGGCTGTTGGACGCAATGTGTAAGGTCCCAGGAGGCTAAGGAGGTCAATATTGCATCCAAAAAAGTTGTTTAGCAGGTGCAACGGGTTGGGCCGGCTCAGCGCCTACCGCAGAAATCCATCAAACATTAAACGCTATCTCGAAAAAGGAGTCGCCATGGAAGAGACACTGAAAGCAGGCCTGGAGTATGAATTTCGGTTCCGCGTTTCAGACTCGAAAACCGTGCCGGCGCTGTATCCGGAATCTTCCGAGTTTCAGGTCATGCCCCGGGTATTTGCCACCGGGTATATGGTCGGGCTGATCGAGTGGGCCTGCATCCAGGCTGTAAATCCCCATATTGACTGGCCAAACGAGCAAACCGTCGGTATCCATGTGAATGTCAATCACACGGCTGCCACGCCGCCAGGCCTCGAGGTTTCTGTCCGGGTCAGGCTGATCGAGGTTGACGGAAAGCGCCTGGTATTTGAAACCGAATTAAATGATGGCGTTGACATTATCAGCCAAGGCACCCATGAACGCTTCATCATTGATGCCGAAAAGTTTAATGACAAAATAAAGCAAAAAGCAGGAAGAAAAAATGATATCATTTGAAATTGATGAATGCACCGGGGTGCTGACCGTGCAACCCCAAGGAAAATTGGAAGCACGGGATTTTATGGATTTATCGCAAGCCGTCGATCCTTATATCGAAAAAGAAAAAGGACTGGTCGGGTTGATCATCGTAACCGAAAAGTTTCCCGGCTGGAAAGACTTTAACGGAATGATCGAGCATATGAAATTTGTCCGCAACCACCATCAGGAAATTTCCAAGATTGCCCTGGTCACCGACTCCACAATCGCCGATGCGGCTGAATTACTGGGAAAGCACTTTATTAAAGCGGCTATTAAGCATTTTCCCTTTGCAGGACTGAAATCGGCAAAGAACTGGATTGGGCAGGGATAAGATTATTTCTGAAATAGATGCAGCCAACAGTTCAACTTGAATCCAATTTAAAACGGTATTTATTC
>Ga0265306_10000861_pt1 | contig 14825 bp, 15 predicted proteins | sample Helome_3_FD_192493 | JGI IMG/M metagenome (GOLD analysis project Ga0265306, IMG submission 192493) | Marine sediment microbial communities from subtidal zone of North Sea - Hel_20160420 (Illumina Assembly) | ecosystem: Environmental > Aquatic > Marine > Subtidal zone > Sediment ...
GTGCCTGGGACAACGCCAAGAAGTACATCGAAGATGGCAACTTCGGCGGCAAGGGCTCGGATGCACACAAGGCCGCAGTCACCGGTGACACCGTCGGCGACCCCTACAAAGACACCGCAGGTCCGGCTGTGAACCCTTTGATTAAGATCATCAATATTGTGGCGCTGCTGATTGTGCCGATGCTCTCGGTATAGTCCGCAAATCATCGATATCACAGGTACTTAGCAAGGGGGCGGCAACGCCCCCTTTTTTGTTTGCGCAGCCGGCAACTGTGGACTCGGCGACCACACTGCGCTTAACCTAGCGGACGACAAAAATCGGCCGGCACAGGTTGTGCCGACACACTGAACTGAAAAACATCGAACCCCAAGGGGAAGTGCATGATCCTGGACCGCGTCACCACCGGCAATGTGCCCAACGAAATCAATGTCATCATCGAGATCCCGGCGGATTCAGACCCGGTCAAGTACGAACTGGACAAGCACACCGGCGCCATGTTCGTGGACCGTTTCATGTCCACCGCCATGTATTACCCCTGCAACTACGGCTATGTCCCGCATACCCTGTCCAAGGACGGCGATCCGGTCGACGTGCTCGTACTCACGCCGCACCCGCTGATCTCCGGCTCCGTTATCCAGTGCCGCCCGGTCGGGGTGCTGAAGATGAAGGACGAGTCCGGCGACGACGCCAAGGTGCTCGCAGTACCGGTCGACAAACTGTGCAAGACCTACCGCGGTGTCGAGACCTTCCGCGATCTGCAGGGCGAGGTGCTCAACCGCATCTCGCACTTCTTCGAGCACTACAAGGATCTGGACGAGGGCAAGTGGGTCCGCGTCGACGGCTGGTACGGGATCGAAGAGGCCAAGCAGGAGATCATGGCCGCCGTACAGATGTACAACGACGCCCCGGAGAAGCCTGCATTCTGAGAGAAGGGCCTGGGGCCTGGGGCCTGGGGCCTGGGGCCTGCGAGATTGTAGGGCTCTGCCCGACATCGGCAGGCACAGCCCGCCCTGCGCCTCGGTCCTCGGTCCTCGGTCCTGCTTTTGCGGTACGATACACGGCTTTCCAGCCGCACTTGGACGTCGTATCCCAATGAAGGTTTGTATCCTCTCGGACAGTCATGACCATATCGCGTTGATCGATGCGGCCGTTGGCGATGCCAAGGCAGCCGGCGCCGAGGCAGTTCTGCACTGCGGTGACCTGGTCGCCGCCAGTACTTTGCACTGTCTGGAAAAATACGGCCTGCCGGTACACGTCATTCACGGCAACAATACCGGCGATCTTTACGCCCTGACCCGGCTGGCGCACAAACCCGGAGGGATCATCCGCTTCCACGGCATGGACGCGGGGATAGAACTGGCCGGCAAACGCATCTTTCTGGTGCACTATCCGCATTACGCGCACGCAATGGCGGCTACCGGCGACTGGGACCTGGTGTGCTGCGGACACAGCCACAAGGTCGAGATTGCCGAGCATAAGAACTGCAAGGGCGGTGTCACCCATCTGGTCAACCCGGGCACCGTCGGTGGCGTTGGCCAAGCACCGGCCACCTGGGTATTCGGCGACCTCGAGAGCATGCAGTTCGAGTTGCACGAAGTGCCCAAATCACTCGAATACCGTGACGGGGTGGCTGGCCATGTCTGATCGTTTCACCCATTTCGACTCGGACGGCCAGGCGCACATGGTCGACGTCGGTAACAAAGACGTGACTGAACGCTTTGCGACAGCCAGCGGCAGCATCCGTATGCAGGCCGGTACCCTCGCCATGATCCTGGAAGGCGGCCACAAAAAAGGGGACGTTCTCGGCGTGGCGCGAATTGCCGGCATCATGGGCGCAAAACGCACCGCAGACCTGGTTCCACTCTGCCATCCCCTGCCACTGACCAGCATCAGTATCGAATTCACCCCCGATTCGCATCTGCAGGAGATCCGTTGCGTCGCCACGGCCAAGACCCGTGGTCAGACCGGGGTCGAGATGGAGGCCCTGTGTGCGGTCCAGCTTGCCCTGCTCACCATCTACGATATGTGCAAGGCCGTCGATCGCGGGATGGTGATCGAGAGCGTACGCCTGGAGGAAAAGGCCGGCGGAAAGTCCGGTCACTGGCGGCGTAGCGACTTTCCCGACGCATGAATCCCCTGTATCGGCAGGCCGAATTTCTAACCAGCGCGGCAAAACTGACCCAGACACCGCCGGACAAGGGCTACGAGGTTGCCTTCGCCGGACGATCAAATGCGGGGAAATCCAGTGCCATCAATACCCTGTGCGATCAAAAATCGCTTGCCCGGACCAGCAAGACCCCGGGACGTACACAGCTGCTGAACTTCTTTGCCCTTGATGAAGAGAGGCGCATCGTCGACCTGCCCGGCTACGGCTACGCCAAGGTCGCCGAGGGCATCAAGCGCGACTGGCAGGGCGCGCTCGCCGACTATCTCGAACAGCGTGATTGTCTGCGTGGTCTGATGTTGATGATGGACATTCGCCACCCGCTGAAAGACTACGATCGTCAGCTGCTTGACTGGGCCAACCACATCTCGCTGTCCGTACATGTGCTCATGACGAAATCGGACAAGCTGAAGCGAGGGCCGGCCAGCAGTACCGTTCTCAAGGTCCGTGCGGAACTGCACCAGTTCAATCCGGCGTTCACCGTACAGGCATTTTCCTCACTCAAACGGACCGGAATCGACCAAGCACACGCCAAACTCGATGAATGGTTCGGATACGCGCATCAGGCATAAGCCTGCATTCAACAGGACTGGAAGCCTTGAACTCCAGAATCATCACGCATGAACCCAAGGCATTACCACGCGATGCACCGCCATTGTTATTCGTGCATGGCGCCTACGTGGGCGGCTGGTGCTGGGCGGAAAACTTTCTGCCGTACTTCGCCTCGCTCGGTTACCGCGCCCATGCCATCGATCTGTGCCGGCATAGTCTGGGCCGAGGGCGTCTGCGTTTTACACCGCACGCCTCCCTCAGCGACTACATCGAGGAAATCGAGTCGTCGATCGCAAGCCTGGGAGAATCTCCGGTACTGATCGGGCATTCCATGGGCGGCTATCTGGTGCAACAGTACATAGCGCAACGGTCCGCACCGGCGGCCGTCCTGATGGCATCGATTCCACCCCAGGGACTCTTGCCGACCACAGCCTGGCTGGCATTGACCAACCCTCTTCTGTTCCAGCAGATCCAGTTGCTGCAATGGTTCGGGCCACAGACCGTGTTTGCACTCTACGGGGTCGAAGGTGGCCGCCGGCCGCTGTTCTCTCCCCACCTCGCGGACGAAAAGGTCAGGGAGTACGTGTCGCGTGCACAGCTCGAATCACCGCAGGCCATCATCGAGATGTCGTTACCCCTGGGTACGCAGCCCCAGGCCTCCTCCCCGGCAAAAGCGCTCGTGATGGGTGCCAGCCTCGACAGCCTGATCCCCGCCTCAGCGATCCATTCGACCGCGAGCGCATTCGACACCGAGGCAGTATTCATCGACGAACTCGGCCACGCAATGATGCTTGACCACCATTGGCTGGATGCAGCGAAGATCGTCGAGAACTGGCTGCAGGAACAGGGGATGTAGTGTGCGACCGGATGTCGCAGACAATCACAACCGGGAATTGCGGATCGCCAGTACAATCCCAAGCAGTACCGACAGCCCGCCGAGGCCGTGCATCAGGACGTCGCGGGTCGCCAGCACGATCAGCGCCGCGCCCAGGACGATCAGTCCCATGCCGAACCAGAACAGACGCTTTGCGCGCATGGAGCTCGCACTGCTCATATAGGCAGTCCTCCGCAGGGACTCAGTGCGCCTCGTCCCAGTTGTCACCAACACCGATATCCACCACCAGCGGCACGCTCAACTCCGCGGCGGATTCCATAAGCTGTCTGATCTTCGACGATGCGGTATCGAGCTTATCGGGCGCGACCTCGAATACCAGTTCATCGTGCACTTGCATCAGCATGTTCAGCGACGGCCTCTCCTGTTGAGTCCAGTCATCCACGGCAAGCATGGCAAGCTTGATGATGTCGGCGGCGGTACCCTGCATGGGTGCGTTGATCGCGGTACGTTCAGCGGCGGAACGCACCTGCTGGTTGCGCGCCTTGATATTGGGCAGGTAAAGACGCCGGCCGAACAGAGTCTCGACATAGCCCTGCTCGCGTGCCTGCTCACGGGTGCGCTCCATGAATTCCTTCACCCCCGGATAGCGCGTGAAATATAGATCGACATACTCCTGTGCCGCACCGCGCTCGATGCCCAGCTGCCTGGCCAGACCAAACGCCGACATGCCGTAGATCAAACCGAAATTAATCGCCTTGGCCGAACGCCGCTGTTCGGCACTCACCGCATCCGTGCTGTCTTCACCGAAGACCTCAGCGGCGGTCGCACGGTGGATATCCGCACCGGCGGCAAAGGCGCTGACCAGACCGGCATCACCGGAAAGATGCGCCATGATGCGCAGCTCGATCTGGGAATAATCGGCCGCCAGCATGCGCCAGCCTTCCTGCGGAACGAAGGCCTGGCGGATACGCCGACCCTCATCACTGCGTACCGGAATATTCTGCAGATTCGGATCCGATGAACTCAGGCGTCCCGTCGCGGCGACCGCCTGATGGTAGCTGGTGTGCAGCCGGCCCGTCGCCGGATCAATCATCTCAGGCAGCTTGTCGGTATAGGTCGACTTCAACTTGGCCAGGCCGCGATGCTCCAGGATGACCCGCGGCAACTCGTGCCCCTGGTCGGCCAGTTCCTGCAGGACCGACTCGGCGGTGGAAGGCGCGCCCTTGGGCGTCTTGGCGACTACCGGCAGCTGCAGCTCGTCGAAAAAGATCTGACCGATCTGTTTCGGCGAGCCCATATTGAAACTGCGCCCGGCGATCTTGTAGGCCTGCTGTTCCAACTCATGCATGCGCTTGGCCAGCTCGACGCTCTGGGCGGCCAGCATCTGGCCGTCTAGACGCACGCCGGTGCGCTCGATCCGCGACAGGACACTGAGCAGCGGCACCTCCATCTCGGTCAGTACGCGGCGCAGCGGCTCGACCGCTTCCAGCTGAGGCCACAAGACCTGATGCAGGCGCAGGGTGATATCCGCGTCTTCGGCCGCGTAAGGCCCTGCCTGCTCCAGCGGGATCTGGTCGAAGGTCAGCTGTCTGGCACCCTTACCCGCGATGTCTTCGAAATGGATGGTCTTTAGACCGAGGTGACGCTCGGCCAGGCTGTCCATGTCATGGCGGCCACCGCCCGCATTCAGGACATAGGACTCGAGCATGGTGTCGTATGCGATACCACGCAGTGTGATGCCGTGATTGGCCAGTACGCTCTTGTCGTACTTGAGATTCTGTCCGACCTTGGGTCGCCCGGGATCCTCGAGCAGGGGTTTGAACAGTGACAGCACCTCATCGCGGTCGAGCTGGTCGGGCGCGCCTGGATAGTTGTGTGCCAGCGGGACATAGGCCGCAGAACCGGCCTCGATTGCAAAGGACACGCCGACGATCTGCGCCTGCATGTAATCCAGGCTGGTCGTTTCGGTATCGAATGCGAAAAGGGAAGCCTTCCGCAGACGTTCGAGCCAGGCATCCAGAGCGGCCCGTTCGAGGATGGTTTCGTAGTTTTTTTCGACGCCTCCAGCGGCCTCTGTTGTCTCATCATCAGGTGCGGAGCCATCTTCAAGGCTGGCCAGCAGGCGGCGCGATTCCAGACGCTCGTAGTGTTCGCGCAGCGCAGCACGGTCACCGGCATGCGGCCGCAGATCCTCCGGCCGCTGCTCGAGCGCCACATCAGTCTTGATGGTGGTCAGGGTGCGCGACAAAGGCAGCAGACCCAGGCTGGAACGCAGGCTCTCGCCGATCTTGCCCTTGACCTCGTCGGCGCTGGCCATCAGCCGGTCGAGGCTGTCGTAGGTGCCGAGCCACTTTGCCGCAGTCTTCGGCCCGCACTTCGGCACACCGGGAATGTTGTCCACACTGTCGCCGGTCAGGGCGAGAAAATCGATGATCTGGTCGGGGCGCACACCGAACTTGTCCAGTACCCCCGCCTCGTCCATCACCGTATCGGTCATGGTGTTGATCAGGGTGACATGTGGATTGACGAGTTGCGCCATGTCCTTGTCCCCGGTAGAGACCAGGGTCTCAATCCCCTGCTGGGTCGCCTGGTACGCCAGAGTGCCGATCACATCGTCGGCCTCGACGTTATCGACGATCAGCAAAGGAAGGCCCATCGCGCGGATGATGTCGAGCGTCGGCTCGATCTGCTCACGCAGCTCCTCCGGCATCGGCGGACGATGGGCCTTGTACTCGGGATAGAGATCGTCGCGGAAGGTCTTGCCGGGCGCATCGAACACCACCGCAAGGTGGCTCGGCCGACACTCGGCGATCAGCTTGCGCAGCATATTGATCACGCCGACCGTGGCCCCGGTGGGCTCACCCTTCGAATTGGTCAGGGGAGGCAACGCGTGGAAGGCCCGGAACAGGTACGAAGAACCGTCGACGAGGATAAAAGGGGGTGTCTTTGTCATGGCCGGAGGATACTACTTTTGGCCTTGACGCTGTGCGGCTCTGAGCCGATGCAGGTGCGCATGTCCCGCCGGCGGGGAACCTCCACAATGTGCCGGGCCAAGCCCCCCCGCAATTAGGCCTACGTCCATTGTACCGAAGGCTCGCCCCAACCCGCGGCCAGCTGAAAACGGGGGCTCCGGGTTGGGTCAAGAGTCGGGAGGTCCTTACGTAAGCATCTGATCAGTCAGCCGATTAATTTCTTCGTATTTTCTTCGTGGAGCCTTCGTATAGGGCGCCGCGTTGCCTGCTAAACGTTTTAAGACAAGTCGTCCTCTAGACAAGATTGCGAGGACTAGGACGACGATCAGGCACGCTCATCGACGGGGCGCCTGCGCTAAACGCGGTCTGGCGACGGATCTTGTGCGACAGCAACAAAACCCAAAGCGGAGAACAGGCATGACTGACGAATCCATTCACGGCGGAAGTTGTTTCTGTGGCGCGGTTCAATTCGAATTGATAGGCGAACCGGAAGTCATGGCGTATTGCCATTGCGACTCCTGCAGGCACTGGTCGGCCGGCCCAGTCAGTGCATTCACCCTGTGGAAGCCCGATGCACTGCAGGTAACCGATGGCGCGGACAAAATCGCCGAGTTTGAAAAGAATCCCGGCACAGAAGATGACACGATTGTGAGTAAACGCAAGTGGTGCACGGATTGCGGTGGCCACATCTACACCGAGCATCCCACGATGGGGCTCGTCGACGTGCCGGCTGCGGTTATCGCCAATCTCGATTTCCAGCCTTTATTCCACGTGCACTATGCAGAGACCGTGCATCAAATAGCCGATGGGTTACCGAAGTTCAGAGATCTGCCGAAAGAAGCAGGTGGCTCGGGAGATATCCTTCCGGAGGTTGCTTAGCCCGCATCCGTCACCGGCATCACGGATGCTGGTGGATTTCGCAGCCGCTCCGACGCCGGGCTGGAGCGAAAGTGGTAGCCATAGCTACCACTTGAGTGAAGACCAAGCCGGAGCGCGCGAGAAACCGCCAGGACCGGGATAGTAAAGCGACGAAACAAGGTGTAAACCCATCGCTACGCGCAGATTGGTTTGTTTCTGCAGATGATTCAGTACTTCGCAGCACAGTCGCTTTCCGGCTGGTGACGGATGCGGGTTAGGCATCATGGGCGCGGGTTTCGCGACTGACCGACGGCCAGGCCCTCCGGAAATCCGTCTGTTGCTGCGGCGATGGATAATCGCAGAAGATCGGGGCTCTGGCCCTCGGCCTCTCGGGCGGCAAAAGGTTAGCCTGAAATTTTGAAGTATCACCCACGTTCATGGCGCTATTTGCACCTCATGGAGATTACAATCTGATACATGCAAGGCAGGTCATACCCAGACATTTGGCTGGCCATCGCGCTACTGACGATGGCCGGGTGCGCCGCGCGTGGCCCGACGCCGAGTTTGGCCGAGCCGATTCCGCCACTTTCTGCCGAAGCCTGGCGGGAAATCAAGGAAGACATATGGACTGCGTCTGTGCTGGCGCAGACCGAAGCCGAGTCTTCGGCGCGCCAGGCAATGCAGGAATGGATGGCGCGGGTCAAAGAGAACACAGAGATTGACTTTGTGCCCTGGTATTCAGGCTATTGGACCCAGCAATGGATCGGGCTCAAGGCCAGCTGGCACCAGATGAACAAAGAAGATGGTGAGGCATCCGTCGAGGATTACCTTGTCGGATATCTGCAGGAAAAATTCTACGAGCTGGTTCTGCAGCCGGCCGGAGTGAAAGCGGATCCGCAATCCATATCGAAACAAGCGGCAGCACTTTATGTCCGGCTGTTATCGATGCAGCTTCAATGTTTACCGAAAACGCATGCGGTCCCGCCAAGGTCCCTGGATAAAAAACTGAAACAGATCCCGCTGATCACTCTCCCCGGCAATCCGCCACTCAGTGCATTCCTGTCCCAGGTCTTTGAGCACGATGACCTGGCAGGGGTCGCTGCCTACGACGCGCTGATAGCCCGTGTCAACTCAATCGAAAGCCAGGAAAATTCTTCGCCAAAAAAGGAACGCCTGCAGATGGTGGCCGAAGACTCCGTTGCGCGGCTGGTTGCCCAACTGCCAGTGCGTGCAGGTGGAGGTACGGTAGCAATGGTCGTGGGTGAGGCCTTGGGCCTGTTCATCTCTGCCGGAATTACTGCCTGGAGTGCCATTTCCCATGACCAGGAGCGCCCTGAAATCGAGTCCCGACTGCGGGAGGCGCTGGATGCCGGGCTGGACGACATGTGGCAAACGCTGATGCAGGATCCGGAGCTGGGCGTGCTGTTCCCCGTCAATCACATGCGTCAGCAGATAGAGACGGGGCTGTTTCCTGCCGACGAGCCCGAACCGGTGATGCCGTTTTAGTTGCAGGCCGGGGACGTCGATCGAACCCGGGAAATCGGCAGAGCGATCATTTCACCTGATTTAGGGAACCTCTGATCAATTCATGGACTCGCATCTTGCACTTATAATTTCCAGCTTCTGCGTTGCAAATCTTCGCAATAGCCGGCTGTTACGTGCAATTTGCGCCTTGAATCTGAAAATTCTCGAGCGCAATCTGCTTCGCCCAGAATTAATCAGAGGTTCCTTAGCACGGACCAAAGACGCCGGAGCCCCATTTCCCCCAAAGTGTACCGGAATTATGGTCAGTCGTCGGATGGCTGAGGCGGGTCTTCTGGAGACTTTTCGTCCTTCGCATCAGTTTTCCGCAGCCGCTTTTCCTCCTTCTTACGTTTCTTGGCGAGATCTCTCTGACGCTTCTCGAACGCATAGTTTGGTTTTGCCATTTTCGATCCTTTGCAATTAGATTCGGGGTTTAGTGACAGTATAGGGGCAAGTCCTCTGCGTTGAATCATTCCGGGTACAGGGCGACAACTTGCGGCCCGGCGGCATCATGTCTGGACCTTCAACGCCCTGATAAATCTGTCGGCCTCATCGATTGCGGCCTGCATCTCCGCAATCAAGATGTTCACATCACCCTCGATCCTGACTCTTTCCCTGTCCAGAGAACTGATCGCCCGTGCATTCAGATTGTGCTTGAGAAACAGTACCTGGTCGCGAAACAAAGCCAGCACCGGCTTGGTCCGTGTCTCCACCGCACGCATGGAGGCAATCAGACGCTCGGCATGGGCGCGCGTCTGGTCGAACTTGATTTCCGCCATTCGGCGCATCCCTTGGTCATGGTAATCCTTCAGTTCGACACGCCATTCGTCCAACAGGGCGTTGGCCGCAAGGGTCACCTTGTCGACCTTGTCACCGATCTCGGCCGCCTGGTCGGCACTGCGCTCGTATGCCGCATTCAGTTTTTCGTACTGCGCCTCAAGCTCGCCGCCCTCGAAGCCGGTGACGGCCTTGAATTTTTCCATCGCGGTCTGAAATTCCTCGATGGTCTCCTGCTGCGTGTCGCGGGCGTCCTCCACCCGATCGACCAGCAGGTCGCGCGGCTCCTTCCACAGACGGTCGATACTGAAATCAGTCACCGAATCCATCGACGGCAGAGACATCCCGGAACCACCCAGGGCCAGCCAGGCGACCACGGCAATCAGCAACCAGGAACGCTTCTTCATCAGCAGGGGCAGCAGGGCCGCGAAAATCTTGGGCACGACAAAGACCTTCCTTCGATATTCATCCGGCGCCAAGTATACTGGACGGCCACTCAATCGCTGACCGGAAGTGACAACCATGCGAACCGGGACCCGTCTCAGCTGCCTGCTGCCATTGTTATTCCTTTTCGGCGGATGCAGCTCGGTGCAGTATTCGGCGATGGAGAAGGTCGGCGTATACAAACGCGACATCCTTGTGGACCGGGTCGAAGACGCCCAGGAGGCACAGCAGGCGGCAAAACAGGAGGTCGCCTCCGCGTATGAGCAGTTCACGGCCCTGGTGAAGGTAGACGGGGGCGATCTGGAAAAAACCTACAAAAAGCTCAAGCAGACCGTCGAAGACACGGAGGACAGCGTGACGGAGGTCGACGAGCAGATCGCGGCGATCGAGCGCGTGGCTGAAGACCTCTTCGAGGAGTGGGACGACGAACTCGGACAATACTCCAGTCCCACGCTGCGCAGATCAAGCGAGCAGAAGTTGCGCGACACAAAAATCCGCTATAACCGGATGCTCGCCAGCATGAAGAGCGCGCGCAGCCGGATTGACCCGGTATTGCACGTATTTCAGGATCATGTCCTGTTTCTCAAGCACAATCTGAACGCGCGTGCACTCGCCTCATTGAAGAGTGAAGTCGGCAGCATCGAGGACAAGGTCGGACGCCTGATAAAAGAAATGGAAGCCGCAATCGCCGAAGCGGATCGTTTTATCAGTGCGATGGAATAGCTCGCGGATCTGCCTGATTTGACAGATCGCCGCCAATCACTTGCGCCAGAATGCCGGTGTCAGCAGCACCAGCAGGGTGAATATCTCCAGGCGGCCAAGCAGCATGGCGAAACACAGGATCCACTTGCCCGGATCATGCATGTCCGCATAGTGCGCCCCCACGGTACCCAACCCCGGCCCGAGGTTGTTGATGCTGGCTGCAACCGCACTGAATGCGGTCATCAGATCGAGACCGGTGGCTGCCAGGGCCAGATACATGATGGTGAAACTGGCCACATACAGGGCGAAGAAGCCCCACACCGCCTCGACCACGCGGGAACTCACCGTCTTTGAACCAACCCGAACCGGTATCTGCGCACTCGGATGAACCAGGCGCGTAATCTCGCGCAGACCCTGTTTGACCAGCAACAGCAGACGAATCACCTTGATCCCGCCACCGGTTGAGCCTGCGCAACCGCCGACAAAACTCGAGAACAACAGCGAGATGGCGATGAACCCGGGCCAGTTGTAAAACTCGGCCGTGGTAAACCCTGCCGTCGTGCCGATCGAGACTGCCTGGAACAGCCCGTTGACCAGGGCGTCCTGCCAGCGATCGTAGGTTTCGGTGAAATAAAGTCCCAACACCGTCACCAGGATCACCGAACTCATCAGCAGCACGTAGAAGCGGAATTCCGAATCGCGCCAGTACCCGGTGACGCTGTGGTGACGAAAGGCCACGAAATGCAGAGAAAAATTGACCCCGGCCAGGAACATGAACACCACGGCGATCATGTCGATCAAAGGACTGTTGAAATAGCCCATGCTCGCATCGTGGGTCGAAAACCCGCCAATCGCCACCGTCGAAAAGGCGTGCCCCACGGCATCGAACAGGCTCATTCCGGCCAGCCAGTAGGCAAGGCCGCAGACGATGGTCAGACTCAGATAGATGTACCACAGGGCCTTTGCCGTCTCGGTGATGCGCGGGGTCAGCTTGCTGTCCTTCATCGGACCCGGTGTCTCGGCCCGATACAGCTGCATACCACCGATACCCAGCATCGGCAGCACGGCAACCGCGAGTACGATGATCCCCATCCCACCCAGCCATTGCAGTTGCTGACGATAGTAAAGAATCGAAGTCGGCAGCCCTTCGATGTGGGTGATCACTGTCGCGCCGGTCGTGGTCAGGCCCGATACCGACTCAAATATCGCGTCCGTGATCGACAGGTGAGGGTCGTCGGCCAAAACGAACGGCAGGGCACCGATGGTCGACAACACGGTCCAGAACATGACCACTACCACGAAACCGTCGCGCAGACGCAGTTCGCGTTTCTTGTTACGGACCGGCATCCAGCTGATGAAGCCAACGCTGAGCGTGAGAATAAAGGCATAGGCGAAAGCCGTGGCAGCGCCATCCTGGGCGAACAATGCCACCACAAAGGGCGGCACCAGCGTAAAACTGAAAACGGTCAGAAGCAGACCAAGGATGCGCTGAACGGCGGCGAATGACATAAGCGATCAGAGAAAGGTAATGCCGACCTGGAACAGTCGCTCGACATCGTTGATGCGGCTCTTGTCGGTCAAAAACAGGATCACATGGTCCTCGGACTCGATTTCCGTGTCATGGTGCGCAATGATGACCTGTTCACCACGCACGATGGCGCCGATACTGGTCCCGAACGGCAGCTTGATGTCCTCCACGGCACGGCCGACCACCTTGGATGAGGTGCTGTCGCCATGTGCGACCGCCTCGATAGCCTCTGCCGCACCGCGGCGCAGTGAGTGCACCACCACCACATCGCCGCGCCGCACATGGGTCAGCAGGGTGCCGATGGTGGCCTGTTGCGGTGATATGGCGATATCGACCGTACCGGAATGCACCAGGTCTACATACGCGGCACGGTTGATCAGGGCCATCACCTTGCGTGCGCCCAGACGCTTGGCCAGCATCGCGGACAGGATATTGGCCTCGTCGTCATTGGTCACCGCACAGAAGACATCCGTATCCTCGATGTTTTCCTCAAGCAGCAGGTCTTCATCCGCCGCATCACCCTGCAGCACGATGGTGTGGTGCAGGTCTTCAGAAACCCGGCGCGCCTGCTCCTCGTTATGCTCGATGATCTTGACCCTGTAATCATTCTCGAGCGAAGAGGCCAGGCGACGCCCAATATTGCCGCCACCGGCAAAGATCAGGCGGCGGAACGGCTTTTCGGCCTTGCGCAGCTCGGCCATCACCGCGGGAATGTTGTTGGATGCGGCCAGGAAGAAGACCTCATCGTCGGGCTCGATCACGGTGTAGCCTTCCGGCTGGATGGCCTTTCCTTTGCGATAGATGGCCGCGACGCGTGCCTCCGCACCGCTGAGGTGCTCGTTCAGGGTACGCAGCTCGTGACCGACCAGCGGGCCGCCGTAGTAGGCACGCACCGCGACCAAACGCACCCGGCCACCGGCAAAATCGAGCACCTGCAGCGCGCCGGGGTGCTGTATGAGTCGCAGGATATAATCGGTAACCAGCTGCTCCGGGCTGATAAGGACATCAATCGGCAGCGAGCCCTGGCTGAACAGGGCCGGGTGACTCAGGTACTCGGGGGCGCGCACGCGCGCGATCTTGGTCGGCGTATGAAACAGTGTCCAGGCGGCCTGGCAGGCCACCATATTGGTCTCATCACTGTTGGTCACCGCAATCACCATATCCGCGTCATCGGCGCCGGAGCGCTCGAGGACATCGGGGTGCGAGGCCTGCCCCAGCACCGTACGGATGTCCAGGCGATCCTGGAGATCGCGCAGCAGGCTGGGCTCCCGATCCACCACGGTGATGTCGTTGGCCTCATTGGACAGATTCTGGGCCACAGTGGTGCCGACCTGACCAGCGCCCAGGATGATGATTTTCACTTTGTTGGGTTCTTTTTATGCGTAAGTCTGTCCAATTCTAGTTCCCTGTGTCCGGCAGGGCTATTCCGTTCGAGGTTTCATTTACGGATCATGGTTATCGACGCCTCGCACAATCGAATCAGATCGGCCGGAGCGATCTCGATATCCAGGCCACGCCGGCCGCCGCTCACAAACACCGTTTCGAAATTCTCCAGCGTGGCATCCAGTACCGTCGGCAGCCGCCGCTTCTGCCCCAGGGGACTGATCCCGCCAACCACGTATCCTGTTACCCGCTCGGCATGAGCCGGATCGGCCATTTCCACCTTTTTCACTCCGCAGGCAGCGGCCATCGCCTTGAGATCGAGTTGTCCGGTCACCGGCACCACGGCGACCGCGAGCCTGTGCTGATCACCATTCTGTGCGACCAGCAGGGTCTTGAACACGCGCTCCGGATCCAGACCGAGCGCCTCCGCAGCCTCGAGACCGTAGCTGGTATTACCTGGGTCATGGCGGTATTCATGCGCGTTGACGGCCACACCGGCGGCCTTGGCCGCCCTTATCGCCGGAGTCATCGCCTGTCCTTGATCTCGATCCCGCGGTCACGCAGCTTGCGGTACAGATGGGTGCGCTCCATTCCGGCCTCCTCGGCCATCTGGCTGACGTTACCGCCGTGTTTCTCCAGCTGGTATTCCAGGTAGGCCTTCTCAAAGGCGTCACGCGCATCCCGCAGCGGCTGGTCAAACGAAACACCCTGCAAGGCCGCATTGCCACTCGCCGCCTGGGCTGCTCCCATCGCGGTCTCGACCTCCTGTGCACTGATTTCATCGCCGCTGCCGAGGATGAGCACGCGCTGCACAAGGTTTTTCAATTCGCGGATATTGCCCGGCCAGCTGTGATGCCGCAGGACGTTCTGGGCCCCGATCGAAAAACGCCGGTAGGGCAGCTTGTCCTGTTCGACCAGGCGATCGACCGCACTCTCCAGCAACTCCGGGATATCCTCGCGATGATCCCGCAGCGGCGACACCAGCAGCGGCACGACATTCAGCTGATAGAACAAGTCCTCACGAAATTTTCCTTCCTCCACAGCCTTTTGCAGGTCACGCTGGGTCGCCGCAATCACCCGGACATC
>Ga0265306_10000862_pt1 | contig 14823 bp, 11 predicted proteins | sample Helome_3_FD_192493 | JGI IMG/M metagenome (GOLD analysis project Ga0265306, IMG submission 192493) | Marine sediment microbial communities from subtidal zone of North Sea - Hel_20160420 (Illumina Assembly) | ecosystem: Environmental > Aquatic > Marine > Subtidal zone > Sediment ...
GGCCATCAGACTGGGACGGGTTAAAAATAAAGAGCCTTTGGCTGCCAGAACGCCCAGATCAAGTGGTGGTACCGATCCTGAAGATTGTCCAAATGATACCATCATACCCATCGGTCGTAGACAATCGAGTGATTTCATGAAAGTGGCCTGGCCAACAGAATCATAGACTACATCCACGCCCTTGCCGTCGGTTATTTTCCGCGTTTCAGCAGCAAAATCCTGATCGTTGTATAAGATGGGGTGATCACAGCCGTTGGCGCCGGCTATCGCTGCTTTTTCCTGGGAACCGACGGTGCCGATCACAGTCGCACCGAGGTGTTTGGCCCACTGGCAGGCAATCGAGCCGACGCCTCCGGCCGCCGCATGGATCAGGATCGTATCGCTTTGCTTAACATCATAACATCCCCGCAGCAGAAACCGGGTCGTCATGCCTTGAAGCATCATGGCAGCTGCCTGCTGGTAGGAAATACTGTCGGGTAGTTTGACAAGGCGGTGCACCGGTATTCGCCGAATTTCGGCATAGGCACCGGGCGGAATCCCGGCGTAGGCCACGCGGTCGCCCACGGCCACCTCGGTAACCCCTTCACCAATTTCCTCAACAATGCCGGCACCTTCCATTCCCGGGGTGGCCGGTAAAGACGGCAATGGATACAATCCGGTACGATGGTAAACATCGATAAAATTAAGCCCTACGGCCTCATGGCGTACCAGCGCTTGGTCCGGTTCGGGTTGGCCAGGGTTAATATCTTCCCAGCGCATCACATCAGGTCCACCGGTTTCATATATACGAATGGCTTTTGTCATTGTGTTTCCTTTTCCTTGATATCTTTTGAATAGTTCTTTTATGCTTGGACAGAAAAATTTTATTATAAGTTCACATATATTGGTTATGAAAATCAAGTAATATTCTTGTGAAAATATTTATATAATATTTTGTGGGGAAGGATTTAGGTCTACAGCGAATTGATAGCGAAGAAATCTCTATTTGTAGGTTACCGCTTTTCAAAAATAAGTTCCGAAATACGGAAGGGTGGTATAAGTGGTTGTAGAAAAAACCTTCGAATAACGGAACGTTTTTTTGACAAGCGCTATATAAGATCAGTATGAGAATTCAGCGGGCGTCCTATCGGCCTATGCAAGTTCATCCCGAGGTCTTAGTTCCAGATCCTGGATTCTTGCCAGCAGGGTCTTATAACTGACTTTTAATATCTTGGAGGCCCTACTTCGGTTCCAGCCAGTATTTTCAAGCACGTAAGAGATAACCTTTTTTTCGACCTGATCAGATACCTGCTTTTTAAACTTTTTGAGTGAAAAATCCGCGAGGTCGATCCTGTGACCGTTCAATCCAAGACCGTTCCTAAAATTTGGTTCAATCTGATTGTGTCTGCTACTATTGGGATGGTCGAATATTTTATCAATGTTTTCTTTTTCTTGACCAAGCACTATGATCCTTCTCAGCACGTTTTGCAACTCGCGCACGTTTCCCGGCCAGTTATACAAACAAAGTTTATCAATTATCTCGTTGCTTAAAAATGGAGGCTGATTTCTTTTAAATTGTGAAGCATATTTTTTTACATAATATGAAATCAAAGGCGGTATGTCTTCCGGCCTTTTGCGCAATGGATCAATCTGAATTGTTACCGTACATATTCTGTAATACAAATCTGCACGAAATTTTTTAGTTCTAAGATCCTCCTCCAATTCACGGTTGGTGGCTGTTATAACCCAGGCATTACTTTTCACCGATCTTTCAGATCCCAGGGGAACAAATTGGCCATCTTGCAGCGCATGCAGCAGTTTGGATTGAAGTGCAAGGGACATATCACCGATTTCATCCAGGAATAGAACTCCTTCTTTGGCCTGCTCAAATTTTCCCCGCGTTTTGCGCACCGCTCCGGTAAAAGCCCCCTGTTCATAGCCAAACATTTCGCTTTCCAGTAGTGTATCCGGCAAAGCGGCGCAGTTTACCTTTATCAAAGGTCCTTCTTTTGTGCAGGATTTTTGGTGCAGAAGCCTGACCACCAGTTCTTTGCCAACACCAGTTTCCCCGCAAACCACAGTGTTTAAGCAGGTCTCAGCAACTTGGTTAATCAACTGTCGAACACGCTTAATATTTTGGCTTACGCCGATTAGCTCAGTTTCCATAAGAATATTGTATTTTTAAGAAATAACGACAACGATCATCATCAAAGGTTTAACGTCCATTTTAGTTATCGGCATCTCTGTCTTAATTCTTAAGGAAAATTTGTAATAAAAATAGAATGGTGTCAGAAAGGAAAGGTTCAAGGCTGGATTTATGAAGAGGCTTATAGAAGCAAAAATGTATTGGCAACTATTGAAGGAAAACGTTAATCCGATAGAGTTCCAGTTTTTTCTGAATATCCTTCAGTCGCTGCTGTCGACCCATTATCTTTTATTGAACTACTGATATAATTGCCTTCCCGGTCTATTATTATAGAAAAAAATACCTCAATATCATAGACGAGCTCAAAAATGACATGACCACTTAAAACTCTAATATCGCCAAGGCTGTAAATCACTTTACCGATAGCCGTTAGCTTATATATTTTTTTAAATAATTCAGTGATTGTTTCAACATTAACAGATGCAGATAGCGAATCAAAAAACTCTGCTTTTCTGACATGGATAACCCCAGCGTCCAAGATCGTATCGTAAGGTTCGTTTTCTTCCACACCTAAATTGTGAAAATCGTTTGGATTTGCGAATCCCATAAATTTTCCCATTTCATTCAGCAACACAGGAAAAGCGGCAACAGAGCCGTAATCGAATTGATATGCAATCTGGTCGTTGAAAACTAAAGTTTTGCCTCCTTTAAACTGCATTTTTTCTTTTAATATTAAGCTGTGAGTTTCTTGGAATAATTTTTCGATTTGATACTCATCGAAAGACGCGAGCATAGAAGATAAAAGCTCTTTTTCCCCTGCCTTTATGATCTCTGGTTCGATAATAGGCATTCATTTCCCCTTTTTGTTTTTTCCCGATTGCGGATCTTATTTATAACAATTTCTTCTTTATTATACTTTTAAATTTGACCCCAACGCCAATTGGGCTTAGACGCACAACTTCTACTTTTAATATATTTTTGCCATCGAACTTAGTGCCGGGAATAACCAGATCGAATATTTGTCCAATATTATTAAAAACTTCACGGTTTTCAATGAAACATCCATTACGGCTGATATCACTGATGAATCCATCGTAAGATCTATTTTCAAAATCAAAGGATGCCGGTTTATTGTAATATTTTCTTGGATGCTTCCTTAAATCTATTTTCGGACCCGAATCAGTTCTCAATGATTTTTCCTCAATGGATTGCTCAACATATTTCGCACCATAACCATAGGCATAGGCCGTATTTTTTAGTCTCTTGCCCCATTTAATTTTTGCATGATGGCATTTATAGCCCCCATGGCTATGGGGACTATTTTCTATCCGAATAAAAACTTCCACTCCTGGCTGCAAAAATTGATCCGACTCAAAATGTAAACCATCATCACTGCAGTTGACCATTCGGGCGTTTTCATCCACCCCAAACTGTAAAGACTCGAGGGTAACCATTGCATGGTGATTCATACGTTTATGGCGACGTTTTTCTATTATTTTTTCCATCCGTATATTAGAAAATTGGCGTTTTATACAGACCCAACCTTCAACTCTTCCTCCATAAGGTGAAAATCATTCATGCGTGAAACAACAGCTTTGTCTCCCTTTTGCTTGTTTGATGAAAATGATTTCTGATTTTGTTCTGAAGCAATGGCCTCGATAAGTTCAATAGCTTCCATTGGGTCGGGGTCACCTTCCGTATCGTGCGTCGTGTGAAACTGCTCCAATTTTTTCATTTCAAGATTCTGTGGAGCTTTTGGAACACTGAACTGGTAAGGCGCCTTCAATGTTATCATGTCGGATTCGTTTCCCAGCTCATCAACCGAAGTAATTCCGAATTCGATCTGCCCATCACTGGGTTTGAAAGAATCAACATCGTCGGGCAAAACAATTTCGGTCACATTTCCCAGTAATGCTTGATTGGAATTATAATTTACATCGCTACGTTCGGCCCAGTAAAGCTTATATCCTATAACTTGAGGAGAGCTGGAAGCGAGCCATATAAGTTTTCTCTTTTTCAACTTAGCCATATGATTTTTCCTTATTGGCGCAAAAAGTTCAAAAAATCTACCTGATCACGATCCTGTCAGTTACGTTTATACAGCTACAAATAGTCAGCTCTTAGCAGTCGCGTGTTTAATTTTCTTGGCTATGGTATCGATCCCACCCCAAATTTTCTCCCTGTTCATTGGAGAAATCCAAATATTGATTATTAAGCTGCGATTGAGATGCTTCCATTGATTCCTGAGGAATGATTTCCTCACATAGACGCTCAATTTCACCGGCAGCCTTGCTGTTCGGTGCATATTGCATTACTGAAACGCCGGAAGTCATTGCATCAATGAAAGCCACTCGCTGGCACAACTCGGTATCAAATACATTCATTTGAAACTTTTTCATTACCTCGCGAGCCTCGCGGCCTATTTTAGTCCCAGGTATTTTTCGATTGATCAAGAGTTTGACTTCTAAGTCAGAATTAAATGGTCGGATTTCATCGATCATTTTCAGCGTTCCCCAGCAAGACCAAACGTCCAGAGCACTCGGGGACAATGGAATGATGGCAAGATCAGTTACAGCCAGAATGGCTTTTGAAATGTCACCAATAGCAGGGGGTGCATCTATAACAACGTAATCATAATTCATAGAAAGCTGTCTAATGTCGGTTGCGTCAATCGGACTTGGATGATGCAAAATTTCAAATGATTTATTGCCTTCAATCGTGTGCCATTGAACAGCGCTTCCCTGAGGGTCCGCATCGATGAATACCAAATTATAATTCTTTTTCTTTAAACCAATCGCAAGATTAATGGCCGTGGTGGTTTTTCCAACTCCGCCCTTCTGGTTTACAAAACTGATGATCATTTCCGCCCCCCTTTTTTTTATTTAGATATCAAAATGGTTGGTTGCTAAGTCCATCGATTCGTAAATACGATGGCGTATTTACGCTTATAATTTTATTTCATGCTGGATCATTTATTTCATTGCTCTGTATGCGACTGCTTTTCTTGCTTATGTCCATATCTTTTTTTTGTCAAGTGAAAACCACACTATATGGTATATAAATCTATTTATTTTCCCAACATATAGGTGAGGTAATGTTTTATAACGGCCTTTTTTATGCCCCTACCGTTTGAAATAGGCAGTTTCATATCAATTTTAATAAGGATTAAAAGAGTTCTGGGAAGTGACAAGGGAGGGGTTTGGTTGGGTAACTATTTTCTAAATAAGTTTTTGAATTTTGGTTTTTGAAAAATTATATTTTCAATCTTGCTATCAATCTCTGATAACGTCTTTTTCATCGACAGGACTATACTCATATAAATCCAGATGCACTCCAGATTCCCATCGCAAAAATAATTGTTTCTCATTCGCCTATAATTTTAACCAGCACCCTTTTCCGCCGGCGTCCGTCAAATTCACCGTAAAAGATCTGCTCCCAGGTACCGAAATCAAGCTTGCCGTCGGTGACCGCCACCACCACCTCGCGTCCCATGACCTGCCTTTTCATGTGGGCATCAGCATTGTCTTCGCCGACATTATGCCGGTAGCCGGACACCGGTTCGTGGGGGGCAATCTTTTCCAGCCAGACCTCGTAGTCGTGGTGCAGACCGGCCTCATCGTCGTTGATAAAGACGGATGCAGTGATATGCATCGCGTTGCATAGTACAAGGCCCTGTTGGATGCCGCTCTCCCGTAAGCATTCATTCACCTGCGGGGTGATATTGATGAATGCACGTCTGGTTGGCACTTCAAACCATAGTTCTTTGCGGTAGCTTTTCATGGGGTTTTTCCTTTTATTTTTTATGGGACACGGATTTTCACAGATAAACACAGATAACTGTTTCATAAATGGATTAATTCAACTTCGGGGCGGCCAGCCCGCCATCTCGAGCCGCTCCCACCAATAACCAATAGCGGATAACAATTAACTAAAATCGCCTATTTACGCCTAATAAGGATTATAGATTATGTCCTTTTTCAGCAGGCTCACAGTTTTTTTAGCAACTGATTGGCTGCTGTCAAGGTCGGGTCCCATGTCGGGCCGAACGGGGGGGCGTAGGCCAGATCTGTCTGGCTGTACTGGGCGACGGTCATCCGATTGTGCAAGGCCACTGCCGGAGCGTTGATGCGATGGGCCACGCCCTCATTACCGATCATTTGCACGCCCAGCAGGCGGCCCGATTTTTTGTCCCCGATCATATTGACCCAGATGGGGTGGCCGCTTGAATAGGAGTGCGCCCTGGAACTGGACTGGATCGTGTTCTCAACCGCATCAAAAGCGGCTTTTTGGGCCTCCTCCAGGTTCAAGCCGGTGCGGGCAACTTCAAAGTCGAATACCCGGAATACAGCCGTTCCCGCCACCCCGTCAAGGATTTCTTTTTTTCCAATAACATTGTCGGCCACCGCCCAGCCGGCCCGGTTGGCCCTCAGGGCCAGGGGGATCCAGGTTTTGGCATCGGTTACGACATGATAGGCATCGGCACAGTCGCCGGCGGCATAGATGTTTTTAGCGGACGTTCTCTGGCTGCGATCCACTGCAATGGATTTTGCTATGCTCATCTCGAGGCCAGCCCTGTCTGCCACCTGGCTGCTGGGTGTTACGCCGATTCCCACCAGCACCATATCCCCTTGAAGGGTCAGATCCGAAGACACCACCTGCAAACCGTCGCCGGTTGTTTCAATACGCTCAACCGCGTGACCGGTATATACGCCGACCCTCCTGGATTCCAAACCGTCTTTGATAATCGCTGCCATGGACGGCTCCAACCACGGCAGGAACACCGGATTGGGTTTGACCATGTCCACGGCAATATCTAGATTAACTAAGGATTCGCACATTTCAAGGGCAATATAGCCCATGCCGATGATGATGGCTTTTTTTACCTTGTTAGCTTTTAGAAAGTTTTTTATTTTCCGGCCGTCAGCTAGATTTTTGATTACAAATACACCCGCTAAATCAACCCCCGGGATTTTCGGCCTGATGGCCGAGCTGCCGGTGGCGATCAACAGCCGGTCATAGGTAAATTCAAAATTTTTTCCGTCGGTGGTGCTGCCGGCAACCGTCTGTTTGTCGGGATCGGTTTCTTCGACACAATAGCCGGTCAACAAATTAATACCCTGTTTGTCCCGAAATACCTGGGCGTGACGTACTACCAAATCCTCGATATCTCTATCCGGCGCCGCCAGATTATAGGGCAGGCCTCAGGCGCTGTAGGATACATCCATGGTTTTTTCCAGAACCGTTACCTCCAGATCAGGCTGATTACGCTTGGCACGGCTGGCGGCACTCATTCCAGCTGCATCTCCACCAATAACGACAAATTTCATGGTTCACTCCTCTGTGGGAATAGTTGATTAGTTTATTAGCCCCTGTTAAATCCACTGCGCTCATTTTCTACGAAAATATTTAACGGGGTTAATTGAATAGTTAAATAGTCCCAGTGAAATCCCTGCAAGCAGGGGGCGCTTGCAGCGCCATTTCACTGGATAAATTGATTGTCAGATAGTCTGACGGTAGTACATGATAGTCTCTTGATTTTAGGCACTTAAATGGGTAATTAATATTATATAATTTTTTTATTTTCAATCAGAATAATTGCAAGTGTGGCAGATTTGAAAGATCCCATTAAAAAAATAAAATCCCTTTTGCCGCAAGCGCTGGCGGCTGACAGATTCGCAGCTCGCCGCGAAATCAGGCAGCTGATGCGCAAATCAGGACGGGCTAAATCTGATCAAAAATTTGTTAAGAGAATTGATCGGCTTGAAAAGCGCCTGAAGGCATCTGCTAAAAAAAGAGACCGCCGCCGGGCCAATCTCCCACCGTTGCGTTTTAATGAAGAGCTACCGATTTTTGCCAAAAAAGATGAGATCATCAGGGCCATCGTGGGGCATCCGGTCATCGTGGTATCCGGTGAGACCGGTTCCGGTAAAACCACCCAGTTGCCTCAATATTGTCTGGCGGCCGGCCGGGGAATAGACGGCCTGATTGGATGCACCCAGCCCAGGAGAATTGCGGCGTCAACGGTTTCCCGTCGAATAGCCGAAGAACTGGGGCAGGAACCCGGAGGGGCCGTTGGTTACAAAATTCGTTTTAAGGATCGAACCCGCCAAGACACCCATATTAAAATCATGACCGACGGCATCCTGTTAGCCGAAACCCAGAGCGACCGGTACCTGAGCGCCTATGATACGATCATTGTCGATGAGGCCCACGAGCGTAGCCTGAACATCGACTTTATTCTGGGAATTTTGCAAACCCTGGTGAATAAAAGAGGGGATTTAAAGCTGATCATTACCTCGGCCACTATCGACACCGAAAAGTTTTCCAAAGCCTTCGGGTCTGCGCCGGTCATCGAGGTTTCCGGCCGCATGTATCCGGTTGACGTCCAATATAACGCACCGGAAACAGACCCATCGCCAAACGGCGAGCTGACCCATGTGGAACTGGCGGTGCAGGCTGTTAAACGGGTTTTGAATCAAAGCCGCGCAGGGGATATGCTGGTATTTATGCCTACCGAGCAGGATATTCGCGAAACCTGTGAACTGCTTGAAGCCCGGACCCTGGCCGGCACCCAGGTGATGCCGCTGTTTGCCCGACTGACCGGCGCGGAGCAGTCCCGGGTGTTCGCGCGCCTTCCCCGGCGCAAGATCATTGTGGCCACTAATGTTGCTGAAACTTCCATCACCATTCCGGGGATTAAGTATGTGATTGATTCGGGTCTGGCGCGTATCTCCCACTATTCTCCCAGAACCCGGACAACTTCGCTGCCGGTGGTACCGGTTTCCAGAAGCAGTTGTGATCAGCGCAAAGGCCGTTGCGGTCGGGTGCAAAACGGGGTTTGCCTGCGGCTTTATTCGGAAGACGATTATCAAGCCCGTCCTCAATATACGCCACCGGAGATTATCCGGGCCAATCTGGCCGAGGTAATATTGCGGATGATTGCATTAAAACTCGGGGATGTATTTGATTTTCCCTTTATCGATCGTCCGGATTTAAAAAGCATCAAGGACGGATTTAATCTTCTTTCAGAGCTGGGAGCAATTACAAAACAGCATAGCGCAAAGGGCAAAGCGCAAAGCGTTAAATGTAAAGAAGATGGGGTAGAGGCCAGGTGTCAGGTGTCAGGTGTCAGAAAGCGCAGAGAGATGGCGTTTGGCCATGCTCAGACCCCAAGTCGCAAGTTAGACAAAGAGGTTAAGTTGACTGATAAAGGGCGGCTGATGGCCAAAATTCCGCTGGATCCCCGGCTGTCCCGGATGCTGATTGAAGCCCAGCGGCAGCGATGTTTAGCCGAGACGGTCATCATTGCCGCGGCGCTCAGCATTCAGGATCCCCGGGAGCGTCCGATTGAGAAGGCCGGGGAAGCCGACCGGATGCATGCCGGGTTTGATGATCCCGATTCTGATTTTGTGACTTTGCTTAACATCTGGGAGCGCTATCATGCTCATTGGCAGAAAGTGAAAAGGAGCAATCAGATGAAGAAATTTTGCCGTGAGCATTACCTGTCTTTTAAGCGTATGCGGGAATGGCGGGATATCTACAGTCAGATTCTGGCCATTTTAAAAGAGCACAACGTATTGAATTCGGCCTCCGGCCCCGCTTCCAGCCCGGAGGGCTTCCTTGCCGTAGGGGAGGGACCTTTGCCCCAGAGGGAATTGGGAATCCGAAAGGCAAAAGGGCTGAGACGGAGGGCGGAATTGACGGAAAGTGGAAATCTTAAAATATCAGAGACCCGCTATGCGAAGATTCACAAAGCCGTCCTGAGCGGCTTTTTATCCAATATCGCCATGCAAAAGGGAAAAAATATTTTTCGTGCCGGCAAGGGTAAGGAGGTGATGATTTTTCCGGGTTCCGGCCTTTTTAATAAGGCCCAATCCTGGGTTGTGGCTGCTGAAATGGTGGAGACGTCGAGGGTATTCGCGCGCACCGTTGCTAACATCAACAACGGCTGGTTGGAGGCGCTGGGTGGGGATTTGTGCCGCCGGACCTTTCTGGAGCCTCACTGGGAGAAAAACCGCGGCGAGGTGGTTGCCTTAGAGCAGGTTTCTCTTTTTGGCTTAATCATTGAACCGGGCCGGAAGGTTTCTTACGGCAGGGTAAATCCCGCCGAAGCGTCCCAAATTTTTATCCAAAGTGCCCTGGTGAATGGAGATGTAAAAAAGCCCTTTGCATTCATGAAACATAACCAGGGCCTGATTGATGACATTATCGACATTGAAAACCGCTTCCGGCGCCGGGACCTTCTGATCGATGAGCAACGGATCTATGAATTCTATCAAGAACGCCTTCCGGAAATTTATGATATTCGGTCCCTTGCCCGGTTTTTAAAACAAAAGAAGAACGACGTGTTTTTGCGAATGCAAAAGGAGGCCTTGATCGAATATGACCCGGACGATGAACAACTGGATCAATATCCGAATCGCCTTGATATCGAAAATCACAGCCTTGAGTGCTCGTATTGTTTTGACCCCGGCAAAGACGATGACGGGGTTACTGTTAAAGTGCCCTCCGCGCTGGCGCCTTCGGTTGCACCGGAATCGATCGACTGGCTCGTCCCCGGGCTCTATCCGGAGAAAATTGAAGCCCTGATTAGGGGGTTGCCCAAAGCTTACCGCCGCAAGCTTGTGCCGGTAAAAAATACCGTCGATGTCATTATTCGTGAAATGCCCCAGACCCAAACTCCTCTGATCTCAGCTCTCGCTGATTATATTTATCGTCGTTTCGGTCTCGATATACCGGCATCGGCCTGGTCGGAAGAATCCTTGCCGGACTACCTCAAGATGCGGGTAGTCGTTACGGCACCTGACGGCAAAGAGTTGCGGGCCGGCCGGGATGCAAATATTTTGCGGGAGGCTCCTGCCGGCCATGAAAAATCTGATGAACTCAAAGCCGCACGCACCCAATGGGAGAAAACCGGTATCACCCACTGGGATTTTGGTGATTTACCGGAATTTGTCAGTGACTCCGGCAAAAAGTCCGGCCGCTGGATCGCATACCCGGCTTTAGACAAATCCGATACCGAGGGGCATGTTAACCTGCGCCTATATAGTCAGCAGGATAAGGCACTGACGGTTCATCGCCAGGGGGTGGCCGCGCTCTATGCAATCCATTTTGCTAAAGATGTTAAATTTTTAAAGCGACAGCTGATTCTTCCGGCGGATAAGGCATTTATGGCCGATTATTTTGGGGGCGCTAAAAATCTGGTTAAACTAATGGTTGATCGTGTCCTTCAGGATTTGTTCACTAGAAATATCAGGACGCAAAAGGCCTTTTATTCCCGGGCCGAATCAGTGGCACCCAAAATCCTATCGACCGGTCAGGAACTGCTTGACGGCCTTCTGCCGGTTCTGTCAGCCTACCATGATGCCAGGATCCAGATTCATAAATTGCAGCAGAGCCGCCGCGATAACAGCCGGATGGTAAAATTTTTCCAGGAGTTAACCGCCGGGCTTGGGCGCCTGGTACCGGAAACATTTATTGCGATTTACGAGAAACAGCGTTTGGGCCATTTAACACGATACATTCAGGCCGCCGCCATTCGGGCCCGACGTGCCGCTGTTGACTTTGAAAAAGATCAAGCCAAATCCAAGGGGATTATCCAATTCACCGAAGGGTTGAATCAGCTGTTAAGTGAGCTTTCCCCCCGGGCCTCGGATGAAAAGCGGCAGGCCGTCGAAGAATATTTCTGGATGATTGAAGAATATAAAGTATCCGTTTTTGCCCAGGAACTTAAAACCGCCATCCCGATTTCCGCCAAACGATTGGAGCAGAAACTGCGCCAAATTCAAAGGATGGTTTGAATTTGGAATGCGGAAGTCGGAATGGGGAATGTGGAAGATAGAAGGTGTCAGGTGTCAGGTGTCGGGTGTCAGAAAAAAAAGTAATGGCTCAAGGAGCTGGGCGCAAGGTGTAAAGCCTTAATTGCGTTGATTCTGTTGATAGGATTTACTTAATCAACTAATCAACTAATCAACCAGTCAACCAATCAACCAATATATTATGACGACAAGATCCAAAAAACCTATGGTATCCGTTATCATCCCTACCTACAACCGTGGATGGGTGCTAAAGGAGGCGATTGACTCCGTTTTGGCTCAGGATTTCAAAGATTTTGAGCTGATTGTGGTGGATGACGGTTCGACCGACAATACCGCTCAAATCCTTGATTCTTATGATCAGGACCTGGTTGTTTTGCGGCAGTCCAACAAGGGGGTCAGCGCCGCCCGAAACCGGGGGATTTTTGCCGCAAAAGGCCGGCTGATCGCCTTTTTGGATTCCGATGATATCTGGTTGCCCCGCAAACTCTCAAGTCAGGTGGACTTTTTTAATTCAAATCCCGCAGCAGTGATCAATCAGACCGAAGAAATCTGGATACGCAACGGTGTTCGCGTCAATCCCAAAACCCGGCACCATAAGTTCTCAGGCATGATCTTTGAGCGATCCCTGGCATTGTGCCTGGTCAGCCCTTCCGCGGTGATGATGAACCGGTCGCTGTTCGATGAGGTCGGACTGTTTGATCTGGACCTGCCGGCCTGCGAAGATTACGATCTGTGGCTCAGAATCAGCTGGCGCTATCCGGTCCATCTGATTGAAACCCCTTTGATTATCAAGCGTGGTGGACATGCGGACCAGCTGTCCAGAGCCCCTGGATTAGATAAATTCAGAATCCAGTCCCTGAAAAAAGTCATTGAAAGCGGGCAACTGGAACCGGATTCGTACCGGGCCGCGGTGCGGACATTGCAGGATAAATGCGTCATTTTTGCCGGGGGCTGCCGCAAGCGTGGCAAAGACGCTGAGGCGAAATATTATCAGGAACTGGCAATCCGCATGGGCCAAGGCGCATAGGGCAGGGCGCATGGCGCATAGGGCATAGCGCGAAGCGTTGGATTTCTCTGGAATATCAGAATTATCGACCGCTACGCTATGCGCCATGCGCTAGGCGCTTTGCGCTGTAGCATCGAGTAGCAAGAGACCAACAACCAGATGCCAGCAACCAGGGACCAGCACCCAGCTTCCAGGCCATTTGATAGGAATTCTTACTACAACGATATAGCTGTTGCAAATGGTTTCCCGATTTGATAGGGATTGAAGATCTGAAAGCAATTTATATAATAATTTGATCATAGTTTTTATATGTTGGAGGAAAGAAGCGAAAAACCGGAACAGCAAATTTAAGATCTTCTAATCAACGGCGTTCGCTTTATAGGCTAATCATCTTAACAAAGGAGGTTTCCATGAAAAAGCTATTTATTATTACCCTGGCACTCGTTGTAGGAGTCGCTTTCTCGGCCGGTTTAGGACCTTTTGAAAATAAAGCCGAAGCCAAAACAACTTTCGTCACCATCGGTACGGGCGGAATCACCGGTGTTTATTATCCCACCGGCGGTGCCATTGCCAGGATGGTAAACGCAAAACGCAAAGAATATGGCATCCGTGCCACGGTTGAATCTACCGGCGGGTCCGTGTTCAACATCAATGCCATTATGTCCGGCGATCTTGAGTTCGGTGTCGCCCAGTCCGATCGTCAGTACCAGGCGGTTCAGGGTATTGCCAACTGGAAAGACAAGGGACCGCAGAAGGATCTGCGTGCCGTCTTCTCCATCCATCCCGAAACCGTTGATTTGATTGCTGCGGTTGATGCCAACATCAACAGCCTGGCGGATCTCAAGGGCAAACGGGTCAACATCGGAAATATTGGTTCCGGTTACCGTAAAAATGCCATCGATGCGTTGGAGGCCAACGGTCTGGATTTCAACAAGGATTTTCATGCCGAAAGCCTGAAGGCCGCCGAAGCTCCCGGACTGATCCAGGACGGCCGCATCGATGCCGCCTTCTACACCGTCGGACATCCCAGCGGCTATTACAAGGAAGCCACTTCCGGCGTGCGCAAGGTAAAATTTGTTCCCATCAAGAACGTGGACGGTCTGCTGGCAAAATACCCTTATTATGCCAAAGCCGTCACCCGGGTGGTGGAACTCTATCCCGGCGCACAGAATGACGCGGACGTGGAGACATTCGGCGTCAAGGCCACCTTCGTCACCTCTGCCAAGGTCCCGGATAATGTTGTTTACGCCATCGTCAAAGAAGTTTTTGATAACTTTGAAGATTTTAAAAAATTGCATCCGGCCTACGCCGGCCTGACCAAACAGAATATGCTGGAAGGTCTGTCCGCACCCTTCCATCCCGGAGCGATGAAGTACTACAAGGAAGTCGGTCTGAAATAGGGGATTGGTCGATCCTTATTACTCGCGGACGGCGGATTTAGGGCTGGGTGGCCTGAGATCCGCCGCCTCAAATTGGTAACCGTTCAGGGGTTCAAGGTTCAGAGGTTCATGTCTGAAGGTTCAAAGGCTCAGACGTTCAGGGTTCAGAGTTAGGAGACCGGGTTATTTGTCAGAAACCCTAAACCCCTGAGCGGTGCCCCCTGAACCTGTGAACGGTTAAAGTAATTGTCTTTTTCCTGATGGATTTGTCTCTTTTTTTTGATCTGCGCGCGCTTTCCTCGATTAGACTGTTAGCCTGAACGTTCTTGTGACGTCGATGTGTCGTTTTCAATATCCTCATACAATACTGACAAGCTAGGTGACCGTCATGACTAAAAATGAAATCCTAGAGCAGGATGAGGGCCTGGAACTCGCGAAACGAATGGCCGAAGAAGAAGAGGGCATCGGCCGCCGCCCGGTGGGATATACTCAATA
>Ga0265306_10000863_pt1 | contig 14820 bp, 8 predicted proteins | sample Helome_3_FD_192493 | JGI IMG/M metagenome (GOLD analysis project Ga0265306, IMG submission 192493) | Marine sediment microbial communities from subtidal zone of North Sea - Hel_20160420 (Illumina Assembly) | ecosystem: Environmental > Aquatic > Marine > Subtidal zone > Sediment ...
GGTCGAACAAAACCACGTTTTCACGCGCGGCCTTGTGCTCGGCGGCGCTATGCTCGAACCAGTTCTGCTTGCCGAAGCTGTATTCGTATTTCGGCTCTACGCCCGCGGGTGCGAACCAGTTCGGGCGCTCCCAGCCCGCGGCTTCGCCGAAGCAGGCGTTACGCTCAGCGAGACGCTCGTGCAACGGCGAGTGGCGCAGGTTACGCGCAGTTTCAAACTGTTTGTACGGGTAGTGATTGTCGTATAACAGGCCCAGGGTTTCGCTGACACGGTGCTGGATATACTTTTGCGTCGACTGGAACGGGAACATGCGGCGGATATCATTGCCCCATAAATCCATCGGCGCATGACCGTGATGCATCCAGTCGGCGAGCGCTCGACCGAGACCGCCCGAAGTCTGAATACCGACCGAGTTCAAGCCGCAGGCGACATAGAAATTTTTCAGCTCCGGGGCTTCGCCCATGTGGAACTGGTCATCGGGAGTGAAACTTTCCGGGCCGCAGAAGAAACTGCGCCAACCGCACTCCTGTAGCATCGGCACGCGGTACATCGCCTGTTCGAGTACCGGCATGAACTGTTCGTCCAGGTGGCCTTCGAGTTCTTCGAAGGCGAAATCAAGCGGCACACCATCCTGTCCCCAGGGCACCGCGTTGGGCTCGAAGGCACCGATCAACAGGCTGCCGGCGTCTTCGCGGTAATAGGCGCAATTGTCGTGATCGCGCATGACCGGCAGATTGCCCGGCAAATCCGCTAGCTTTTCGGTGTGCGCATAGTAATGTTCACAGGCGTGCAGTGGCACATTGACCCCGGCCATGCGCCCGATTTCGCGACCCCACAGACCGCCGCAATTGACCACGTAATCAGCCTTGATTTCGCCCTGCTCGGTAATCACCCCGGTGACGCGGCCAGCGGCCTTGCTGATGCCCGTCACGCGCACCCCCTCGAGGCAGAGCGCACCGCGTCCGCGCGCACCCTTGACGAAGGCCTGGGTGACATCGACCGGACTGGCGGTGCCATCCTGCTCAACCCAGCTGGCACCGAGCAGGTCGCCGGTTTCAAGGTAAGGGTAAATCGACTTTGCCTCTTCCGCGGTAATGATATCGACCCGGGTAACACCAAAAGCGTTGTTCATCGACGCGACCCGTTTCAATTCCTCGAAGCGCGCTTCACTGTGCGCAATGGTCAACGAACCGACCTGTTTGAAACCGGTCGATTGACCGGTTTCGGCCTCGAGCTCGTTCAGCACCGCCATCGAGTATTCGCATAGTCTCGCCTGCGATTCGTTGGCCCGCATGGTGCCGACCAGCCCCGCCGCATGCCAGGTCGTACCGCAGCTGAACTGGTTACGTTCCAGCAGTACCACGTCGGTCCAGCCCAGTTTGGCGAGATGATAGGCGACACTGGAGCCGATTACTCCACCACCGATAATAACCGCGGATGCGCGCTCGGGAATTGCAATTGACATGGTAAGGGCTACCTCGGGATTGATTGACCAGATAATCCCCTATTCTGCATTAATTATTTTGTCGATAGCAAACAGAATCGGCAGTTGTTGCCGGTTACGATGGGAAAACCTCGGCGCCGGTGCCGGCAGAGTGAAACAAGGCAGGCATTACTGCCGCTACTCGTCTTCGTCATCCTGGTCGAAGGTCCAGTTGGTCTGGTCGCAATACTCCATTAACTGTTCGAGTTTTACCGGTTTGCAAAAATAGTAACCCTGTTGCAAATTGCAGCCGAGCTCGATCAACATGCGCGACTGCTCCTTGCCTTCGATGCCCTCGGCAACGACCTGGATACCCAGGTTCTGCGCGATGTCGATAATATTGAGCACCATCAGCCGGTCTTCGTCACTCGTGGTGATGCTGTCGATGAAGCTTTTATCGATTTTGAGCTCGTCGATCGGCAATTGCTTGAGCAGGCTCAGGGACGAGTAACCGGTACCAAAATCGTCGAGTGAAATTTTAACCCCCAGGTCGCGGATTTGATTGAGCACCGGAATCAGGTACTGCAGGTCGTCGATAAAGATACCCTCGGTAATTTCGAGCGTTAATTGCGGCGCCGGAAAATCACAGACCGACAGACTCTCCGCCAGCTTGTCGACAAACCCGTTTTCCTGCAGTTGGCGAATCGACACATTGATTGACAGCAGCAGACTGGTGCAGCGATGGCTGTCGGTGATGAGCGACATGTCCTTGAGCGCCTGGTCGATCACGTAATGCCCGATATCGATAATCATGCCATTGCCCTCCGACACCGGAATAAACCGGTCCGGCGGTATCATGCCTTTCTCACTATGCTGCCACCGGATCAGCGCCTCGACACCGACGGGCGATTTTGAATCCGCCACCTGGGGCTGGTAAACCAGAGAAAATTCTCCATCGGACAGGGCCTGTGGCAGCGCATGCTGGATATAGGTTGTTTCCATCAATTGCTCGCGCAGTTCGCCCGAGAAAATATTGAAACTGTTTTTGACATTCTTGGCCTGGTACATCGCGGTATCCGCCGCGCTGAACAGTTCTTCGAATGATGTCCCGTCTTCAGGATAACGGGCCACACCGATACTGGCGCCCATGACAAAGTTGTACTGCTCGACATAGTAAGGCGCCGCTATAGCCTTCAATACAGCGTTGGCCAGGCTGGCAATCGAGTCTTCGTCACAGCGGCGGGAAAGCACGATAAACTCATCTCCACCCTGGCGACACACCAGGTCGGTTTCGCCGGCCATGGACAGCAGGCGCCCGGCCACCTGCTTGAGCAGGTTATCCCCGTAGGAATGGCCATGACTGTCATTGATATTCTTGAAATTATCGAGATCAATGAAAAACACCGAAAAAGGTCGGTCTCGATCGTTAATCCATTGCGATTCCGCGAGCCGCAGAAATTGTCGATTCTTGAGACCGGTGAGGAAATCGTGGCTGGCCTGGTCAACCAGTTGCTGGTGATTTTTCTGTTCAAATGTCGCTATACGCCTGAACATCAAAAAGGCGAGACCGAAAATAATAAAGAAAGTAATTGCGTAGAAAACGACTGACTTGAACAGTTGCCCGAGTAGAAAATCTCGCGGCAGTAACGTAGACGACCACATCTGGTATTTCGGCAGGTAGACGATCGAGTGCAGATTGATCCTGCCGTCGCTGCCTTCGGCACTGAATACCACCGGACGGGTATCTTCTCTTAGCGTTTCAAGAGAAAGCCCTAGTTGATCCTCGAGGGATTTTTCAAGCATTTCGATATATCTCATCGACATCGGCTCGTCGATGAATTTGCGCAGCACGGAATTATCGGCAATACCGCTGGCATAAGCATAGTAAAATTCGTAATCGTGAAAAACCTGCAGCTGGTATGGCGCCCCGGAGCCGGATTCCTGGTTGATAGAGTCGAGTCGGGGTAGCAGCTCACGCGGCTTGATGCCGGCCGTCATGATGCCGATAACCTGGTTATCTTCACCTCGAATACCCTTGCGAATCGGGATCACCACGTCATCGAGTGCCGCGAGGAAATAGGTCCTGCCAAGAACCATACGCTCGATCTGTATCGCCTTGTCAAAACTCTTCCTGCTATTTTCCAGCTCCTTCAGATTGGGCATCTTGTCAAGATCGAGATTGGAGCTGCCGACGACAATATCACCCTCCATATTGGCCAGTCCGAAGGCAAGCAATGAGTTATTTTGTTGCAGTATCTTGTCGAGCAGACGCTGCGTCCTGATTTTACTTTGCGTGGATTTGTCGGCCAGAATCTGTCGCCCCAGCAGGTCGAGCATAATTTCCTGCTGATCGAAATTCAAGGTCATCGAAGACGCGAAGATGCGGTTCAGGTAGGCCAGTTCGACAGTGGCGTTCTGGCGTATTTCTTCCCAGCGGGAATAGGTAGTGGCGACCAGATACACCAGCCCCATTGCCAGGAACATATTGTAGATAAGCCAGATATTTTTCTTGGACTGCACCAGAATTCCATCTTTATAGGTATCCAGGTACAAAGTGTAGTACAGCCGGGCTTTTTAACTAGATCGCAACCTCGGAAACCCGGGTGCATTAACGGTTGCAGGCGCTTGCCGTGCTGCCTCGCGACAAGCGCTGCAAAACCACTTAATCCGGGCTGGTTATCCTGTCGATGCCAAACTGATTCAACATGCGCTTGACGGCATCCAGCGCCGCCTGCATGTGCTGTTGATCGAGTCGTCCGATGCAACCCATACGGAAGCTGTCAGCCACGGTCAGTTTGCCGGGGTAGATGACGTAGCCCTGGTTTTTAAGACCATCATAAAATGCGTCGAAATCGAATTCAGGATTGGTCGGCATATGGAAAGTGATAATGATGGGGGCCTGCAGTTCGTCAGGCAGCAGGGTTTTGAATCCCATCTCACGCATACCGGACACCAGCAGATCACAGTTGGCGCGATAGCGGCCACCCCTGCCGGCGACACCACCCTCGGCTTCATATTCGGTAAGCGCCTGGTCGAAAGCGAGTAAAACGTGGGTCGGCGGGGTAAAGCGCCATTGGCGATTTTTCTGCATCGCGCGCCATTGATCGTAAAGATCCAGCACCAGCGACGGCGAATTACCCTCGGTTTTTTCGAGCGCCGCTTCGCGGGCAACACAAAAGCCCATGCCAGGCGCGCCTTCGAGACATTTGTTACTCGAGGCCACCACCGCGTCAAATTGAATTTCCCGTGCATCGATCGGCAACGCACCGAAGGCACTCATCGAATCGATCAACAGGCTGCGCTGGTGACGCGCGACGATTGCCGAAACTTCTTTTATCGGGTTCAGGATGCCCGACGTGGTTTCGCAATGCACCACGACCACGTGGCTGATGTCGGGGTTGGCGTCGAGTATGCTGTCGAGCTGTGCGGTATCGACCGGCACGTCTTCCGGGGTTTCCTGCACCAGGTAATCGCGGCGGTAGTAATCGCATATTTTGGCGATACGTTTGCCGTAGGCGCCGTTGATCAGGATGAGCAACCTGCCATCGGCGGGCACAAAGTTGCCGATCATCGCCTCGACGACAAAGGTACCACTGCCCTGCAGCGGCACACTGACATGGCTGCCAGTGCCATTGACGATTGCCACCAGGCGATCGAGGATGCGTGCATTCAAATCGATGAAGGTCGCATCCCGTGAACCGTAGTCGTGCAGCATCGCCTGCTTGACGGTGAGCGATGTCGTCAGCGGACCCGGGGTCAGCAGGTAAGGGTCACCGCTGGGAGAGCGGGCGGCATCCTGGTTGGTGGTGTCGGTCATTAAATTTACCCTGGTAACGTTTGAATGGTTGCCATTTATACCGCCGATAAATACTATCTATCCAATCGATAATACATATGCCTCGAATAGACTGTGCCAATATCACACGCTCACCTGCGCTCATTCCATGCGGTCGCCACCCACGGCAGCTTCACCCGCGCAGCCGAAATGCTGCATATCACCCAGCCCACGCTGTCGGGCCAGGTCAAGGAACTGGAAGAACGCTACGGCACCAAGCTGTTCGTGCGCCACGGCCGTCGCATCGAACTGACCGATATCGGTAAATCCGCGTTCAGCATTACGCGGCTGATGTTTCGTCACGAAGAAGAGGTCGAGCACTTGCTGCAGTCGGCGCGTGCGCTGACTTCGGGCGAGCTGCGCGTCGCCGCCGATTCACCCTATATCGCGACCCCGTTACTGGCCCAGTTCCAGCGACTGTATCCCGGCATCCAGATTTCGATCCAGTATGGCAACTCGCAGCAATTGATGTCCTGGATCGAATCGCGCCGTTGCGACGTCGCATTTTTACCCAACATCCCCCAGGGTGATGACCGGCTTTTCTCGATCCCGTTACCCCCCGACAGGCTGGTCGTTTTCGTCAGCCAGGACCACGATTGGGCCGAACGACGCTCGGTCTCGGTCGAAGAACTGGTGAAACAGCGCGTCATCCTGCGCGAAAAGGGTTCGCGGACACGCTCGATTTTTGAAGAAGCCGTCGCGCAGGCGGGTCATGTGTTAAACGATGTCATGGAAATCAGTGGTCGTGAGGGCGTGCGCGAAGCGGTCGCAGCCGGGTTCGGCATCGGCATCGTCGCCGAGAACGAATTACTCGCCGATTCGAGGCTGCGCGCGTTACCGGTCAGCAATGCGGAACTGGTACATGCCGAGTATGTCGTCTGCCTGCAGGAAATGCGCTCGCTACGCGTCAACGACGCCTTTCTCGGCATGGTCGGCGCAAGTCAGAAGGACACCGCTTAACAGACTGTTCCTGTCTATAGGTATGGTCGATAGATAGCATATGTAATATCGATTTAACCTTAACCGAGTTAACGGTATATTAGTGCCCCGTTTATTAAGGCACAGGATAGGTCATGAGCTCGGAAAAACCGGTTATCAATGTCAACGGTCGCGACTATCGCTGGCCCGCAAAACCCGTTGTCGTGGTCTGTATCGATGGCTCGGAGCCGGATTACATCGAACAGGCGATCGCCGCCGGTGTCATGCCGTGGATGAAAAAGATCGTCGAACAACAGGGCAGCGATTTACGCGCGCATTGCGTGGTGCCGAGTTTCACCAACCCGAACAATATCTCCATCGTCACCGGGGTGCCGCCGGTGGTGCATGGCATCTGCGGTAATTTCTACTACGACAAGGACAACGATCGCGAAGTCATGATGAACGAGCCGGAACTATTGCGCACCCCGACCATCTTCAAGGCATTCCAGGACCGGGGTGCGAAGATCGCCATCGTCACCGCCAAGGACAAGTTGCGTCGCCTGCTGGGCAATGAACTGAAGATGGGCAAGGGTGGCGCAATCTGTTTCTCATCGGAAAAATCGGACCAGGTCACGCTCGAGGAAAACGGTATCGACAACGTGCTCGACATGGTTGGCATGGAAGTGCCATCGGTTTACAGCGCCGAGCTGTCCGAGTTCATTTTCGCCGCCGGCGTCAAACTGATGGAATCCGTGCGCCCCGACCTGATGTACCTGTCGACCACCGACTACATTCAGCACAAGTTCGCCCCGGGCAGCGATGGCGCCAACTCTTTCTACGCGATGATGGATAGCTACTGGGCGCAGCTCGACACGCTCGGCGCGGTGATTGCGCTGACCGCCGATCACGGCATGAACGCCAAGCATGACGCCGCCGGCGAGCCCAACATCATTTACCTGCAGGACGAAATGGATCGCCTGCTGTCGCCGGGCGCGGCACGCGTGATCCTGCCGATCACCGACCCCTACGTGGTGCATCACGGCGCGCTCGGCTCTTATGCCACCGTTTACCTGCCCGACGGCGCCGATGCCGACCAGCTGAAAATGCAGCTGTCGGATATCGACGGCATCGACGCGGTGTACGGCAATCAGGAAGGTTGCGCGCGGTTTGACCTGGCGCAGGATCGTATGGGCGACCTGATCCTGGTGTCGAGCAAACACGTTGTCATCGGCACCACCGCCGATCGTCACGATTTGTCCGGACTCGATGTACCGTTGCGTTCACACGGCGGTGTCACCGAACAGGTGGTGCCGCTGATCATCAGCCAGACGGTGAGCGGGCTCGAGCAGGGCCAACTGCACAACTATGACGCCTTCAACATCGCGCTCAACCACGCGCGCTAAAACCCAGCTTAATTTTCGGAAATCCGCTATGACTACCAGACACGAAAAAATGCGCATCGCCGGCAAACTCGTCGATGGCGACACCGGCAACAACATCGAGGTTCTGAACCCCTACAATGGTGAAGTGGTCGGCACCGTGCCGCGGGCCAGCCGCGCACAGATTGCCGGTGCGTTTGAAATCGCCGCTAACTACAAACCGACGCTGACCCGATACGAGCGTCAGAAAATCCTGATGCGCATCGCCGAGCTCATCGTTGAACGCAAGGACGAAATTTCGGATCTGATTACCGCCGAATGCGGGCTGAGCAAGAAAGACAGCATCTACGAGGTCGGTCGGGCTTTCGATGTGTATAGTCTCGCCGGGCAGCTCTGCATCAACGATGACAGCCAGGTGTTCTCCTGCGACCTGACGCCGCATGGTAAAAAGCGCAAGATTTTCACCCAGCGCGACCCGTTGCTCGGTGCGATCTCGGCGATCACGCCTTTCAATCACCCGCTCAACATGATTTCGCACAAGATTGCACCGTCGATCGCAACCAACAACTGCATGGTTGCAAAACCGACCGAGCAGACGCCACTGACCGCGCTGATCCTGGCGGACATTGTTTATGAAGCCGGATTGCCACCCGAAATGCTCTCGGTCGTCACCGGTCTGCCCGAAGACATGGGCGACGAAATGCTGACCAACCAGCATATCGACCTGATTTCCTTCACCGGCAGCGTACCGGTCGGCAAGTATATCGCCGAGACCGCCGGCTACCGCCGCACCATTCTGGAACTGGGCGGAAACGCACCCCTGATCGTGATGGACGACGCCGACCTCGACAAGGCGGCCGAGCTCGCCGTCGCCGGTGGCACCAAGAATTCCGGGCAACGCTGCACGGCGGTCAAGCGCGTGTTATGTATCGATTCGGTCGCCGACGAGTTTGCCGCTCTGGTGACGGAGAAGGCGGCGAAACTGAAATACGGCGACCCGATGGACCCGGATACCGACGTTGGCACGGTGATCAACGAAGCCTCGGCCATCCTGTTTCAGGACCGGGTCAACGACGCGATCGAAAAAGGCGCCACCCTGCTCTACGGCAACGACCGCCAGGGCGCGGTTTACTCACCGACCGTACTCGATCATGTCCCCTATGATTGCGAACTGGTGCGTGAAGAAACCTTCGGTCCGCCGATTCCGATCATCCGTGTGCGCGATATCGATCATGCCATCGAAGTCGCCAACTCAACCGCCTTCGGCCTGTCGTCGGGTGTGTGCACCAACCGCATGGATGACATCATCCGTTTTATCAATGAACTCGAAACCGGCACGGTAAACATCTGGGAAGTACCGGGTTACCGGATCGAGATGTCACCTTTCGGTGGCATCAAGGATTCCGGCCTCGGCTACAAGGAAGGCGTCATCGAAGCGATGAATTCATACACCAACGTCAAAACCTTCTCGCTACCCTGGTAACGCCGCCAGCCGCCGTCGCGGGATGACAGCCTTCAAGTCTCTCGCGCACTTTTCCCGTCATCCCGATACGTCGGCCCGCCGTGCAAGCGGGGATCTTGCAGACCTACGACGTCATCCCCGCGCAAGCTGGGATCTTTCAGTAGTATTGAAATCTAAGGGGCTGAACCGCTAATCGATCCGTCCGCTACCTCGGGGGCATGCTTCGAAGGGATCAGAGCAACAATTTCGGTGTTATCGAGACAACAGGAAAATAATTGGCGAAATTGTTGGTCTGACCCCGAGTCTTACGGGCCAAACCCTCGGGGAAAGACCAGATTTTCTAACACACTTTTCTTTTCGCTCCACCAACAAGGAAAATCTGCTCTGTCCCCCTCGAAGCAAGCAACAAACACTGCTCGGCAATGATTGGCATTACACCGTTGTGAGATCCCCGCTTGCGCGGGGATGACACAAGGGGGGGGCGGGGATGACACAAGGGGGGGCGGGGATGACATAAGGGAGCGGGGATGACAGGGCCGGGAATGACACCGACTTTAAGAGATCCCGGATATGCGCTGCGCGCATTCCGGGATGGCTTACGCCACTTTGACCGGGAAGGCGGTGTTAGCAGCCGCGGTGTAGTTTTCCATTTCGTTAAAGTTAAGGTAACGGTAGACATCGTCGGCCATCGTGCTGATATCGTCGGCGTACTTCAGATATTCATCCATGGTCGGAATCTTGCCCATGATCGAGGCAACAGCCGCGAGTTCCACCGAGGCCAGGAAAACATCGGCGCGCCGGCACTGGCGGCCCGTTACCGGCCATCGCCAGATAACCACACGAGCCTTACGCGGTCCGGCCTGTTGCCGAAACTATTCCGGATGGTCGTCGAAATGGTTGACCAGCGTGCCTAAGCCGGGAATCGAGACCTGAATCTCGCACCCCGGTTCCATCGGGCTCGCGCCAACCGACGTGCCGCAAACTATCAAATCGCCTGGTACGAGCGTCTGGTACCGGGAAATCATCGAGACGATTTGCTGCGGGCTGTAAATCATGTCGCTAACGGGATAATCCTGGCGGATTTCACCATTCTCGATCGCGAGCACCCTGAGTTCGGCCGGATCGATGTCGGTATCGATGCACGGGCCCAGCGGGCAAAAGGTGTCGAAGCCCTTGGCAAGAGTCCATTGCTGAAACGCCTGGTTGGCGAACAGGAACTTGGCGGCGGTGACGTCATTGACACAGGTATAGCCGAAGATAACGTCATCCACGTCGTCGGCGCCGATGTTGCTGCAGCGTCGACCGATAACCACGCCGATCTCGGCCTCGAATTTGACGCCGCCTCGATACCCGCGCGGACGGCAAATCGTCTGATTCGGACCGATAACACTGGTCACGGGTTTCATGAAATAAAGCGGGTTCGTCGGGATAGTCTGTCCCTCGGCCTCGGCACGTTCGTGGAAGTTATTCCACAGGGCCAGGATCGAGTTTGGCGTAAACGGCGCTAGCAGTTTTACCCCGGACAGCTCCACATTTTCCCCGGTGGGGGCTGGTTCCGCGAACAGGGCGTTACCGCAGACGCTTATGTTATCGCCATCGAGCGTGCCGAGGCGAGTTTGACCGTTCCAACTGAAACGCACCCATTTTGCCATCGAATTTACTCCTTTTTGCCAGCCAGGACCTGGAGCCTGGAATCTACCACAAGATTTCGAATATAGATATTGCCGGCGGGATTTCGTCTGGCACGCAGCTAGTTCCAACAGCATACCGGGGAGTGACAGAGTCGGTTCCTGCGCTCATCGAAGAATTCCGAGCCTCAGCTTAGCAGAACTGAGGCCGTATTTAGGCAATTTATATTTCCTCGATGATATCGTGAAATTGTCGATTCCGATTGTATCTGCACCATCAAATGCGTCCGTACTAACTCGCGATTTCAGTCACGTCACCCAGGTTCGCCCTACCTGCCCTCATGCAGTCGATTTATCGGCCGCATTCGCGCTCAAGAAAACCGTCGACCTGCCGATTCATGATCTGAATATCCATTTATAAATCCGGCAATGCGGTCCGCCGTTCGTTTTACCGGGCTTAATCGAACCTTTACGGAGTTTTAGAGGAAAGAATCATGAATCACAATCATACAATCTGGATCGCCGTGGCGAGCCTGTTTTTATTCACTCTGGCTGTGCCATTGACGGCAAGTTCCGGCGCCAGTAAATGCCTGTACGTATCTTCCTACCACAGGGGTTATGCATGGTCCGATGGCGTGGAACAGGGATTGCGCAAGGTGCTCACCGGCCACTGCGAAATCAGGCAGATCGATATGGACACCAAGCGCAACAAGAGCGTGGAGTTCAAGCAGTCGGCGGCGATCGCCGTTAAGCGCGAAATCGAAACCTGGCAACCCGACGTGGTCATCGTATCCGACGATAACGCGGCTAAATACGTGGTCGAGCAGTACTACCGGGATGCCAACACGCCCTTCGTCTTCAGCGGCGTCAACTGGACCGTAAAGGAGTATGGTTTTCCCTACAGCAATGTCACCGGCATCATCGAGGTGGCGCCACTCGAGGCAATGCTAACCCATGCGATCAAGTACTCCGATGGGGCGAAAAAGGCGATCTATCTCGGCGCCGACACCCTGACTGAAAAGAAGAATCTGGAACGCGTCGCCAGGGCTTCGAAGAAACTCGGTATCGAGCTGGAAGGCATTCTGGTGTCCAACGCCGATGAATGGAAGGCCCAGTACCGGGCGGCGCAGAATGCGGATTTTATCGTCATGGGCAGTTACTCGGGCATCAGCGACTGGGACAAATTCGAGTTGGCCGCCTTTGCGGTCGAGCATGCGAGAAAACTGACCGTCACCAGCCATGACTGGATGATGCCCTTCAGTACCATCGGCTTCACCAAGATTCCACAGGAGCACGGCGAATGGGCCGCCCAGACCGCAATCGAAATCCTGAAAGGCAAATCGCCGCGTGAAATACCCATCGTCGCCAATCGGGACTGGGATTTGTGGCTTAACGCGGCTCACCTCGAATCGACCCGGATAAAACTTCCACGCAAGTTTATGCGCAAGGCAAAAAAGATTAACTGAGCGGATTCCGGAGTTACTCAAATTGAAGATACAGGATGCCAGCTCCCGCCTGCTGTTCGTGGTGTCGGGAACGGTCATCGTTGCGCTGGTTTGCTGGCTGGTATTCAGCCTGCAATCCTACCAGCAGCGTGAGCGTTACGAAGTGCAGGCCGACGAGTCACTGCATGCGATAGCCCAGCGCCTGGCGGTCGCCCAGGCTTCACTGGACGCGCTGGTGGGCCTGTACCAGGCCAGCGATGAGATGGATGCGGCCTTGTTTACACCGTTCAGCGAGGAAATACTGCAAAATCATCGTTTTATCGATTCGCTGCAGTACCTGACTTATATCACCCGGGACGAGGAGCAACCGTTCGTCGAGGAAATGCACGAATCCGGTTTCAGCCAGTTTTCTGTCCACAGCCTTGCGCGTGAAAACGCCTGGCCGGTAGATCCCGACTTTTACCTGGTCACCAGTTTTCTCGAACCCCTGACGCCGTCATCAGCGAACCTGATGGGCATTGACTGGCTTGCAAACGACAAGGTGGAGCGCGCGTTTTACAAGGCGGCAAGCCAAAACGCGAGTCAATTGATGACCGCGCCACGAGGATTGGGAAAATCCCGTCACCTGGTACTATTGAAACCGACCTATTTCGGCCGCTCGGTACAGACAAACTCCGCGGATCGATTCGAGCAGGTCAGCGGCATGTTCGTCATCATTCTCGACTGGGATCAATTGACCAGTTTTTCGCAGGCTGAGGGCGCAAGCCGTTTACCGGTGGAATTCAGCATGTTAAGCGAAGACGGCGAGGTATTTGGGCATCACGAACCGGGATCGACCGACGTTATAGAGAGCAGAATCGAGACGGGCAACATCGTGCTCACGGTTATGGCCCACTATCATCCGGTTCCAACCCGTAACATGTATCTGTGGGTTATCGTGGCGGGCCTGCTGGGCGCGATACTGTTTTCGATTACCGTGCTCGAGCTGCGCAGCCGCTATCTGCTGAAGCGAGACAAGAACCAGGCGCAATCGCAGCTGTACAAGGAGCGCGAGCGGGCCGAGGTTGCGTTACGTTCGATCGGCGACGCGGTGATTACGACCGATGTCGACCACAATATCAACTACATGAATCCGGTCGCCGAACAAATGCTCGATTGTATCCTGGCGGATGCCCGCGGTCGCCGCCTCGCCGAGCTGGTCAAACTCGAGTTCCAGCCGTTCGGCGATGCGATCCCCGATCCTGTCGATTTTTATATCGATATGACGCAAAGCAACCTGCGCCAGACCGGCGTCGATATCGTGCTCAAGATCGGCACCGGCCAACTGTCGGTCGATGGTAACGCGTCGCCATTGATGGATTCGCAGGGCCAGTTGATTGGCTCCTTGCTGGTGTTGCGCGATGTCAGCCTCGAGCAGGAGCTGACCAGTCAGCTGGTTTACCAGGCCAGCCACGATTCGCTGACCGGGCTGATGAATCGGGCCGAATTCGAAAACCGGACCAAGGAAGCGCTCGAATTAAGTCGCCAGAACGACAAGCAAAACGCGCTGTGTTATATCGACCTCGACCAATTCAAACTGGTAAATGATACCTGCGGTCACAGTGCCGGCGACGAATTGCTAAAGCAGCTGGCCGGCGTTCTGCAGACCCTGATGCGGAAGGACGACCTGGTGGCCCGCCTGGGCGGGGATGAATTCGGTTTATTACTGCATGACTGCAACCAGGAGCAGGCGCGGAAAATGGCCGAAAGGGTGCGTGAGGCGTTGCACGAAATACACTTCAAGTGGGGAGACAAAATCTTCGATGTCAGCGGCAGTATCGGGCTGGTCATGATCAACCGCATGAGCGGTAGCCTGTCCGACCTGTTGAGCTCCGCCGACCTGGCCTGCTACGCGGCCAAGGATTCCGGGCGAGACCAGGTGCATGTTTACCACGTCGACGACGCCGAAATCGCCGAGAAGTACCGTCAGATGCAGTGGCTACCGCGCATCAGGGAAGCGATTAATAACAACGAATTCGAGCTGGCGATACAGTCGGTGGCATCTTTGAGAAACGCAACAAAACCAGAAATCATCTACGAATTTCTATTACGCTGGCCGCAGGATGACGGCAGCCTGATTTCGCCAGGACTGTTTATTCCCACCGCAGAGCGCTACGATTTAATGCGCGATCTCGATGGCTGGGTTATCGAAAATGCGCTTGCCGCGACCGCACAACTGAAAACCGAACTACAGCACCCCGCAGACCAGATGTATACGATTAACCTGTCGGGGCAATCGGTTTCTGATCCGAAGTTGGCTGATTTCATTATCGGTATGCTGAGCCGGTTTGAGGTGAATCCGCAATCCATATGTTTCGAAGTGACCGAAACCGTCGCGATTGCAAATTTTCCGATCGCGATCGAGTTTATCAACCGCCTGCGGGGGCTAGGGTGTCGTTTCGCGCTCGACGATTTCGGCAGTGGGCTGAGCTCGTTCGGTTACCTCAAGCGACTGCCGCTGGACTTTCTCAAGATCGACGGGCTGTTCGTGCGGGATATGCTGAACGACCCGGTCGATCATGCGATGGTGCGCACCATATACGATGTCGCCAAGGTACTCAAACTGCAAACCATAGCCGAATGGGTCGAAGACGAGGCAACGCTGGATGCGCTCAAATCAATCGGTATCGACTATGCCCAGGGATTTCATATCTCCAGGCCGGTGATGGTGTCCGAGCTTTTGCTGCCACA
>Ga0265306_10000864_pt1 | contig 14814 bp, 13 predicted proteins | sample Helome_3_FD_192493 | JGI IMG/M metagenome (GOLD analysis project Ga0265306, IMG submission 192493) | Marine sediment microbial communities from subtidal zone of North Sea - Hel_20160420 (Illumina Assembly) | ecosystem: Environmental > Aquatic > Marine > Subtidal zone > Sediment ...
AGCTACACGAAGGCCGAGCTGATGGCCAAGCTCGACGCGAGCGGCTTGCCGTTTGCTCCGATTACCCGGCCGGACGAGCTTTTTGACGATCCGCATTTGAACGCCGGCGCGGGTCTAGTGCCTTTCACGGTGACCGACGGCGCGCGCAAAGGCTACGAAACCAAGCTCCCTGCCCTGCCACTCGAAATGGACGGACACCGCTTTGGCCTGCGCATACCGGTGCCGCGTGCCGGCGAGCATAGCCGAGAGATTCTGGCCGAGGCCGGGTACTCGAAAAACGAAATCGAAGCCTTGCTCGAAGCTGCTGTCGTGACCGCGGAGTAGCCCTGGCTTGACAAGGGCTCACCGGAGCGAGACTTTCCAGCTCCCATGATTCACCACATGACCCGCTACGTCTGCTCTTTGCTGTCCGCTCTGTTGCTGCTCTTGCCATTGACCGGCTGCGAGAAGGACACAGACGAAGCGGGACGCGTGATGAGACCGATCATGTCGCCGGACTATCCGGAGCCCGTCGCGTGAGTCCCGCTTCCTGCCCAGTGGAAGTTGGACGCGGAGCACGCCCCGGGGGAGCCTTCGGTAGTCGGGCCCGATGGCATCAAGGGCTACGACACGCCGTTCAAAGCTTTCAGCTTTCCGTTGGATGCACTCTCGCGGCAGGTCTACCGGCAAACCAAGAAGAAGCGGCGATTCAAGTCCATGGAGAAAGTCATCGAGCAAGACTTCGTGCCGCCAGCAATCAGAAGGAGAAGGTGAAGTCCGAGGCGTTTTGGCGCAAACACCGTCGTCGCATGAATGCCAATCAGCGGAACTTCGAAGCGCAGCAGCGAGCGGTGGTCGAAGCGAACAACGCCACCAATGACGCGATCATGAAAGGTTGGCGGGATCGAAACGCCGCATCCGACCGAATGCACGATAAGACCATCGACTCCATTCGTGATGAGCAGACGATGCGCGATCCAAACACGGGCCAAACCTACAAAGTGGAATCCGGCTCCGACCAGTACTGGAAGAACGACCAAGGCGAGTACATCGAGTCGGACGACAAATTCTACAACCCGAATCGGGACCCGAACGTCAACAACCAGGGGTGGACCGAGATGGAGGAGCAACGCTAGGCTGGGCTTCGGTCCGCCGGCTTGGTCTCATTGCAATACGTTTCGACTGGGCTGAACGACTTGTTGCCAGGTCGGTCGGTTTTGCCAGTGAATGTTCGGAGAGTCCGCGAGACCAAGCGCTGTGGCATCGATGGCGTCGTCGGCTTCGAGCGAAGGGTCCCACTGCGCCATGTCGCCCCCGAGGTCTGCGATCGTCTCCTGGAGGCTCGTGACGAGCGCTGCCCGGCAGTCCGATAGCTGTCCTGTCTCGGCGCAGGCGAGTTGTTGATAGGGCGCCCCACTCTGACCGAGCGCCATTTCGAGCACGCGCAGCACGTATCCGTAGTAGCCACCCTGAAATGCAGAGCCATTGGCGCCGGGCGCGTTGTGGCGGCCGCCCACCATGACACCTGCGTCCTCCACCTCGACGATCTGCGGCAGCACTGCGTCGATCATCGCGTTCCACCAGCGGTCCATGAATGCCACGGCGGTGCGGTCCTCGTATTCGAGGCTCTCGACGTCGAGACCGGGTCCCCCTCGATCCCGCCGCATCGCGCCGAGGCCGTCCGGACCGTTCACAACCCAGTCCTTCATGAGCTGCACGACCTCCTGCTCGGAGGTGCTCAAGTCGCTGACGTCGCCCAGCACCTCGAAGACGCGAGGCAACACCTCCTGGCCCCGCAGGTCCGTCGTGCCCGCGTCGATCATGATCTCCACCATGCTCGCTCGCGTGTGCAGCGGGGATCCATCTCGTGCCCTGAAGGCATCCAGTCGCCGGGAAAGGAGCTCCGACCGGTACACTGGACCGTATCCGGTCTGCGCATCGTTGGCGTAAAATCCAGGCGCCTGCGCGTTGTTCCAGTTCGCAAAATAGCCAGCGGGCGGGTTCGTTTCTCGAGGGTGGTTCTCGAGGGGCAGGAAGTTGTCGAAGCTGAACGCCGGATTGATGCGTCCGGTGCCTGTCTGCTGCCAATCAAACTCACCCGTTCCCCACTGCGGCAAGTCGGGATGGATGCCCGCCGCGCGAATCGGAAGAAGCCCCGAATTGAAATACGCGATATTGCTCGAGTCCACGTAGAACCAGTTGAACGTTCCCGTCAGGCTATTGAACACGTCGAAAAATGCGTCGGGATCCACCATGTCGTTGCGCGCGGTCGCGAGAAAGGGTCGGACCGAATCGACCTCGCCGAAGAACGTAGAGCGTTGCACGACGAGCGCGACCGGGGCTCCCTCGACCGTCGCAGTGGCAAACACCGGCCCGTAATCAGGAGCACGGAGGATGTTCCGCATGACACGTTGATTGGGCGTGCCCGCCGTCGTCAGATTCGTCTCCGCCGTCCAGGTGTCCGTTCGCTGGAGCATCGGCGTGCAAACTCCGTTGTAGAGGTAGCTCATCGATGCGCGCGTCGGATCAGCGCCGTCCATTTCACAGAGGCGCAGCACCCGAACATCGGTGATGTCGTCCCCGGACGAGGTCGCGCTCCAGGCGTGGTCGATCCCGCGACCGATGATCACGTAGGGAAGCCCCGCGAAAGCCATCCCCCTGCTGTGAATGCCACCCCCCTGCTGTGAGAACTCGACGAGAAACTGTGGCGAAAAGTATCCCGTTTGCGGACCAAATACCGCGATCGGATGCCCGTCTTGTGATTGATCCGCGTTCACGAGGATCGCGTTCGACATGGCGTCGGGAAAGCTGTCCCCGTTCAGCGCAAGCCGAACGCCTTCGAGTGTGGCTTGGGCACGCGCGCGTCCGGCGCGCAGCACGTTGGGGCTGGGGTCCTCTACGCGATACGGAATGCCGCGCGCGAAGTGCGCGCCTTGGGCTGCGCCGGGTCTGAAGATCATCATCGCGGTTGTCGATGCGATCGGGTCGTCGACGACGTCTTCTCCGAACGCCGGGCACTCGATGTCGCCGGGCATCGCAGCCTCGGGCTCCACGCAATCCTCGATTGTGAGAAGCTCCAGATCTTGAACGCTACCCTCGTCGAACAACGCTGCACCGGGGTACGCCGCGGCGAAGCCCTCCTCGAGCGGGCATACAGCCTCGTCGATTGTGGGAGGGGACTGTGTTTCGAAGGCGATCTGGGTGGTGTTCTGCCGCTCCGGATCGGACGCCTGCCGGATGTCGCGCCACGTCTTGCATGCAGCGTCGGCGTCCCCGGGGAACAGGCCTGCTAGGCCTTGTAAGAGCTGCAGCTGCCGATGCTCGCCGCCTCCACCGGTCGCGAAGGTTGACTGCACGAGCGCCGCGATTGCGAGAACATCCCGCGCGGTGAATGGGCGAAGCTCCAAGCCGAGGGCGGCGTACTCGACGGGAACCCGCTCTGCGCCCTCGGCACCGGTCTGAATGTCATCGATGTACTGGTTGATTCCGCTCACGAAGTCATCGACGTCTTGCTGCGCCTGAACCCCGTCCGCCCCGAAGCGAGGTGCGAGCTGGTCGATTTGATCTTGCATCTCCTGCTCGTCGTAGCCGCCGAATCGCGCCAAACCCCGATCGGAGGAATAGTTCCCGCCGGCCGGTCCCAGAAAATCGCTCATCCGGCCTCGACCCACGTGCCGAAGGACGTCGATCGCAAACATCCGGTCGGTGGCGGTCGCGTACCCGGTGCCAAACAGCACGTCAGCCCTGGCGTCCCCGAAGATATGGGGAACCCCCATCGCATCGCGGCCGATGCGCGCGCTGTTCGTTCCGTTGGTTACGGAGCTCAACGTGTCGAACGCAGTTTCATCGAGAAACAGTTCATCTTTGAAGTAGCTCGGAACTAGGTCGCCGTCGTTCAGCTCACCTGGTGTCGGATACGCATCGCTGAAAACGAGATTCTCGTACATCACGAGCTGGTTGGTGGAGTTGGGATCGGTCGCGATGTTTCCGTCGTTCGCGTCGGCGGATCCGGGAGGCAGCACGTTCAGGAACACGCCGTTGTCCTCGAACGGATCGACCTCCATGTTGGGAACGGTCCCCGAGCTGTCCTCCGAAGAGCAAGAAATCAAGAATAGAGAGACGCCAAGAACGAAGGCCGGGAGTCGAAAACGGGATTTCATGGACGCGAGTCTATCCGAACTCGGCGACGATCGGGGCAACGTTTCTCACCCTTCCGCCGCCTGCGAATGGAGCGCGCCGCAGGAACGAGCGCGGGCCGCTCAGAGCGACCTGAGGAAAGCAAAGAGTGCCTCTTTGTCGCCGGTGCTTAGATTGTTGGCTTCCGTTCGAGATGCCGCAGCTTCGCCAGCGTGCTCAGTGACGGCTCCTTCGATCGTGCTGGCGCGGCCGTCGTGCAGGTAGGGAGCGGTCCGGGCGAGGCCCCAAAGAGGCGGTGTCCGGAGCTCATGCATCTCCGCGTCGCCTTCTTCGATCCCAAGCGCGTTCGGCTCCGCGACATCATGCAGGAGCAGGTCGGTGTAGGCGTGGACGTCGACGCCATCTGCGGTCCGCAGCGTCGGCACATGGCAAGCCCCGCAACCGACCTGATTGAAGATCGCCTCGCCGCGATCCTCCAGGGTCATGTCGGTGCGGGTTCGCGGCGGCGGCGCGAGGAGCTCGATGAACGACGCGATGGCATCGATGGAGTCGACATCGGCCTCGGGGTCCATCGATTCATCGTCGTCGGCCGGACTTCCGAACGACAGGCCGGACTCGTCTGGAACCGTCAAGCCGAGCTCGCCACTCAACGCGTCGCGGACGAACTCTCGAATGGACGGCACGTTGGCCTTCCATCCGAAACGGCCCAGGCGCCCATCCTCGAGCACATGGGCGCGCCCCGAAACCCCATCGCCGTCTTCGTCCGCAGGGTCCGCGAGCGCTTCGATCGCTTGCCTTGGAACGCGCTCGAGGAGACCCAAGCCCAGCGTCGACGGCGTCTGGCGTGGCTCGAAGAAATTCGCGTCGGGGCTGGCTTCCGGCCGGATGGGCGTGGCGGCGTGGCGGGGCAGCGCGGTGCCTGCGTCGGGCGTACGGAATGTGAATCCGGTGACGCTCCCCTGCCGCATCGCGTCGACGCCCCGAGGGCCGGCGCCACCGATGACCGGATCGAAATGACACGACCGACAAGCATCGCCGTTGAAGAATGGCCCCAGGCCATCTCCCAAACCAAAGTCGCGATCAAAGAGGATGCGACCCTGTTCGAAGAGCGCGCGCTCAAAGGGCTCTAGCCCCGAAAGAGGGGCACCGTATTCACCTTCGACCGGAACTGCGGCTTCAGGGGGAAGCAAGCCCGCTGTCTTTTGCGTTCGGCCGCCAAGCGACTCTAGGAAGGCGAGCAAGTCGTTTCGCTCGTCCGACGGGAGCGCCAAGTATGCGTCCCGGATCGGCGCCGCTTCGCCGCCGTGCCATCGAATCGCGTCGTCGATCGTGTCCGCTCGCCCGTCGTGCAGGTATGGGCTCGACGCCGCGACACCCCAAAGAGGTTGCGTGCGGAACTCGCGCCCGCTGGCTTCTCCCATCGGGAAACCGTCCGCGAGATCATCGCCCATGTCGTGAAGAAGCAAGTCGGTGTAAGCCGGGATTGCCCCTCTGGGACTGCGCAACGACGGGCGGTGGCATTTGTCGCAGCCGATCTCCCGAAAGGCGCTCGAACCACGCTGGGTCACTGGGCTTGGTTCGTCGGGCGCCGGCGCGGCGAGGAGCATCGCAAAGGAGACGAGGTCAAACAGCTCCGAATCGGAGAGCTCCGGGTCGGCCGCAGCGTCCTGATCGAACGTCGACTCGTCGGGAATGATGGCTTGAGCGGCGATGACCGAGCCGACGGGCGCGATCGAGCTCGGCACCGCCACGGGCGCGACGACCTCGAGCGTGGGCAACTCCGCCCTTCGTTCGTTGGAGAGCGGGTCGGTCGTGATGCCCATGTGATTGAAGAGCGGCCCGCGAACGAAGATTTCAATCCGTGCGGTTTGCGCTTTGCGACCGAAGCGCCCGACGAGCACTCCGTCGAAGTTGACCCGTCCGCTCACGCCGTCTCCATCGGCGTCATCGGGATCGGCATGACTCACGATTTCGAAATTTGAAATTTCGGCAAGCAAGCCCGCGCCGAAAAATGGAATTGGGTTTCGAGTCGCGCTGAGATTGGTGAGTGGATCCGAAGCCGACCTCCCCGACTCGAGCGAGAACTGCCGCTGAACACCGTTCTTGCCCCGCGGTACCACCACGTCGGGGACGAGCTCGTCACCGACCAGCAGGAAGTCGCGATAGCGGCTTGCGCTGCCGCCGAACACGGGCTTCTCATGGCAACCGGCGCAGAAGGTGAGGTTGAACTCCGGTCCGAGACCGTCGTCGCGCGTGAACCGGCGGAGCGCGACCTCCCGGCCCCGTTCGAATGCTGCGACCTGTTCCGGCGTCGCCGACGGGAGAGGTGAGCCGAGCTCGGCGAAAATGCCGCCCGCCCCTTGAACGGGGGTGCCCGGGGCACATCCGTGCACCAACACGCTGCCGATCAACAGCGCGAGCCCCACCCCACGAACGACCGTCTCGAAACTTGAATCAAGCAAAGTCTTCGAACCAAATATAGCCAGCGATCTCCTACAGACAATGTAAGGTTCAACTGCCGAGCCCGATGGAGATACTTTCCAGCCGTTTCATGCTTCACCCGCGCGACTTCGACCGCAGTGTGGCGTTCTACCGTGACACGCTAGGCCTTCACCCCATGCGGGAGTTCGGCGAAGGTCCATCTCGGGGTGTCGTTTTCTTTTTGGGCGGCGGCTACCTGGAGATCACCGACCGGCAGGTCGAGCCGCCCGCGTCGTCGACCGAGCTCTGGCTGCAGGTGCGTGACGTGCGTCAGGCGGAACGCGATCTGCGCGCCGCAGGGGTTTCGATCATCGAAAGCGCGGTCGAGAAACCCTGGGGCCTGATCGAGCTCCGGGCTCCAGATCCCGATGGATTGATGCTGATCCTGGTCGAGGTTCCCGTCGACCATCCGCTACGGCGTGACAACCGTAAGCCGGTGTAACCTCTAATCGGGACGCGTTGCGGCGTCCGCTCGACACTCCAGCGGGATACGACGGTGGACGGGAGCTGGCGCTCGGGCGGTGGCTGGCGCTAACATAGCCCCTTGGGTCGGTGGACCGCAGCGGCGGCCCGCCATCTGCCTCGTGTTGAGGCACTCAGGTAATCGCTATGGGGGATTCGGTATGCGTTTCATAATTGGATTGATATTGGTAGGAGCGCTCGCGTTCAGCGGCTGTGACAGTGACGAGGGCTCCAATGGAAATGGCGGCTCTGGCGGCATGGCAGGGACCGGCGGCTCGGCTGGCTCGAGTGGCGCAGGTGGTGATGCTGGCGCCGGTGGCATGAACGGCGGCGAGGCACCGGTGATCACGATGGTCGAATGGTCTACCGGAAACGACTGCGCACAGGGCACGGCCTCGGACTACACCGTCATCGTGACGGCGACCGACGCCGACTCGGACGCGATGGACCTCGTTTACAATGGGAGCGTCATGTTTTGTACGGGCGACATCGACGATGAGACCTCGGTGATCAACTGCCCCAACAACGCGCCGTATGCAGGCAGTGTGGTGGTCTCGGACGGCGACGGCAACAACTCGGCGCCCGTCGAGTTCACGATCGGGGTGTGCGAGACGAGCAGCGTCACGCCGTAAGCGTCGTCGAGCAACGCTACCCGCCCAACGCGCTTCCGGAGCTTGCCGAGGGACTGCGGAGGGCGGGTCGCGTGGATCGCCTCAGCGAGAGTCGGAGCCATGTCGCGCTTGCGGGCACGAAATCACGCCCTGAGCGTCATCGCTTTTCCCAGAGGTAGTGCGACACGAACCACTCTTCTCCGTCGCGATAGGCGAAGAGCTCGGAGCACGCAATGAAGAACAGCCTCCAGCGGTGGAACCAGCGCGATGCATCGGACCCGTATCCATCGGCAAGTATCTGAAGCGCGGAGTGTCGATTCTGATCGAGGCGGTCGAGCCAGGCGTCACAGGTGCGGTGGTAGTGGCTTCCGTTGACACGCCATTGCTGGCGAATGACGAGGTCGTCTTGGTAGCGCCGAAACATCTCTTCAGACGGCATCATGCCGCCGGTGAAGAAGTTTTTCGCCATCCAGTCGCTCGGGTCCCGGTGCTCGTAGGTGTACGCGTGCGACCGATGACAAAAGATGTGAGAAAAGGCCAGACCACCGGGTGCAAGCCAACCTGCGATTCGCTCGAAAAGCGCCCGATGGTTGCGCACGTGCTCCATCATCTCGATCGATACGAGCCTATCGAACTGCTCGTCCGGCTGGAAATCGTTGATGTCCGCCGTCTGAACGCGGACGTTGTTGAGCGCTCGCTCGGCAGCACGGCCCTCGATGAACGTACGCTGGATCCGGGAATTCGACACTGCGAGGATCTGCGCGTTTGGGAACCGCTCCGCTGCCCAGACCGAGAACGACCCCCAGCCGCAGCCGAGGTCGAGAATCCGCATGCCGTCTTCGATTTTGGCTCGCCGAGCGGTGAGCGCGAGCATGGCTTCTTCCGCCGCGGCAAGGTTTGGCGTGCCGTCATCCCAATGGCAGCAGCTGTACTTGAGCCTCGGGCCGAGCGCGAGCTCGAAGAAAGGAGCCGGAACCTCGTAGTGTTGCTCGTTGGCTGCTGCAACGGCAATCGCGATGGGGCCGCTGGCGAGACGGTTCATGAGCGCGGACTGCTCGCGGGTTCGCGCTTCTAGCGATCCGGTCACGCTCTCCCGAAGACGCCGACGGAGCAGTTGGCGTGTGCCGGACCTGAGAATCACTTCCGGAAAAACGCCCGCCTCGGCCAGGCGCAGCGCCAGCCCGATGGTCGAGAGGCGGTCTTCCGGCGGAGCGTTGGTTGACGATTCCATCATCATTTCCGTGCCTATCACTAGAGCGCTAGCTCTGCCGAGCAAGTCCAGGCTTGGCGTGGCGGTCGGTTTAGACGCCGTCGGTAAGCGCAATCTTCGGGCGTGTCGAGCCGAGGACCGTGATATCGATGTCGTCTGCCTCCGCATGGGCGGTGAAGTCTTCGATGACCTCGCGCACGTCATGATCGAGAATCCGGGTGGCCGACATGTCGATCGTGAGGGCGCACGCTGGGGGAATTTCCCGAAGAAGGCGCTTGAGCGACGCCTTGTTGAGGAAGGTCATGTGCTCCGTGAGACGGATGGTGAAGCAGCCAGCGCTCGTCTCCTCCCGATAGAAGTTGAGCTGGTAATTGTAGATCAGGATCTCGAAAAACGCGACGGCCATGCCAAGCATGATGCCTGTGAGCAAGTCGGTGAAGACGAGGCCGACGACCGTCACGACGAAGGGCACGAACTGCCAAAAGCCCTCCCTCCACATTGCTTTGAACAGGGACACGCGAGCGAGCTTGTATCCGATCACTAGCAAGATGGCCGCTAGGCTGGCGAGCGGAATCTCGTTGAGGAGCTGCGGAATCGAAGCGACGCAGATCAGAAGCAGAACGCCGTGAATGAACGAAGCGAGGCGCGTTTTGCCGCCTGATTCGATGTTTGCCGTGCTCCGCACGATGACCTGAGTCACTGGAATGCCACCGAGCAGCCCAGAGACGATGTTGCCGAGACCTTGTGCCTTGAGCTCTTGGTTGGTGGGGGTGACTCGTTTTTCGGGATCGAGATTGTCGGTGGCTTCGACCGAAAGCAGGGTCTCGATGCTGGCGATCAGCGCCAAGGTCAGCCCGATGACGTAGACCTCCGGGTTCGTGATCTGTGAGAAATCGGGCCGTATGAAGTTGGAGAAGAACTCCCCGAGCGAAGCAGAGAGAGGAACGCTGACGAGGTGCTCTTGGGAAATCGAAAGCCCGGGCCGGACCGCACCGAAGAGTCGATTGAGCCCTACTCCAAGAAGCACCACGAGCAGTGGCGCCGGAACCGCTTTCGCGAGGCGGGTTTGCTTGAACCTTGGACCCTGCCACAGGAGCAGAATCGCCAGGGACAGCGCGGTGACGATGATGGCGCCTGGACTCAGCGCTTGCAGCGCATAGCCGATTTCACTGAAGGTGTTGTGGCCGTCACGTTGGAAGAACTCGAGCTCACCCTCCCAAGACTGATCGTAGCCGAACGCATGGGGGATCTGCTTGAGGATTAGGATGATCCCGATGCCCGCCAGCATCCCTTTGATGACGCTCGATGGAAAGTAGTGCGCGATGACCCCGGCTCGGAGAAAGGCAGCCACGAGCTGAGCCACGCCACAGACGATCACCGCTAGCAGGTACGCCTCGATCCCGAGGGCTTCGATGCCCGCGGCCACCATCACCGCAAGCCCCGCCGCCGGCCCGCTCACCCCGTGCCGCGACTTGCTGACGACCGTGACGACGAGCCCGCCAGAGATCCCCGCGATGAGGCCGCTGAAAAGTGGCGCGCCGGACGCGAGCGCGATGCCGAGGCACAGGGGCAGCGCCACCAGGAACACTACGATTCCAGCGCGGAAGTCGTCCGCTAGGTATTTTCGGTCGTAGGTCATAGCTCAGGTGTATGGGGCGCCGAAGACCCGCGGCTAGAGCCGGAGCTTCACTTTGATCGTCTTTGGGTCGCCGGTGTACGAGAACACAGCCGCCTCGTACTTCGGGGGACCGAATCGCTCCGGCGGGACGTTGTTCGAGACTCCCCACCATTCCTTGGGACGCCCCACCATGCTGGTCTTGAGCTCGCCGTCCTTGTCTTCGTCGTGCATGACCGAGACCGCGTACTTGCCAGGCTTGAGGCCTTTGAACACGCAGGTTGCCTTTCCGGCCTTCGACTTGACGAACATCATGACATCCGCCTTCTTGGGCTTCGAGGGGAACCCCTCTTCTTTGGAATACAAAGAACAGCCGATCTGCCCTTTCTCGTTCTGAATGTTTGAAACGTCGACGGTCAAGACCGCAGGAGGGCTCGCCGTCGCCTCTTGGGCCGCCGCGGGTGCGGACAACGAAAATGCCACGAGTGCCACGATGATGGTCTGAAGTGTGCTGCTTCTTGTCACTCTCAACCCCTAGGTCCCATGAGCCTCACTCTCTACTCCAAGCACTCGATTACTCCAAGAGGTCTTCGCGACCCCTCGCAGGTTCGAGCCACATACGGCCCCATCCCTCTCGAGCGATGTTCGACAAACGGCATCTCCTGCTGCTATGGGCGGAACAATCATGGCAACTCAGCGCATCGCGCTCGCATCGGCGGTGATTGTAGGTGCGGTGTTGGTCGCCGCCGGCATCGCCTGGGCTGGAGGTCACGGCGTCGACTCTGGCGGGCTGGCAATGGGCCACGATGATTTCTCCGATCTTCGTAATCGTTTTACTCACGCGCGTCAGCGGCATCCCGCTCCTGGAGAAGCGATCCGATGAACGATGGGGCGATGAGGACGGCTATCGACGGTACAAGGCCAAAACGCCGGTATTGATCCCCCGCCGACCTCGAGGATGAGCCCGTGGTTGACCAGAACTGGCCGGGTGAGTCCGTGAGCCTTAGATTCGTCGAGCAGATGACCGAGACTGAGTTTCCGAGTCGCTACGAGAATCGAGAGCAGGCCCGACGCCGATTCGGAGACGATGCCGATCGCTACGCGGGGTTCTATCACCTCGGTGATCCGCTGGCCGATTCGCTCGTCGGATGGATCGAGCGCGACGGCGAGTCGGCCAAGGCCCAGTTCGAGCTCGCCCTTCGTGGTGGCATTTCGGCGGTTCCGGAGGCCTCGCCCGAGCTTCTGCGCTTTTTTGAGCGCGCCGACGCGCTACCGGCCTGGGTCGACTTCGATCAAATTCGAACCGGCGCGCTCGCGTACCAGCGATTTGGAATCCTCGGCATGATCGTCCTCAGCGCTTGGTCCCTCATCAACGGCTATCACTCGAGCGCAGCCGTCAAGCCGCTGGCGTTCACCGGCGAGCTTCGCCACCGGCCCCAGCGACGGCTCGCCGAAACCGCGCGGTTCGTGAGTGAAGCCACCCAGGTCAACGGCCTTCGAGCTGGACGCCCCGGTCGAGACATCTCGCTGCGCGTGAGCCTGATCCACTCGCACGTACGCCGCGCTTGCTTGGACTCGGGCCGGTGGCGCACCGATCTCTGGGGCCTGCCGATCAACCAGGCCGACATGTTCGGCACGCTCTTGGAGTTTTCGCTCTTGATGATGGATGGCGCGCAGCGCCTTGGTTTTTTCCTGACCCCGCACGAACGAGAAGCAATTCTCGCCATGTGGCGTTACTGCGGGCACTTGAGCGGGGTCGACCCGTGGCTGCTCGAGGCGCTCAGCAGCGAAACCAAGACCCGTCGCCTTGCAGACCTTCTGCGTCTGGTGCAGCCCGGTCCCGACGAAGATTCACGCGCCTTGACCGAACAACTTCTGAAAGTGCCGGGGCAGAACGCGAAGGGCAAAGGGCCTCCGTTCCTCGCGCTGACGGTGAGCCGAATCCACAACGGGCTGGCCCGTGCGTTCAACGGCTCCGAGATTGCAGACGACCTCGGCATTCCCGATGACCTCTGGCAGTACTCGGTCTACCCGATTCGCGCGACCGTTGCGCCGTTCGAATGGCTTCGCCGGCGCGTACCGGGTGCAAGCCAGCTTGCCTCTCAGGTGGGGAACCGAGCGGTTCGAGGCGACCTCACGCGCATCCTGCGCGGCGAAGAGCCTTCGTATTCGATCTCTTAGCGGCTTCTCGTCGAGCGACTCACGCGACCGGGTGCCAAACGAATACCAGGATGTCCCAGACCAGGTGCGCGACAAACGGTGCCGCAAGGCCCTTGGTGCGCACCCTCAAAGCTCCCCAGAGCAGGCCGCAACACAGAGCGACGATGATGAGCAACGGCGAACGAAGGGCGACCTGCGGAAGAACGTACAGGAGCGCAGAGACGAGCATCGCACGCCATGGACCGAGCGGTTTCGAAAAGAGATCGATGGCAACCCCGCGCCAGACCAGCTCCTCCGCCGCGACGACCAGCAAGAGCAAGGGGAATGCGCGAACCGGGCCGGGCGCTTGCCGAAGAAGCGCGTACAAGGTCTCGACCTCGGCCTGAATCGGAGGGAATAGCGAGACGCTGATGGGATAGAGCCACCAGGTGGCCAAGGACATGAGCACACCGACGGCAAGGCCGATGATCAGATTCGTCGCGGCCGGCGCCCGAAAGTGGGATCGAAGCGCGGGGCGCGCACCGAGCCACAGGGCAAGCGCTGAGATCACCGCCGCAGCACCTGTTCCGATCCAGATGTTGAGGACCTCGCGCAGGCCCATGGCGAGGCAAAATGCAGCCACACAGGCGGCAAGCGCCGCGGCCTCGGCTCTCGCCACGCGCTCCACCTAGCCGCTGCCCTTTACGCGGGCCCGCATTCGGCCGACCAGCTTCGGGGTCGGCGTCTCGGCGGCCGTCTCGTCTTCCAAGGCCTGGCACACCGAGGTCTGGAACTCCGTCGGGCGTTCATCGCCGAGTCGATCCCAGATCGATTCCCCGCTTGGATCGAGATCGCTTTGGAGGCCTTCCACGAGCTCTTGCGCCAGGGCCAAGTCCGCCCTCGTCACCAAGGCGATCCAATAGCTCGAGAGCCTTGGCGTGATGACGGGCACGCCGATGAGCCTTGGATCTTTGCCCATGCTCTTGGCGATGCGCGAAAGAAAATTGGCGTGGGTCATGCGCTCCCGTCCTGGCACGTCGTACCAGGCGCTTCCTTCGCTGGGTAAGTCGAGTGCGCGTATGATCGCGAGGACGACGTCTTCGATCCACACCGGCCAAGACGAGAACTGGAGCCAGCGCGGGAGGAGCATGGCAGGAAGCCGCGCCGCTAGGTCGCGAACCATCATCCAAGAGCTGCCACCGGCGCCGATGATGAGGCCGCAGCGAAGCTCGATGGTCGAGACCTTCCCGGATCGCAGGATTTTGCCGGTATTCAATCGGCTGAGAAGGTGCCTCGAGGCTTTGGCCTTCGGCGCGACGCCCCCCAGGTACACGATGCGGCGAACGCCCGCCCGCTCGGCAGCTGCGAGGAACGCTTCTGCGCCGCGTGCCTCGCGCGCCGGGTAGTCCTTCGAGTCGTCGATCGAGTGGATGAGGTAGACGGCAGCGTCGCAGCCCGCAATGGCGGGGTCGATCGAGCTCGGGTCAGACACGTCGAGGTAGACCCAGCCGGGCTGAGACGCCAGTTTGGGGTTTCTGGTCGCACGGACGACGTCCCAGCTCGTCTCTGCGAGCGCCGCATCGAGATGTCGGCCGACGAAACCGGTGGCGCCTGTGAGCAGCAGCCTTCGAGATGTGGCTTGTTCCTGAACCATTGGCGGCTAGCTGCGCCCGCAAGTCCGCTCGAACGCGCCGCGCACATCGAACTCGAGGTCGAGTGACTCGAGCACGTCGTAGAGACAAACCAAATAGATACCGAGCGCCAGGAAGTTCCGATGGAGCGCTACCCCTCGATCGCGGCAGGCCAAGAAGGTGTCGTGAAAGCTGCTGTGAAATGCGCTCGTCTCGAATCGGACGCTTCGCTGGTCACCACTGCCCAGATGGCCGATCAGGGCGTCTCCCGAGTCTTGCAGGCCCAACTGGTACAGGCCCGATTCAAGGCGCGGTTCGTCATCGAGGTAGAAGCCAGCGTAGAGGTCGCGAAGCCCGGTCAGGAACTCGGGCTGCCATTGGACGTAGAACGCCTTGGGTCGCCAACGAAGCGTCGAGCCCTCTGACGCCGAAAACGAGTCCGCTCGCACGTCTAGAATCGTGTCACGGCCTGCAAAGATCTGGGTGAAGTAGATTTCGAGAATTTGATGGCCGATTTTCTGACGCAAAGACTCGGAAAGGCTCAGGGGC
>Ga0265306_10000865_pt1 | contig 14789 bp, 12 predicted proteins | sample Helome_3_FD_192493 | JGI IMG/M metagenome (GOLD analysis project Ga0265306, IMG submission 192493) | Marine sediment microbial communities from subtidal zone of North Sea - Hel_20160420 (Illumina Assembly) | ecosystem: Environmental > Aquatic > Marine > Subtidal zone > Sediment ...
GGACGCGTGAGAGCCCCTAGGCTGCACCGCAATTCGCTCAGCGAACGATATCGAGCGCGTCCGCTGCTAGATCAGCGAGCGTCGTCTTGGTTTCGTCTTCGAAGTCCTCGATGGTCACGACGCGCGAATCACTGAGAAAGCGTTCGAGGTCTGCAATCGATTCGGGGTCGCGTAGCTGAGCCAGCGATTCGATGGCCGCGGCGACGACGTCCGCGCTCGAATGATCGAGAAAGCGGCGAATCAATGCGAGGGCGCTCGGCTCGGCGATCTCGGCGAGGACCCACGGGAGCTCGGACATTGCGAGCCCATTCGCCTTGCGATCCAAGGCGCGCTCGATACCACGGGCCACCTCCGCGTAGCGCTCGTAGCCTAGATCCCTCAGCGCTTCGCCTGCCGCCACGCGCACCCTGGGCTCCGCGTCGTTCAATATGGCGATCAGAGCGTCCGTCATTCGTGGGCCAGGAACCTGCGCGCAAAGATCTGCGAGGCGTTCGAGACGTATCGTGGCTTCGCTGCGGTCGTCCATCGCGAGGGCATGCTCGGTTTCCCGCTCTAGCAGCGCTACGAGCTCCTCGGCGTCCTTGTGCCGAAGTAAGCCAAGCTCCGCCATTCGCAGTGCGCGATCGGAGTCGAAGATACGCTTGAGCTCATCGGAAAGTGACATGGTTCGAACCATCCTTCAGGGCTCGGGCCCCGTCGAGCGCATCGGCTCGAGCTCGACGATAAGGGATCGAACGCGATCCACAGCATCGCCTGAATCCTCTTCTCGATAGCGCCGAGTGAGCTTCATGTCAGGTGAAAGGCTCCAGCCTGCGCCCGGCGTTGCCACCAAAGGCATGAGCCGCGAAGGATCGATTGGGGTGTCCTCCCTCAGGTGCAGCGTCACCCGCCTGCGGTCCGCCTCGCAGCCGAGGGCACGGAGCTCCCGGAGGAGCGGTTTGAGCGACATCAGGCGAATGAACGCGCGCGCCGGAGGCGGAGGCGCTCCAAAGCGCTCCTCCATCTCCATCGCGAGCTCGTCGACTGAGGCCTCGTCCACCGCGGTCGCAAAGCGCCGGTACAAAGAGAGACGGAGCCCGATGTCGTCGATGTAGTCCTCGGGGAGATAGTGTTCGATTTCGACGGAGAGCTCGGGGTCGATTTCTTGCTCAAGCGGCTCGCCTTTGAGCTCCGCGACGGCTTCATTGAGCATCTGCACGAACATGTCGAAGCCGACGAGCGAAGCTGTGCCGCTTTGCTCCGATCCCAATAGATTGCCGGCCCCTCGAAGCTCCATGTCCAGGGTCGCGACTCGGAAGCCTGCGCCGAGGCCGGAGAACCGCTCGAGCGCCTCCATGCGAACTCGAGATTCTTCGGACATTTGGTTGGGCGGTGGAGTAATCAGGTAGCAGTACGCGCGCTGGTCCGAGCGGCCAACGCGGCCTCGAAGTTGGTAGACCTGAGCCAGTCCCAAGGTATCCGCACGGTCGACCAAAATGGTATTCGCGCGTGGGATGTCGAGCCCGCTCTCGACGATGGCCGTCGAGCACAGGACATCGTACGCACCCTCCACGAAGTCGGTCATGGTCCGGTCGAGCAGCGCGGGCTTCAACTGGCCGTGCGCAATGGCGATTCGCACATTTGGAAGCAAATCTTGAAGGCGTTGTGCGCGTTCGTACAAGCCTTCGATGCGGTTGTAGACGAAGAACACCTGACCGCCGCGACTGAGCTCTCGCTCGATCGCTTCCTTGATCAAATGATCGTCCCAGCGGCAGACGAAGGTTCGCACTGAGCGTCGGTCCTGGGGAGCGGTGGTGATGAGTGACAGGTTGCGCATGCCCCCGACAGCCAGCTGCAGCGTACGCGGGATCGGCGTTGCGCTCAGTGTGATGACGTCGATGTTGGTCCGAAGCTTCTTGATGCGCTCCTTGTGGGTGACGCCAAACCGCTGCTCTTCATCGACGACCAGGAGCCCGAGCGCCGCGAAGTGAACGTCTTTCGAGAGAATTCGGTGTGTTCCGATGACGACGTCGACGGTGCCGTCTTTGAGGCCGCTCAGCACTTCGAGCTGCTTGCTGCGCGAGACGAATCGCGACAACACCTCGACGCGGAGCGGGTATCCGTCCAGGCGAGATGAGAAGGTCCGATAGTGCTGCTGGGCTAAAACGGTCGTCGGGCACAGGACCGCTACTTGCCGTCCGTTCATCGCCACGCGAAACGCAGCCCGAAGCGCAACTTCTGTTTTTCCGAAGCCAACATCTCCGCAGACGAGCCGGTCCGTCGGCTGCGGATGTTCGAGGTCAGTCATGACGTCCTCGATGGCTTTTTCCTGGTCGCGGGTTTCTTCGAACGGGAACGTCGCTTCGAACTCCGCGTAGGCGGGGCCAGCGGGTTCAAGCGGCTTGCGTTCGACCGCGGTCCGTTCGGCGTAGAGCTTCAGAAGCTCCTCGGCCATCTGTTGCACGGCCTTGTGTACGCGCCCCTTCTTGGTTCCAAAGGTCGTGCCGCCCAACCGATCGAGCTTCGGTTCGTGTCCCTCGCCGCCTTTGAACTTCTGGATCACCCCCAGGCGGGTGACCGGGACGAATAGCTTGTCGCCACCGGCGTACTGGACGACCATCACTTCCACGGTCTGCGCGGTACGACCGTGGAGCCGGTCCATCGCGGTGAGGCTCAGCTCTTTGTGCAGAAGACCGAGGTATTTGCCCACTCCGTGGTCGACGTGAACGACGAAGTCGCCTGGGCTCAGCTCTCGAAGGTCTTCGAGGAAGCGCTGCTGTTGGCGGCGGGTCTGGCGCTGGCTACGGCGCTGCCGAACCCGGGACCCGAAAATCTCTTCCTCCGTCACATAGGCGATGCCTTCGCTCCACAGGACGAATCCGTCGCGGAGCTCTCCCAAGGTCGTTTCGGCCAGGATCCGTGGCGCGACGCCGTAGTTCTTGAGCAGATCGACCAGACGGTCGGCCTGGTGCTGGGTCCTTCCGACCAGAGAAACCCGCAGGCCTTGCTCATTCCATTCCTGGAGCCGGTCGGCCAAGGGTTGCAGTCCTCGATCCCCGTGTCCTTTTTGCGCACGCAGCTCAGAGATGAGCGCCTGCTGGTCCGACGCGCTCACTCGAATCAAAGCGTCCCCGGGATTCGCAAACGCGCCGACGATCGGCCCCTCGTCGTCGCCGGCGGCACCGTGAACCGTCAAGCGATGGGAGACCATCACGGGGTAGTCGAGGAGCCGTCGACTGAGCTCTTCTTCGCTCAGGTAGTATGCGGACAGGTCGAATGTAGGTCGGTCGCGCCGCGCCGCATGCTCGTCCTTACCCTGTTGCTGCTCGGCACGAATCGAGCTCGCGATGCCTAGGGGATCGGACAAGATTAGGCGCAGGTTCTTGGGCAGGTAGTCGAAGAGCGTGTCGAGCCGAGCAAAGTAAGCCGGCAGCAGCGCGTTCGACGTCAAAGCACCGGAGCCCCGGTCGAGCTCGGCCACCAGCTCACGCGCTTGCAGCGTGGGCATGTTGATTTCGTCGCAAAGCTCGCGGACAGTTGCCTTGGCGCGAGCGATGGCGACCTGCGTGTCAGGGACCTCTCGCGCAGCGGCAAGCTGGAGCGAGTCGATTTCGTCCGCGGACTTCTGATCGTCTGGGTTGAAACAGCGGATGCGCGAGACCAGATCGTCGTCGAGCTCGATGCGAAAGGGTAGGGCAGCGTCCGGACCGTAGACGTCGACCAGGGACCCGCGCACTGAGAACGTTCCTCTATCCTCGACAAGCGGAACTCTGAGATAGCCGAGCTCCAACAAACGCCGAACGAGGTCGTCGCGCTCGATCTGTTGAGCGATTTCGATCGAAAGCAGGCCAGACTTCACATGGTCGACCGGCGGAACGCGGCGGAGGAGCGCAGGGGCCGGAACGATGAGCACGCGCCAAGGCTGCTCTTCGGCGAGCTGTGCCAAGACGGCCATGCGTTGCATCTCCGCGCGTCGGTCCGGCACGACATCGAGTAGCGCGCTCGTATCCGCCGCGGTGAACAGCAGGACGTCCGCGTTTTCGTCGGGAAGGAGGAACCGGAGGTTCGCCTCGTGGCGGTAGGCCTCTTCGAGGTCCGGCGCCACGACGACAAAGCGTCGATCGAGATGAGCAGATGCGGCGGCTGCGATCGCCCAGTCGAGGGCGCCTCGTGGGATTGATGCGACGTCGATCCGCGCATCGGCTCCGAGCGACTCGACGAGCTCACGAATCGGAGCGTTCGCGTTCTCTAACGCCGCTTCAAGCGACATCGGGTTGTTCGCGCATGACTTGTCGGATGCGTTGGGCTAGCCACGGAGGCGTCACCACGGTAGTGGCCATCACCATCAGAACGATGGCTGCGTACACGCCCGCTGCGATGAGCGGCTCGCCTTCGAACCTGATGCCTGCGCCGACGTTGGCGAAGATGAGCCCGACCTCACCGCGAGGGATCATGCCAATGCCGACCGTGAGCTTGTCCGCGGTCTTGCCCCGAACGCCCAAGCCCGACACCAGCTTTCCGACAATCGCGACGATCGTCAGCGCGAGGGCGAGGAGCAAGGGCTCGGCCCCGATGCCTCCGAGCTTCACCATCATGCCTGTGCGAACGAAGAAAATCGGTGCCATCACAGCGACGATGGGTCCGATGATTTCGGTGAGGTCGTGCGCCGACTTGCGGCCAAACGGCCTGACGTGCACTTCGTCGAGGATGAGCCCTGCCGCAAACGCCCCGACGATGGGCGCGAGGCCCGCGGCGCCCGAAATGCCGGCGAGAAGCAAGCAAAGGCCGATCGCGACCGCGGCCAGGACATCCTGGGTCCGAAGCCTCGACGCGAAACGAAAGACGCCGGGCATGACGTACGCGCCCAGAAGGAGCGCGCCGATGAGGAAGCCAGCGGCCAGCCCGATGATCCTCGTGAGATCCAGGGGCCCTGGCATCGCACCAAACTCGGCAATGCTGGCGACCACCGCAAGCACGATGAGGCCGAGTACGTCGTCGATGACCGCGGCACCAAGAATGACGCGAGTCTCGGGGCGGGCCATCGCATTGAGGTCCTTCAAGACGCGCGCCGTGATCCCCACGCTCGTCGCGGCAAGCGTCGCGCCGATGAAGAGGTGAAGCGAGAAGGGCTCGTCGGGAAGAAGCCAGAGGCTCACGCCGTAGCCGAGCGCCATAGGCGCGACCACGCCGATGATCGCTACGAGCCCGGACGTCGGCGCGACGGCGCGCATTTCGGTCAGGGTCGACTCGAGGCCTACTTCGAAAAGCAATAAGACGACGCCGAGCTCCGCGAGAAATTCGACCGGCACCAGCTCGGCCGCGCCGTCGAACGTGTGGATGCCCAGGAGATCCAGGTTGCCAAGCACGATGCCGACGCAGAGCTCACCGAGCACGGACGGCTGATTCAGGCGCACCGCGACTTCGCCGCCGAGCTTCGCAGCGAGGATCATCGCGGCGAGGATCAGCCAGACCTCGTAGCTCAGGCCGTGACCATCGCCGCTGGCCAGCGCAGTGGCTGGAATCGCCGCGAACAGAAAAAGCAGAACGAAAAACCGAGCCGGTCGGCGGCGCATCGCGCGGGACCATAGATACGGAGGTCTGCCCGGGCAAGGCAGCCGCTCTGGGTCGCGCTTGCCAGCGACGGATGGCTGGGGTAAATGAATGGTCATTCAGTTAAGGGAGAACCATGCAGCGACGCCTATTTTCCGAGGAACACGAGATCTTCCGAAGCAACTTCCGGCAGTTCATGGAAACCCGGGTCCTCCCCAAGCAAGCCAAGTGGCGCGCGCAGGGGGTGGTCGACCGCGAGATCTGGCTCGAAGCGGGTGAGGCGGGCTTTTTGTGTCCGTGGATGGAAGAGGAGTACGGCGGCGCTGGGGGTGACTTCCTCCACTCGGTGGTCGTCATGGAGGAGGTCTCCCGCGCCTACGAGTCCGGCTGGGCGGCAAGCCTGCACTCCGACATCATCGTTCCGTACATTCATGCCTTTGGCAGCGCCGAGCAGAAGTCCAAGTGGTTGCCCGGCTGTGCCAGCGGTCAGACTGTCACCGCCTTGGCAATGACCGAGCCGGGGACCGGTTCCGACGTAGCGGGGATTACGACGACCGCCAAACGTGACGGCGATGAGTACGTGATCAACGGCGCGAAGACCTTCATCTCGAACGGTATGAGCTGCGATCTCGTCGTCGTCGCCGCCCGAACCGCCAATTCCGACGACCCCCATCGCAGCGTCTCGCTGTTCGTCGTCGAAGGGGATACTCCGGGTTTCATTCGTAGCCGCAAGCTCGAAAAAATGGGTATGGAAAGCCAAGACACTGCGGAGCTCGCCTTCGACGATTGTCGAATCCCCGCCTCGAATCTGCTGGGTCAAGAAGGCATGGGCTTCATGATGCTCATGCAGCAGCTCCAACAAGAGCGGCTCTGCGTGGCAATCCTTTCGCAGGCCAGCGCAGAGAAAGTGCTCGAAGACGCGATCGCCTACACGCAGGAGCGCAAGGCTTTCGGTCGCTCGATTTCCAAGTTCCAAAATACGCAGTTCACGCTTGCGCAATGCGCGACTGAAATCGAGGTTGGTAGGGCGTTCTTGGACAGCCTGGTCGAACGGCACGTGGCGGGAGACTATCTGGTCAAGGAGTGCTCGATGGCCAAGCTTTGGCAGACCGAGATGCAGGGCCGCATCGTGGACGCCTGTCTTCAACTCTACGGCGGCTACGGCTACATGCTCGAGTACCCGATCAGCCGCGCGTATGTCGATGCGCGCGTGCAGCGAATCTATGCCGGCACCAGCGAAATCATGAAGGTGATCATCGCCAAGCAGATGGGGCTCTGACGCGGCGGCTCCGGCGGTCGCACGACCTTGGCCGATCTTCCTGAACGGGTCGCACGCGTTCGACGACCGAGCTGATCTTGATTCATAGTCGCGAGCCACTCGAACCTTGACCTGTCGGCCGTGGTTTGTTTAGTTCCCGGTGTGAGCAGCGACTCTGGTTCAAACGACGAAAAGGATCCGCCTGAGGGCGCGAGTCCGCCGTTGAATCCAGACTCGGACGAAGGGCCGCGCGTGAGCCGGATGCGGGTGGGCGGCGAGGATATCCTCGTTTTGAGCGTCCCGCTTCCCCAGCTGCGCTATCCGGAAGGCACAACATCGGCGGAGCACGAAATCATCGATGCTGTCTTGGAGGGTCTTACCATCAAGGAGATTGCTGAGCGGCGCAACGCTTCCCTCCGCACCGTGACGACGCAGCTCGGTGCCATTTTCAGGAAGGCCGACGTCAATTCACAGGCTGAGCTCATCGCGATCATGACGGAAGACGCAGCAAACCAACGCGACGATGCCTGAGTCGGCCCCTCGGTTCGAGCTACTACCGCTGAACCAATCGATACTTAAAAAAGACGACGCGGTCAGTCAGCCCGTTATCCGACTGACCGCGTCGATGCCCAACTCAAGAGTCGAGCAGGCGGCTGAACGCACGATTTGGATCTCTGTCTGCTTAGCCCCTGTTGGATCTTGTATACGTCGGCTGCCAAATCTGATCCATACGTAATTGTTCACCATCCATACGTAATTGTTTACGCGTGACCCGGAAACCGTCTGCAAACGTCTCTGCTTGCTGCGTAAACGTCTGGATCGCCTCTCACCCGTTCAGCGCGACGTTACGCTCGAGCCAATGCTGTAATGAATGCAGCCATCCCGGGCCACGCCATGCCAGGCGGCAGGTTGATGATCGGCTGCTCCATGCCGAGGTCACGTCGGCGCGCGATCTCGCGGCGGCAATGAATCGGATCACCCGAAATGGTGAGGGCTTCGATCATATCGTCCGTCACGGCATCGGGCGCCATCTTGCGCGTCGCCTTGTCGGTATAGAGGCGTGCGATTTCGTCGCATTCGTCGGCATAGCCAAAGCCGCTGAGGAGCTGCTTGTAGTAGTCGCCCATTCCGCCGATGTAGAAGGAGATGAGCTCTCGCGCTTTCCTCGAAGCACCCTTCCCAGGAATCGGAATCACGGTGGTGAAAGGTGCGGTCGCGATTTCGCTGGGACTGCGCCCCGCTTTGGCTGCACCTTCTGCGATCCAGGCACGGCCATCGCCGAGACGGTTGTACGGCCAGAAAATCGGCATCCAGCCGTCCGCCATCTCCCCGATGCTGGTGATCGACTTCTGTTTTAGGGCAGCGACGTAAATGGGAATGTGTCGGCGCGTTGGCTCAAAATCGAGTTTGAACGGCCGATAGCGACGAAGCTTGGTATCGGCTTCGCTGAGAGGACGTCCGTCGAGCATGGTACGGACGACCCGAATGACGTCTCGAGTCTGAGTGAGCGGCTTTTCGAAGTCCCGTCCATGCAGGCCCTCAACGACGTTCTTTGCACTGGTGCCGATCCCGAGGATGAACCGCCCAGCGCTGATCTCGTCGAGCGTGGCGGCCTGCATCGCAATGAGCGCGGGCGACCGGCTGAAAACGTTGATGATGCCGGTGCCGATCTTGATTCGCTTCGTCTTGAGAGCGATTTCGGTGAGGAGGGAGAAGACTTCGTACCCCCAAACTTCGGGAAGCCAGAACGAGTCGTATCCCAGACGGTCCGCCAGGATGGCGGCCTTTACGTAGGTCTTGCGATCGTACTCACGCCAGAAGGCCAAAAGGCCCGTGGATTGCTTGTCTAACATCGCCTTGCTCCTTCGAGGGTTCTCTTAGGTCCCGAACAGCGCTCGTGCCAGTCGTTGGCCTGCGTCCCCGGGTAACCAAGGCTACTTGCCGCTGAACTTCGGTTTCCTCTTCTCGAGGAATGCCTTCACACCCTCTCTGAAGTCCTCGCTCTGATAGCAGCGCTCGATCGAATCGTTGATGCGCGCCGAATCGCGTTCGGCTTCGAGCTTGGCAAGCTCTTGCAGGCTGATCTTCGCGCTACGGATGGTGAGTGGGGCGTTGTTTGCAATCATCCGAGCTAGCTCATCGACGCTCGCGTCGAGCGAATCTTTGGCGAAGACTTCGTTCACCAGTCCGATGTGTCGTGCTTCGTCGGCGTCCACCCTTCGTCCGGTGAATAGCAAGTCGGCGGTTTCGGAGAAGCCAACAGTTCGGATCAGGGTGCGGATGCCGGCCGTGTGGTAGCCGAGGCCGAGACGGGCCGGCGGGACTGAGAAGCGGGCATCGTCCGCGGCATAGCGAAGGTCGGCTGTGAGGGCGATCGCTGCGCCGCCGCCAATGCAGAAGCCATGGATCGATGCGATCAGCGGCTTTTCCAGCCCCTGCAAAGCGGCAAATGCTCGCGCGGTGAGCGCGTCGTACTCTCGTCCGGCGTCTCCGGTGCGCGTCTTCTCGAACTCCGAAATGTCCGCGCCCGAGACGAAGGCTTCGGACCCCGCGCCACGCATGATTACGGCTCGAATCTGCTGGTCTTCTTGCAAGGTCTGGACGGCGTCGGGGATCGCGTCCCACATGCCGACGGTGATCGCGTTTCGGCGCTCTTGGTGGTCGAAAACCATTCGCGCAATTGGGCCGTCACGCTCGACTCTCACCTCTCCGCTCATGGGCATCGAGGCTAGAGCATCCGATTGATGACGGCGCTGCGGCGCATCTCGTCGAGGAAGATTTTTTCCTGCCGGATCATCGCCGTATCCAACATCTCGCGGAACAGCTCCTGTTTCATCTCGTCGAAGGAAGGGAAGCCCGTGCCGACCTGACGCTCCGCCAAGAAAAAGATGTGAAACCCTTTGGAGCCCCTCACGGGTTCGCTGATCTCACCGGCGCTGAGCGGAAGTATCGCGCGCTCCAACTCCTCCGGCAGGTCGCCCTCCGTCAGCCAACCGAGGTCTCCACCTCCCAGCTCCTGCGCGCGGGCTTCGAAATTCTCGGGGGTCAGAGTAGCGCGGAGCTCGACCGCCTCCTGACGTTTTGCAGCCACCTGGATGGCCGACGCTCCCTCCCCAAGGGGCACCACGAGGAACGAGACGTGAAAACGAATGTCGTTGCCCTCGCCCCGCGCGCGTTCTTCATAGCGCGCGCGAACCTCTTCCTCCGTCACGTTCACTCGGGAGCGGACGCGTTCGTTCACCACCTTGAGACGAATCAGCTGCCGCTTCAGGTCTTTTCGGTACTGCGTCATGGTGAAGCCCTGTGCATCGAGAGCTTCTTGGAACTGCTCCTCTGTCATGTTGTTCTGCATTCGGAGGTTTTCGATGGCGCCGTCGACGTCGGCATCCGTCACTCGGATTCCGCTGCTGTTTGCCAATTGGCGAACGAGTTGTTCATCGATCAGGAAATTGAGCAGCTCATCGTAGAGCTCCTTGAGACGCGACATCCGCTCGGTTTCCGTCGGTGCCTCGGCAACCTGCGGAAGAAAGGGAACAGCGCGCGTTCGAAGGTCGCTCAGGAAGATCGCCTCGTTGTTCACCGTGGCAACCACGCGTTCGATGACATCGGCACCGGCCGAGCTGGCCGTGACCAGCACAACAATCGCGATGATGGCGAGGCTCCGGATCATGGGCTTTTTGGCGTATCCTCGGCTGCGATCTGGATAGCCTGCAGCGCTTCGTAGTCGATCTCGACCTCGATGTCCTTCCGAAGCCGCTCGGTCAGCGCCGCGACCGCCGCATTTTTTCGCTCGCGCTTGAGTTTGTGGCGGATCGTGCGCTTGGCCTGCTCGTAGCTACGCGTCAGCGGCGCCCGCTTTCCAGTGAGCATGATGATGTGGTACCCGCCCCCCTCTTCCACCAGATCTGGATAAACGACACCGACTTTCGCGATCGTGAAGGCGGCGGCGCGAATCGCTTTGGCTGGCGAACCTTCTTCATCGGCTGCGAAGAACTGAAGGTCACCTCCGCTGCTCTTGGTCTTTTCGTCCTGCGATTGCTCGCGCGCCATCTTGCGAAAACCGGCGAGGTCGGCCTTTTTGGCCTGAGCGAGAAGCCTCTGCGCGCGGGCGCGATCCTCGATGAAAATGTGGCTGGCACGGACTTGAGCCGGGCGGTTGTACTGCGCCGGATTGGCATCGTAGATCGCCTTGACCTCTTCTTCGCTGATCTGTGCATCTTCGAGAGGCGCGTCGATTTCCTGCTTCATCATTTGCTGAATCATGGCGTTCCGCCGGGCCCGCTTGATTTCCGGCTTGTCCTCGTAGCCGCGCCGTCTCGCCTCATAGACGAGGAGCTCGAAGCGAACGAGGTTGTCGAGAAACTCCTTTCGGCGTTCGGGACTCTCGAAGCGTGCACGAAGATAGGGAGACTGTGATGCGAGGCGGTCCGCGAACTCCCCAACGGTGATCGTTCGGTCCCCCACCGTCGCCAGGACCTCGTTGGCCTGCGCTTCGGTGAGCCCGTTCTGCGGCCATTCCTCTTCGACGGCGGAAGAATCTTCAGCCTGCTTCGCGCAGCCTCCCGCGACGAGGCCGCTCAGAGCGACGAGCGGCAGCAGGATGATGACGGCAGATTTCCAGAACATCGTCAGCCGGGTAGCATATACCGCATGCGCGGCAACGACGCCAAAGTTCAGTCGGAGTCTCGCTCGTCGAGGACTTCGCGAACCTTGTCGCTCAACTGGTCGAGCTCGAAGGGCTTGTCGAGGAAGCCGTCGGCACCGTAGAGCGGCGACGTCATTTCGTTGAGTCGCTCTCCGATGCCGGTGAGCATGATCACCCCGGTGCCGTTCAAAGCCTCGTCCTCGCGGATTGCGCGGCACACTTCCCAGCCGCTCATTCCGGGCATCATGACATCGAGCACGACGAGGTCGGGTTTTTCGCGCTGAGCGAGCCGAAGCGCTTCTTCGCCATCGGAGGCCTCGACGACCTCGGCTGGTAGTGCGGTCAAATGCCGCGCCACCAACGCCAAGATTTCCAAGTCATCATCAGCGACCAGGATCTTGGTCTTGGCGTCCGTCGTCATCGTTTCATCACTCCTGCGTACCCCAGGTTGGGACGCATCCTCGTTCTGTTGACGCGGCTTGTCAATGGCGGCCGTGGTCCGAGTCGATCAGTCCCACGCCCGAAGCCCTCGTCCATCCCTCCAGTCCGCTAACCATTCGCAATTTCACGAAATCGCCATCCCTATCGACCAGCTCCCCGCGATCCCCGCCGCGCGCCTCCCCGCGAAGCTGAGCGCGAGGGTCAGGCCCTTCGCGCAGAGCGATGCGATCCTCGAGGGTCACTAGCCGTGGTCCGTCCCGTAGCAAACCCGCTTTGGTCGCCAGCCCGAGGGCACTGATTAGAAGAAGCGCTCCCGAAGCCAGCAGCAGAGCGTAAATCCAGCGATGCCTTCGGCGCCCAATCGAGACCAGGGCAAGAGCCACGAAGAACGCCAAATTTGCAATGAGCAGTGCATAGGCGAGCGCGTCTTCCGAGACCGTACCGTAGGCCGCATCGCTGATCGAGCTGCTCCGTTGGATCGTGGCCTCGCCTTCGAGCTCGGCGCGTTGCTCTTCGAGGGCCTTTTCGGCATCCCGGAGGTTCTCCGTGGCCTTGTTTTCGTTCGGGCGGAGCACGAGAGCCCGCTCGTAGTTCAGGATGGCGCGCGGGTAGTCACCGGATTGGGCGAAGGAGGTTCCGAGGTTGAAGTAGACGTCAGGGTCGTGAACCCCTGCTTCGATCAGCTTGCGGTAGCTCGCGATCGCGATTGCGTGGTCGCCCCTCGAGGCAGCGACGTTCGCCGATTCGAAGATCTTGGTCAGCGACGATCCGCCGGTCCTTCGAGGCGCTTCTTGGGCGGACGCGGTCGCACAGCCGAGGAGTGGCGCGACAATGAGCACGAAGGCGATGAAGGAGACGCGCATCAGCTCGCGCTCGCCGACCGTTGGATTCGTTCGATGATCGCGCTGGTTCGTTTCAAACAGCGCTCCATTTCATCCCGGTTCACGCCCGACGCGGCGAAGCGTGCGAAGTCGGCGCCTTCGAGCTCGTTGATCAGCCGCTGATTCAAGTCGTCGTCAAAGCCTTCAGCGCCAAGTCGCGCGAGCAGCTGCGTGTGCGGAAGCCCGGCTACGGACTCGTTTAGCCGAGCGTCCAAGGCATGAGTGATCGAGGCGACGATACGGTCGTAGAAAGCCCTCGGATCGCCTGCTTGGAGCGCGCTCTCGGCCTCACGGATGAGCTTACGCTGAACGGCGCTGGCTGTGGTTCCGCGTCGCTCGCGATGCCGCGAAACAGCGGCTCCCAGCCAGAGCAGAACGAAGAGCGCCGGCGGGAGCGCAAGAAGCCAAGCGAACCAGCCACGGTCACGCACGGGAGTCCGGTCCCGTGTCAGCGCGCTGTATACGCGAATCGGTCCGAAGGTCGCGGTCGACGGTTTGGGCGGCGCATCAACCGGTTGGATCGTCGGCTCCGGGGCCTTGGTCGCGCCCGTCGCGCTGAAGGTCAGAGCCGGCGTCCGAGCCGCCTGGTAGGTCTCGGTGTCGGGGTCGAAGAAGTGCAGCTCGATCGGGGGAACGCGGTGCGTGCCCGGCGATTCCGCGATCAAGATCCACTCCCAGGATCGTGTGCCGGATAGCTGGCCGTTCGTGAGCCGTTGTTGGTCTCGAATCGCTGGCTGAAGCGTGCGTACTCCTGCGATGGGAGGCAGGTCGATGCGCAGATCGTTCACGTTGCCCACCCCCCCTGCATTGACGCGAAGGGTCACCGCATCGCCTGTCTTCACCGCTCTTCGGTCGATGCGTGCGTCGATCGCGTAGTTCCCGAGGACGGCATTGGCGGGCACGGGCGGCGGAAGCGGCTTGACCCGAACGGTTAGCGGAACTCCGACGCGCTCGATTCGCTGGGGAGCGTCGAAGAAGTTGCCCGTGCCTGCATCGAACGCGATCTTGGGCGGGCCGATTGTGAGCTCGCCCGAGCGCTGCGGAAATGCCGCGGACCGCTGGATTGGATAGGCGCGGTATTGCTGCCCCTTCACCGAAACGGTCTCGAACTGCAGGCTGGTGATCGGGTCTTCGTGAACCCAGAACCCGTCCATCGATGGCTTGCTTGGGACCACGGACTGCGGAGCGAGGCGTATTCGGGTGTATAGGTAGACGGTGATGTTGACCTGCTGGCCGAAGTAGACCTCCGTCGGCTCGACGACAGTCCTCAGGAACGCGCGAGGGTCGTAGCGCGCGCCCGTCAAGTCGGCGCCCGGCGAGCTGTCGGGCGCGCTCGCGGGGTTGGAGGGATCACGGGCGTCACCCGTGCTTGGGCGGATGACCAAAGTAAGCGGTTCGCTTCGATAGATTTTGCCGTCGACCTTAGCGACGGCGGGCGAAAACTCGTAGGTTCCGGCCGCCCTCGGGCGCAAGACGTAAATGTTCGCAATGCTCGACTCTTTTTGGACCCCGGAGCCAAAGCCAAAGCTGAACTGCATTGGGCGCATGGTCTGATGCGACACGATCTCGAGCGCGAGGTGCTTCTTGAGATCGTCGAGCCGTAGATCCTCGATGCTGCCGCCGCGGGCGCGCACGCGGACCTCCAGCCGCACCGGGTTGCCCACTTGGGCCTCGCTGGGCGTCGCGCTCAGCGTCACGGTGACCTCGGGCTCGGCGGCGGCTCTGGCGGACCAGGGGATCGCGGACAAGGCCACGACCAACAGTGCGAGGATTCGCATCACCAATCCTTCTCCGGCGGCGGACGTCCCGCGCTTCTGCGGCGGGCGCGCTGAAGGGGAAGGTTTTCTTCGTTCTGCTCGAGGGCGTCGAGAAAGCGCTCCACTTCGTTGCGGGGGATCGGCTCGGGTTGCTGCTGTTCGTTCGAGGACTGGTTTTCGTTCTCGTTCTCCGACTCGCTCTCGCTCTCGCTCTCGTTCTCGTTCTCGCTCTCGCTCTCGCTCTCGTTCTCGTTCTCGTTCTCTTGGTCCTCGGACTC
>Ga0265306_10000866_pt1 | contig 14784 bp, 16 predicted proteins | sample Helome_3_FD_192493 | JGI IMG/M metagenome (GOLD analysis project Ga0265306, IMG submission 192493) | Marine sediment microbial communities from subtidal zone of North Sea - Hel_20160420 (Illumina Assembly) | ecosystem: Environmental > Aquatic > Marine > Subtidal zone > Sediment ...
TATATCAGCGCGAACGATTTGGTCTGCGTGCACTCTATGGCACCTGGAATTTTGACGGAGCTGCTGTCGAGGCAGCCGATGCGGACTCACAGTCGGGCTGGTACATCGAACCGAGCTTCCTTCTATCAGACAAGTGGGGTGTGTATGCGCGCTACGAAGATCTGGACGCGGCTCGCGAGCAGGACCAGTTCACGCAAAGTGAGTTTGGTTTCAATTACTGGCCGGTCGACGGCATTGTCCTGAAGATGGACTACCGGAGTCGCGAATTTTCGTTACCGGCCCTCAGTGCCTCCGACTTCGATGCGATCGATCTCGGCTTTGGTTACAACTTTTAGAGGCGAGTCCTGACGATGCTGAATCGTATGGCGTTATCGGTGCTGTTCATCACGGGCCTGGCATTCGCCGGGCCCGCTGGTGAGGCGGGTCGCTACGTTGAGACCGACGAGTACCTCAGTAGCGTCTTTCCTGCCGAAGTACCTGCGGTGAAGATATTGTGGGTCGCAGGTGACTTGCGGGAAGGCGTCGAGCGAACGCTGGGTCATCGTTTCGCGGCGCTGCGAGTGCGGTACTGGTTTGACGGGGCCAGGAGCGCCTGGGTTCTTGATGAAATTGGCAAGGAGCTGCCGATCACGATCGGTGTCTCCGTGTCCGGCGGTGCGATCCAAAACGTCCGCGTCCTGGAGTTTCGTGAAAGTCGAGGCTGGGAAGTGCGGTACCCGTTTTTTACAGACCAGTTTGTCGACGCGCGGCTCGGTCCGAACGAACGCCTGAATCGACGAATTGACGGGATTACCGGTGCGACGATGTCCGTGGATGCCGTAACCCGTATCGCGCGAATTGCGTTGCTGATGCATGAACACGTCGCCAACTCCGACTAATGGCAACAACCGCGCGCGTCGCTGGTTTCGCCGTGGTCATCGCTGGGCGGGACTTTCGCTCGTGGTGTTCATCCTGTTTCTCTCAATATCCGGCATCGCACTGAATCACTCGGGTGGTTTTGAGCTCGACCGTCGCTACGTCAATTGGTCGTGGTTGCTGGATGCCTACGGATTACAGGTTCCGAATTTCTCGGCGAGTTTTGAGGACTCAGGTCATCGGGCGACGCTCCTCGGCGAGCGCCTGTTCCTTGATGGTCGCGATATCGGTCAGATGGAATCGGTCCTGGCTGGAATTGCCACTGTTGGTTCACTGCTTGTTATCGGTGGCGAGCAAACCATTTACCTCCTGACTGCCGATGGCGAACTTGTGGAGGCTATCGATTTTGGTTCTGAGCTCGATGGCCCAATCGAAAAGGTCGGGCGCATCGGCGATCGTGCTGCAGTGCAGAGTTCCGGCAGGTCTTACCGCAGCGACCCTGGCATCGCGGTGTTCGAAGCCTGGGACGACGTATCCGCGGCATACTGGTCTATCGCAACGCCGCCCGATGCGGCGGAGGTGGCTGCTCTCGAAACCGCCTGGCGTGGTCGTGGCGTGACCGTCGAGCGTCTCCTGCTCGACCTGCACAGTGGCCGGATTATTGGCAGGACCGGGCCCTTGCTCATGGATTTTGTTGCGGCGTTCCTCATCGTATTGAGCTTGTCTGGCCTTATCCTGTCGAAGGTCCGAAACCGCCGGAAGTAGAAACATCTGAGGATGGGAACAGGTTCACTTTGGGCGCTCCCGCAATGTGCTACATTAGGCAAGTACTTGATTTAAATGCACTAACAGGCTGGCGGTACGCTAGCATAGCGCTCCTTCTGAGCAAGATGTCGCCGAGCGCCGCCAGTGGGGGAACGAGCATGAGTGCAACGCACCGACAGTTTCTGAAATATGCCGTCGTTGGTGTTGCCTCCAATGTTGCCGTTTACATCGTCTACCTTTTACTGGCGGCGACAATCTTCGAGCCGAAGATAGCGATGACCATATCCTATGCGCTTGGTGTATTCCTGAGTTACCTGTTCAACCGACGCTGGACATTCAAATACCGGGGAGCTCGCGGATATTCTCTCATGCGTTATGTAATGGCCTACGGATTTGGTTACATGATCAATCTTTCGGCGCTACTCATTTTCGTAGATTATTTGCACCTCGCACATGAAATTGTACAGGGATGCATGGTTTTTGCGGTGGCTATCGTTCTTTTCCTGCTGCAGAAATATTGGGTTTTCCGAGCAGCTACGGAACACAACTCACCAAGAATCGATAAGGTGTCTTCCGTCGGCAATCCGCCATGAAGCTCCAGGTACCCTTCAACAAGCCGTTCGTCACTACGCCAATGCTCTCGTGCGCCAAGACATCACGACGTGTTTTGTCGATATCCTGGAGGATACGAAGAACCTGGACGAAAGCCTGATCGAGGCCGCCGCGTGCGATATGACCAGGGTCATTGTGCCTGTGCACTGTGCTGGCGTAGCTTGTGAAATGGATGCAATTGTGAAATTCGCCGAAAGGGATGCTTGCGATTCTTCATTATGTGCCGCTACCTGACTCCCCCATGCGCAAGAATCTGGGCTGTGCTGCAAACGATGTGTCCGGTGCACGGCGAGTGAGCGAAAGATTGCTGAGACCCCCGTTTTCCTGTGACCTTGAAGAGTGCGTTCTATACGCCAGGAAGCTTCAACTCACCAAGGGCATCAGAATCACTGCCAGGATTTCATTTTTCTGCCCGAGATACCAGCGTGGCTGGCAATAGCTGTGACACAAAAGATGTACTGCGGGTTATCTCGAATCCCGCAGCTTCAATCTTGGTATGCAGATCATTCGCAGAATAGCGCCTGACCTGGCACGCGTGCTGATCGACTGAACTCCATAACCACGCATGCTGCGGCACGCAAACGAGCATTGATCAACCTGCCAATGGCCGAGGCAATCCAGAAATGCAATAATTATTATGAGGTTTGCAATTTGTCCAAAACATTGAACAAGAGCATGTCGAAGTTGCTTCCAAGTTGTATGGCAAGCGGCAATTAATTCGGCCACTAAGAAACGAGTCTAAGGTTGATGCGTAATTGCGATGCCACCAAATGATCTGAGTCCACAAACTCGGATAGTCAATCAGAAGATCTGGATTGAACGTCTCGTGTTTCTTGTGACTATCGTGTACGCGGTTGGCGTGTTGTATTGGTTTCATGACCGATCGTGGTATGCACCTGACGAAGGTTTCTACGGGCATATTGCCGACCGCGTTCTAGCGGGCGACGTGCCTGGTAGGGATATCGCCGGTGGGCACCCGGGATATGACCATTTTGCGAACGCTGCCGCATTCGCCGTCTTCGGTAAAGACCTGCTCAGCCTGCGGTATCCAATTGTGGCAATGGCGTTTCTCTCCAGCGTCGTTGTTTTCTTGGTGCTGGTGAGACGAAGCGTGTTGATGGGATTTGTGTCGGCGATTTGCGTGGTGTCACTGTCGGTCGTGCAATTCCTCAACCCAACCGCGCACTGGTATAGCTTTTTTCTCTTTGCCGTAATCGTGGGTTGGTTGACGTGGATCCCCGCAGCAGCTCGCTGGCGCGTTGAGGTGGTTGGATTTCTGGCTACTACACTTCTCCTTTTTCACCAGCTAAACGGCGTTTACGTTGCGATCGGTCTCGTTGCTTACTTGTTATTCGAAGCTCCGCGGGGCTCGCGCGGATATGACGTGTTGTTCGCACGAGGGTTGTACGCGGTTATGGCCACTGGGGTTGCAGTTTATTTTTTCATACGCATGCAGCCTTTCGCCATTCTGACGTACGGGCTATGGCCACTTGGAATATTGATCGCGGGAATGTTTACGTCGAGTGTTCATAATCGCGACTCGCTACGGCTCATCGGTCGGCTATCCGCAGGGAGCATTTTCGGTGTATTGCCAATACTAATTTATCATCTTAGCCGTGGCTCCGTTGTCGCCTGGTTGGACGACGCCATAATTTCCGCGATAGCGCTCGATTCCTTCAATGCCGCCATGCGGCCTCAATATTTCCACTTGGTACAGTGGGGATTTCTCCATACAATAATGCCACCGATTGTCAGTGCTGTGCCCAACGGCTTATTCTGGATGTTGCTGCCGTTGCTGCCGGCCGTGCTGGGGGCCTGTGTTGTTCTTGACCTGGTTCGGCGCAAGCAATCGGGGGCTGCGTGTGCACCGTTGCCATTCCTGGCTTGTTTCTACGCACTGGCCTCTCTCCGCTTGCAGATTCCTGTATATCTGTTCTTGACGGTTGCATTCACGATGGCGGGGCTCTGTTGGATGAGCGCTGAAGGGAGATTGGCGAAGTACGGAACAGCAGGTGTCCTGTTGTTTATTTCAGTAATCGGAACGATCTTTCATGCTGGACAACCCATTGGCCGCTTCGCGGATGGAAATTGGGAGTCCCGCAATATCCTGGTGGGAGAGCATTTCTCGCTCGTGCCTGCAAATATTCCCAGAGCAACGTTATGGATCGAGCGCAGTGGTCGCGACATTTACCAATGGCTTGTCCCGTTAATCGATCGCGAGACTACCCCCGACGAGACAATCCTGGCCTTGCCGTACAATGCCGAACTATATTTTCTGGCAGGGCGCCGAAATGCTTTTCCGTTTGCCAGTCCGGCCATTGCAATCCAGGATCAGGAAACGCTCGACAGGGTCATCTCGGAGATTCGCCGGAACCCACCACGATTAGTTATTTTTCGGAACAATGACCCTTATCCAATATTCAACGATGCGCTCTCGAACGAAATCATGGGTTTCGTTCGTCAACAATATCGCCTGGTCGAATCACAATTCGGGTTTGACGTTTTTCGATTCTCGGCCCGCGACGGGTCGTAGACGGCCGGCTTATGGATCTGAGGTGAAGATCCTGGCATCGAGCCGGGACAGAACAAGGCGGCTCTTACGCGGACCTGTTGCCTTCTTCAGAATATGAATCATCGACGGCGTCCGGCGTGGGCGCGATCTTCAGCGCCGGCTGCTTTGCCATCTCAACCTTGCCGTTAAAGCGAGCACCGTCCTGCAATACGAGACGCACGCAATAGATATTGCCGTTCACTGTTGAGCCCTTGGCCAGCGACACCAGTCCGTCACTATTAATATCGCCATCGAGCTGACCTTCGACGAGGACGGAACTTGCGTGAATGTCCGCCGATACCCTTCCTTTGGCACCAATCGTCAGGTTCTTTTTGTGGTGCGCAATAGTTCCCTCGATCGTGCCTTCAATGACCAGATCCTCATCCGCCGACAACTCGCCCCTGAAAATCAACGTCGGCCCAATGACAGACACGTTCTTTTTGCGAATAGGTTGTTGCTCGCCGATCTTCAATGGCGGCGATTGTCTGGAATTTTCGTCTTGCCGATCTTTTTTGAACATATTCAATCCTCCGGCTCCGTGTTATGTATTCAACAGCCCAGGCTGCCCCTGCCGCAGCCTCAAGCATACTCCAGATGCGCTAAGGCGGCACTTTCGCCTGATGAGATTTGGCCGATGTATCGTGCACCTTCCTCAATATACAGGCAGGCGCAGTGGATATCGCCCTGGACATCCGATCCGCTGGCCAGTATTACCTTGCTGTCACTGAAGATGTCTCCAATCAGTTGGCCAAGAACAATGACCGTGCCGGCCCTGATGTTGGCTTCCACGTGAGCGTGTTCACTGATCGTCAGATGTTGTTGGTGGTGGACCATGGCGCACGCGAGGTGGCCGTCAATGACCAGGCCCTCTTCCGACGACAGCTCGTTCTTCACCAATCGCGTAGAAGCCATGACCAATATCCATCTCCGTTTCCAAAAGAACGCCGGAAGAGCAAATCCCCTTGTACTACATAGTAGCGGAAAAGGGGTTATTGGCCAGGGTACTATTGCGGGAGAATTGCAGAGATCAGTTATACACCGCTATAACTCGTTAGCTAATGACGGTCGATTCCGTCATCGGCAGCGTGAGCTTGACCATGAGCTACTTGATGAGCCTGATCCAGAAGAAAATCTTTCGGCTGATGACGCGCACGGCATCCAACAAAACTCCGAGTGACCGGGATGCAACAGCCGGACTGAAAAAACCGACAATGGAAAAGATAGCCGCCAGGAACACTGACAACCAAAAGAACACTGAAAACGAAATTACGAACGCCCGGGGCATCGCAAACCAGATGATCATTCCGTTCAGGAAGCCGAAGCCCGCAGACATGAATACGATCGCAATCCGGTCTACTGCTTCGGGCGAATCAATGTCATTGATGTTGTTTCGTTTTTTCATGTATCAAAAAATAACAGCGGTCGAATGGACAAGGGAGTGCGTGGATCACACGAATTGCGTTCTGCGTGCGATCGGGCGGCTTGCAGTGACCTGATTGGACGGCACTTTGGAAAGCCTGGCCGGTCAGATACCGCTACTGTCGAATTCCCACTCTATGACGGAGCTGACGATGAGAAGAATAATTGCTTTGTTAACGCTGGCATCTGTGGTCGCCGGGTGCAGCCGGCCGGCGAGTGAAGCTGAACCTGCCGCAAGTGAGCCAGGGCCTGCCGCTAAAGCCGTGCTCGAAGCGGAGATTCCCATTCACGCGGCGGCCGTCGCCAGTGAAACACGTCCCGAAGCGGATCGTGCCAGCGATGCCAGCCGTCAACCTGGAGCGGTACTCGAGTTCCTCAATATCCAGCCCGGCGATGTCATTCTGGAAATGTGGGCCGGCGGTGGCTATTACACTGAACTGCTTGCGTACGTGGTGGGCGAGAGTGGCAAGGTCGTTGCGCACGCTAACACGCCGATCCTGACTTTTGCCGGTGAAGATCACAAGGCCCGGCATGCCGACAATCGTCTTCCCAACACCGAGGTCCTGCTGGCCGAAAATAATGAGCTGGCACTTGAGGCCGATAGCTTTGATGTGGCGACGATCATTCTGAATTATCACGACCTCTACTGGTCGTCGGAACAATACGGCTGGGAGTTAATCGACGTGCCCGCCTTCCTCGCCGAGCTGTTCAGGGGCATCAAGCCTGGCGGAACCCTCGGAATCGTCGATCATCAGGCTGTTAGCGGGTCGCCTGCGGAAACGGGGAGTACATTGCATCGCATTGATTCGGCGATCGTGATCGCTCAACTCGAAGACGTTGGCTTTGTGCTTGACGGCGAAAGCAAGGTATTGGCTAATCCCGAAGACGATCACACGAAAGGTGTCTTCGACCCGGAGATACGTGGCAAAACCGATCGTTACGTGCTGCGCTTCAGAAAGCCGGAGTGAAAGTTGCTGAAATTCTGGTTCCATCGCATCGTCAAGATGCGATGGAACCACAGGCTCTCTAGTGATTCTATTTTTCTCTGGCTATTCGGCTTACGCCAAAGATGAAGCCGATGACAACGACGGCAAAGGTTATTCCGAGTAGTAGGTCATTGTCATCGATGACAAAAAGCGCCCCAACTCCGGCCAGCACCAGTACGGCAATAATTATGAAGTATTGCATTTAAGCCTCCTGAAGAGCGGGAACACAGTCGCTGGTGTCAGTTTTAGCGGGTGAATAGATCCCGATCAGCCCCTTCACGCCAAATGTCATCACGACATTGAACAGGAACGCGGCGAACGCCAGTAGCAGCATGACGCCGCAGATGCCGGCGAGGATCATGTAGGTGTTGTACTCGCCGTCGACATAGATCGATCGTCTCAGCATGCCGTCGATGCCTGCCATGCCCATGAAGGAACCCATGCCGATGCCGCCAATCAGGTGCAACCAGAAGTGGGCGGTTGCCAGTTTCTGGCTCCAGAGCTTTGCGCCGTTGGTGAGAATGGGCAGCAGGAGATAGATAGCGGCATAGAGCGTCATCGTCAGTCCGACGAGGATGGCGACGTGGACGTGAGACCCGACAATCCACTGCGTGTTGTGCAGGACCCGGTTCATGCCGAGGTCGGCCTGGATGATGCCGGCGGGTACCGCTAGCATGAAGCCGAGCAGGCCACCGAGGAGGAACTTCAATTCGTTCGTCATCTTCAGCGGTCGGGCCTTGGCCAGTGTGACCAGGGTGATGTAAACAGCGAGACCCTGCGTTACGAGTTCCAGGGCCGTAACCATTTCTCCGGACAGGACTTTCAGGATGTTGGACTGTCCCTGGTCGGACATCAGGTGGTGAGACCACACTGTCCAGGAAACGACCATCTCGACGAACAGTGCAGCGCGAGCGACGTTCTTCATGAAGAGGTCTCTACCGGTAATCATCATTGCTAGGATGTACCAGGTACCGGCAACAAAGATCAGAACCAGGCCATCAGCAATCAGGTCCAGTCCCCACCAGAAGATATTCTTGTAGAGAAGAGCGTCTACCCAGGTTTTCTCAAGATTGGCGCCAAACACAGCGCCGAACATGTAGATCAGCAGCAAGACGCCTGCGGCCATGATGACGACTGCGTTCAGGCCGACATCGATTGTTCCACGGGAGATGGCGGCAACGGGAAGATCAACCAGGTGCTCAGTCTTTTTTCCCTTGAAGAAGTTACCAATTGCAGCAAATCCGATCGCGTCCTTGAAAAGCTCCATTGAAGGTTGTTTATCCCAACCTTCCGGCGTGTACATGATGGTTTTGAAAATATTGTAGGAATAGAGAAAAGTTCCCACCATGATCAAAGCAACGCCAACGACGTAATCTATTCCCCCCAATAGCGAGAACTGAGCAAAGTCGGCAGGAAGGGGCCAGTAAAGCGTGTACAGCGGTGCATAGGCGAACAGGAATCCAGCCAGCCACATGATGAAAGTTCCGCCGCCAATCAACATCCACGACGCATTCGCCAGTTTCAGACTGAAAATGGGCTTCTTCATGAAGTAAGGAACGAGGAAGAGAAAGGCGCCAAACACGATCATGTAGGTGGAACCAAACACGCCGACCATCGGGTGGACCGTCATGATCGAGAAGAAGTGCGTGTCATCGATGGCGGCGACCGGCGTGATCTCCACCACTCTCATCATCATTCCCTCGACTGCGGCGAGGCCATAAAAGAGAACGCCCAGTACGACAAAGCGAAGGGCAACCTTCTGCATGGGAGTCATGCCTTCGTGTTTCAGGCCACCTTCGTGGCCGTTGAGCAATGTGTTTACGAAACTCATGGTTGGCCTCCCAGTGCTGCCGCACGAACATCATCATGGTCACAGCCGGTCACTACTATGGCGTTTCGAGCAACCATCCTCGCCCCCTTCGGACCCGAGTATTCAGTTGAACGGACGTAGTAAGTTCCGTTTTTCTCGAACTTCCACATCAGGTCATTCCGGCTCCTGGGGACCACCTGCATCTGCGCGACCATCGTGTGATCAGTACGGAAGATGCCGAAACCGTAAGTAAGATCATTCGATATGGCGTTAAAAACGACATGGTCTCCACATTCCACTTGCATGGGAAAACTGGAGAAACTCATTTGATGGTCTTCATAAGTGATATCGAAAACCGTGTCTGCCTTTATGCTTGCTCGATTCAGGTCAATCGGTACCCACGGCACAGCGTTGTAGGTCAGAAAGTGAAGTCCGGTCCCAATAAACACCAGGACAGCGACGTAGGTCCAAAAGAAAGCGGGTCTTGGACCTGAACTGTCGTCTTTTGGTTTCGTGATGCGATGCCCGAACCATGCGATCAACGAAATGGCAATAATGGCGTATATCCCATAAACCAGTTTCAAGGTCGCAAGAACGTCAATTGAATCGGCCATAATTTTCCCCTTGCGTTAGGAGTTGATAGGCAGAGTTACCTGTCCACGACTGCTGAAGAGCCGTAGTATTCTCAATGAGTAAATAGAGCTTGATTAGGGGGTTCAGAGACGCAAATCGGGCCTGGTGGCAAGCCTTACTGTTTGAGCGTCTCGAGCGGTCTAGCACGTCGTTACTTCCTGAACGAAGTCTATTCCTCGTCTTTTGCCCGCGCAACGAAGTGAGCCTGTGGATACTACTTATAAGAAATAAGGGTCGAACCGAGGTTTTCTCCCATGGTGTGGGAGCGGCTTCCAGCCGCGAAACTGATGCCTCCCATGCGGTAGCGGCGTTATGCTGAATACCTCGGGCTATATGGCCTGACTCATTATAAGTAGCGAACTGATTAATAAGAAATCATCATTACCAAAGAGCAATGCCGCGATTGAAGTGATTTCCGAGGTGACCGAGTATGTCTAAATTCTACAACCCGATACGCAGCCGCAACCTCTACGATCCAAAATCAGAAAAACCATTCAAGATCTCACGCTCCAAGATCGACCTGTTCGTCGAATGCCCCCGTTGTTTCTACATCGATCGGCGGCTCGGCACAGGACGACCACCCGGATTCCCGTTCAATCTGAACAGCGCCGTGGATACCTTGCTGAAGTCCGAATTCGACGCTCACCGGGCGGCTGGAACGGCACATCCACTGCAAGCTTCATACGGCTTGGACGCTATCCCGGCACCGCACGAACAGATCAACGCCTGGCGGGAGAACTTCAAAGGCGTGCAGTTTCATCACGAACCGACGAACCTGATCATCACCGGTGCGATCGATGATCTGTGGATCGATGGCGACGGCGACTACATCGTCGTCGACTACAAAGCCACGGCGAAGAAAGAACCGGTCAAGGCGCTTGACCAGGCCTGGCAGGCCGGTTACAAGCGGCAGATGGAGATCTACCAGTGGTTATTGCGCCGCAACGGCCTCGAGGTGTCCGACACAGGGTTCTTTGTCTACTGCACCGGCAATCCGAACGCTCCCGCATTCGACGCCAAGATTGACTTTGACATACACGTGATCCCGTACACTGGAAATGACGACTGGGTTGATCCGAAAATAATCGAATTACACGCCTGCATGAATGGCGACGACATTCCCGATGCGGGGCAGGGCTGTGACTACTGCGCGTACGTGAAAGCCGTTGCGAATGTGACGGAACGCTATAGCTAGCCCTGCGATACGCGAAACCACAGTGCAGGATCCCTACTACAGGACAACGTGAAAATGCTTGGACAAAAATTTGATGAAGCGCTGGCACTGGCTTCCGAGTTACATCGTGAACAGCGTCGCAAGGATGCGCCTATTCCCTACCTGTCTCATTTGATGGCGGTCGCCGGCATCGTTTTGGAAGCGAATGCTCACCACACAATGGACAATATCGAGGCCGTTGCCATCGGCGCGCTTCTGCACGATTCCATTGAAGATCAGGGTCACAAGATCAATCTTGACGAAATAAAAGCCAGGTTTGGGGAGACGGTGCATCGGATCGTGCTCGAGTGCTCCGATGCGATCATCACGTCTGAGGATGAGGGAAAACCCCCATGGCGAGAACGAAAAGAGAAATACCTCGCGGGCATAAAGACCAAGTCCAAAGAAACACTCCTGGTCTCATGTGCTGACAAGCTCCACAACGCACGTTGTATTCTGTTCGACTACGACAGGATTGGTAGCCAGATCTGGGACCGATTCACTGCTACCAGGGAAGGCACGGTCTGGTACTACGAGAGCCTAGCGCAGGAGTTCGAGAGCGCATGGCCGGAGAACCCGCTGCTGCCAGACTTTCAGGCACTTGTCGTGCGTATGAAGCAAGCGGCGTAACAGAATAGGGGTCGAACCGAGGTTTTCGTAATCCTCGAAAACCTCGGTTCGACCCCTATTTAATTTGTGATTTCCGCGATGTGACGCCGTTTGTCTTTGTTGCTCAGGAAACTGGCGGCAAAAGCGTTTTTGGCGAGGTTCACAATGTCATCGGCAGTCAGGTCCAGCGCCTGTTGCACTCGCAATAGATTCTCACCGATGTAGCCGCCGAAATAAGCGGGGTCGTCGGAATTGACGGTCGCGCAAATTCCCGCATCTAACAGCTGCTTGAGATTGTGATCCTCGAGCGTATCGAAGACGCGCAGCTTGATATTGGATAAGGGGCACACCGTCAGTGGAATTTGCTCGTCGACCAGTCTCTCGACGAGTGCCGGATCTTCGAGACATCGTACACCATGATCGATCCGCTCGACCTTGAGCAAGTCCAGTGCTTGCCAAATATAATCAGGGGGGCCTTCTTCGCCCGCGTGAGCAACCGTCAGGTAGCCTTCCTTTCGGGCCCGATCAAAGACGGAAACAAATTTTGATGGCGGGTGGCCGACCTCGGAGGAGTCCAGGCCGACCGCATGAATCCGGTCCCTATATGAGAGTGAACTTTGCAGCGTTTGCATGGCGGCATCCGCGCTGAGATGACGCAAGAAACACATGATGAGTCGGAACGTGATTCCCAACTGTGTCTCCCCGGCTTCGAGCGCGCCGTAGATGCCCTCGAGTACAGTGGCGAACGCAATGCCGCGATCGGTATGTGTCTGTGGATCGAAGAATATTTCGACATGCCGCACGTTGTCGGCCGCGGCGCGAGTGAGGTAAGCCCAGGTCAGGTCGTAGAAGTCCTGCTCCGTTATCAGGACCTGCGCACCGGCGTAGTAGATATCGAGAAATGACTGCAGGTCAGTGAATTCGTAGGCCCGCCGAATCTCCTCGACACTGTTATACGGGATGCGAATGCCATTGCGCTTCGCCAGTTGCATCATCAGCTCGGGCTCCAGCGTGCCTTCGATGTGCAGGTGCAATTCGGCTTTCGGTGTTTCCTTTATCAGCTTTGCGAAATCCATGGTTTTGTCAGTAAATCCGCCCGACAGGTAGAGAACACGAATCTAACATTATGCTCAGCCGGCCGTCATGCGATGGCCGCGGCCACGCTGTGACAGTGTCGCTTGCTTGGCCGCAGAGTGTGAGTGCCGTCACATTTCATACAGGAGAATTTGGCTCAGGCGGGTGCTGTAAGCCGCGCCAATGCTCGGTCGTGAACTTTTTTCATCTCAGCGATGAGTTCTTTGAAGTTGTTTGCAAGTGAGGGGGCAGTATCGTGGCTCCTGGCGAACGCCATATTGCGTTCGTCAATTGTTGTTAGTTCTGCAATTGCCTGGAGGCCCAAAATGCAACACCTGACAATACAAGCAATGATGACAATGCACTACATACCGCAACTGGATCGGAAGCTAATCCGCTACGGCGTATCCTGGATAGTGGCAATCGCTACGTCCATGATCGGCGTTGTCGCCTACGCATGAGCTGGTCATTGAGGTCTGACCTCATTTCTCAAGCGACCCCCAACTGGCAACCATCCCCCCCATTGGCTATCATGGTGCACACTGATCTAGAGCGCATATAGAAGAGACCCCGGTCAATCGGGGCGCCGAAGGCGCAACACGCTCGGAAACGCTCAGGCAAAAGGACTGTGTACGCTGATCAGCTCTGGAGAGCGGCCGAACGGCCCACCGAAGGGGTATGTGGATCACCTCATAGAACGGTGACCATTGATCTCTCAGGTTGCAAAGGACAGAGGGGCGGTGGGCTTTGCGGCTCACCGCCCCTATTTTTTTGCACGACACAGACCACGGGCCAATACCATGGGATCAAGAACACCGCTTTACGACAAACATCTCGAATCTGACGCGAAGATCGTCGATTTCGGCGGCTGGGACATGCCGCTGCATTACGGCTCGCAGAAAGACGAGCACCACGCCGTGCGCCAGAATGCCGGTGTCTTCGACGTCTCGCACATGACCATCGTCGACCTCAGCGGCGACAAGGTACGCCTGTTCCTGCAACACCTGGTCGCTAATGACGTCGCCAAGCTCAAGGACCACGGCAAAGCGCTCTACACCTGCATGCTCAACCCCGACGGCGGCGTGATCGACGATCTCATCATCTACTTGATCGCCGATACCGAGTACCGCCTCATCGTCAACGCCGCTACCCGCGAAAAAGACCTGGCCTGGATTCGCGAACAAGCCAGGCCATTCGACGTCAAGGTGCTTGAGCGATCGGAACTTGCCATGATCGCCGTGCAGGGCCCGAAGGCACGTGAACTGGCCGCTCCTTGTATAGCGGCTGAGTGGCGCGACGCGGCATTGGCACTGAAACCTTTCAACGGCCTGCAGGCCGGCGACCTGTTTGTCGCACGGACCGGCTACACGGGGGAAGACGGCTGGGAGATCGTCGTTCCCGCCGCGGATGCGCCGGCCACCTGGGATCGCCTGTTGGCTGCAGGCGTTGCGCCCTGCGGGCTTGGGGCCCGTGACACCTTGCGGCTCGAGGCCGCCATGAACCTCTATGGCTCGGACATGGACGAGTCCATCTCGCCGCTGGAGGCAGGGCTCGCCTGGACTGTGGCCTGGGAGCCTGCCGATCGCGACTTCATCGGCCGCGCGCCCATGGAGGCATTACGCAATTCCCCCGACAGACGGCGCTTCGTCGGTCTGCTATTAGAAGACCGTGGGGTACTGCGTAATCATATGAAAGTCGTCGTCGACGGCGTCGGCGAAGGCGAGATTACGAGTGGAGGATTCTCGCCGACGATCGGGCGCTCCATAGCACTAGCGCGCGTTCCCGCGGGCGACTACGACCGGGCCCAGGTCGACGTCAGGGGCAAACTGCTGAATGTGCGGATCGTAAAGACGCCGTTCGTTCGCAACGGACAAATACGTATCGACGTATAGGAGAAGAATAATGAGTGAATTGCCGGGTGACCTTCTTTACACCAATGATCATGAATGGCTGCGACGTGAGGATGATGGTTCCGTCTCGATCGGTATCACCGAACACGCTGCGACTGCTTTGGGCGATCTCGTGTACGTCGAATTGCCAGAGGTGGGGCAGGACATCGACTCAGGTGGCGAAATGGCCGTCGTGGAATCCGTCAAAGCGGCGTCCGATGTTTACGCGCCGATCGCGGGCAGCGTTGTTGCCGTGAACGAAGAACTCGCCGACGATCCTGAGAAGATCAACGCTGAACCGTATGACGCTGGCTGGATCGTCAGGCTGCAGCCGAGCGATGACATCGACGAAGGCGAGCTGATGACGC
>Ga0265306_10000867_pt1 | contig 14783 bp, 13 predicted proteins | sample Helome_3_FD_192493 | JGI IMG/M metagenome (GOLD analysis project Ga0265306, IMG submission 192493) | Marine sediment microbial communities from subtidal zone of North Sea - Hel_20160420 (Illumina Assembly) | ecosystem: Environmental > Aquatic > Marine > Subtidal zone > Sediment ...
TGCCGTTAATATAACCTTCTGACAGAACGCCCGGCAACCGGTCTCGCCGCTGGAGATGGAAACACCGGAATGATGCGGTGCAGTAGACCGGTAGCAGTTTTAATCTTGCCAAAATTTACGTTTAGGGGTTGGACTCTAAAACATGTCAACGAACGTCTTTAGCTAGATAATATAATGATATCCAATTGGTCTGTCAATTCAGAGACCCTTTGAAAACGAATCGTTGCATTGTCATGAATATACCGTTTTCCATAATAATGTCCCGGAATACGGAAGTGCGGCGTAAGGGGTTGTAGAAAAAAACGTTTGAATACCGGACGTTTTTTTGACAAACCCTATAATGCCCTGACGAATAAACCGGGGAATAAATTAACGACGCGGCAACAACTATTCTGAAATCATACCAGTGACGGACGCCTGCGCTGACGCTTTGTGCTGAATCCGATTAAAAAACCCACAATCAGTACCGCCGAGCCTGCCAGAAACCATTTAATAGCATAATTCATTTCCATCCTGGACACCTGCTCTTCAAGCTTTTTGGCCTTCGCAGTCTGTTCGACCAGCTGTGAAGCCGCACGTTCATAATTGGTTTTAAGGGTTAAGAATTCAGCGGCTTCTGATTTCAGGGTTTCGTACTCGGTGCTTGTTTGTTGCATCTGTTTTTGATTGGCCTCAAACTCGGTTCTGAGTTTTCTCCTTTCGGTTTTCAGCTTATTATTTTCCTCGATTAATGAGGCGGCCTGGGCCATCAGATTTTTATGCTTGCCCTCCAGTCTTTCCAGCCTGAGATTATGCGTTGCATTGGGGATTAGATACCGGCTTAGAACCCAGCCCTCTTTTCCATTGGCCTGTCGGACCTGGGTCCATTCATCGCCCAAATTAATAACTTCAACTATTTGCCCGGATTCAAGCACCGCCAGTATTTTGTTTTGGGTGCTCGGTCCGGATCGCAATGTTATTTTCAAATTGTCAGAAACATACATTGTTTTCGCGTGTAGCGCAGTGGCAAATAGACACAGTACCAGCAACAACCCAAATACTCCGAAACGCTTGAACAAATAATTCATATCAGGCCCTTTCCGAATCGTTTTTTATGAGCACTCATTAAACGGGATAAACAACGGATCTATAGAGCTTGTCAAAAAAACGTCCGGTATTCAAACGTTTTTTTCTGCAACCACTTATACCGCAATTCCGTATTTGGGGGAATTGTTATGGAAAACGGTGAAACTTGCTTGCGGCGCGGGTCAATCCGATTTATCAGCGCTGAATTCTGCTCTGTGTTTTATTTTACAACATTCTGTTAAATTAGTAAAATATGATCATAACGCCTTTAAATTTATTGACAAATGTGTTAATTTTAAGTTAACTATTCGATGCCAATTGAATATTATTGGGTTTTTCAAATTGTTTCGACCAATCCAGTAATGGTGGTGGTGCTATATGATCGCTTATGATTTGCAATGTATCGACGGCCATGCTTTTGAAGGCTGGTTTGAGGACAGCGAAGCCTATCAAAGCCAGAAACAGAAAGGCTTGATCGCCTGCCCGGTGTGCAACAGCATCCGTGTGTCCAGAATACCCTCCACTTTTGCGATCAAATCATCTCAAATCCCCAAAAAAGTTTCGCTAGAGGAAGAACATCTGAAAAAAGTCGGCAAAGAAATAGTTGATTTTGTTGATAAAAATTTTGATGACGTCGGGTGTGATTTCGCAAAAGAAGCGTTGAAAATCCATTACGGCGTCGAAGAGCCGCGCAATATCCGTGGTGTCAGTACCAAAGAAGAAGAAAAAATGCTCAAAGAAGAAGGCATTCAATTTCTTAAAATCCCCATGCCGGAACGGCCTGACACGGACGCCTAATCCCTTCTGATAAGCTATTTTAACCCTGTAATTTATCACCCTCCAAAGTATCGTCTCAGGACCGGTTTATTTCATCTGAACCGGTCATGTCATTCTATACAAGCGCGCGGGCGGCAGCTTCGGCAAGCTCGAGCAGAAAGGCCGGATAAATACCCAGCCCGATCATGGCAAGGATCAGCACAGCGGTGAGCAGCTTCAGCGGCGGGGAAAGCCGTAGTTCCGGCTGGGCAGTGCCCGGTTTGAGCAGATAGGCGGCTTTTAATATCAGCAGGTAGTAATAGAGGGAAATCAAAACATTAATCATGGCGATGAACACCAGCGTGAAGTAACCCTGCTCCATGGCGGCCAAAAAGACGAAAAGTTTGGCGCTAAAACCAATGGTTGGCGGAATGCCGGCCAGGCTGAAAATGGATACCATCAGGGCCATCGCCAGGAGCGGAGAACGCTGGTGCAATCCGGCCAGTTCATCAATCTGTATATTACGGTCATCATCGGCCACCTTGACCACCACCAGGAATGCGGTGAACTTCATGATTAATAAAGCCCCTGCATAAAAAATAACGCTGCCATAGCCGGCTGGGCTCATGCATAAAATGCCGATCAACAGGTAACCGGCATGGGCGACAGTCGAGTATGCCAGCAGCCGTTTGATATCTTTCTGGACGATGGCGGCCAGGTTGCCCACGGTCATCGAAACGATCGCAAGCGTCACCAGAGCGTGCACCAGATAATTGCCGGCGGCACCGCTGCCCGCTGTAGCGACCATCCGGATTAAAAGTGCAATGGCAGCCACCTTGGAAGCCGTGGCGATATAAGCCGTGACCTGATTGGCGGCTCCCTGGTACACATCCGGCGCCCAGAAATGAAACGGAAAAACCGCCAGCTTGAAAAAGAATCCGCTGAGCGTCAGCAGCAGCCCGACAATAACAGCGGGCTGGTCGATCACGGCTGGAATTACGCGAAGCATATCGTCGACATGGGTGGCTTGGGTGGTAGCATAAAGCAAAGCCAGGCCGAAAAGCATCACCGCCGAAGCGCTGATTCCGATCAGGAAATATTTCACACCGGCTTCAATTCCCAGATCTTTATCGCTTCTCAATGCCACCAGAATGTAAAGGGCATAGCTGGAAAGTTCAAGGGATACATACATCGCCAACAGGTGCACGCTGCTGACCAACAGCAACATCGCCAGGGTGCAGACAAACAATAACAAATAAAAATCCGAATGGTGCTTTTCACTGACTCCTCTAAAATTCGGGCACAGACAAACGATCAGAAACAGCCCCAAAGACAGCAAAACCTTAAACACCTGTGAAAACAAATCAATCTGATAGGCGTTGATAAAAAGAAGGCCTTCTGATTTGACCGTGATCAGGCAAACCAGCACACCGCCGGCCGCCAGAAACAATGCGCTGAAATAATCGCGTCTGGAATTTGAACGCGGCATCATCGACAGCGCCAGAAACCACAGGCTGACCAGAAGGTAATAAATTTCGGGACTGAAAATCATCCACTTCATCAGGGTAACCCGTTAATGAATGGAACTGTTGCCGTATCGATCACATCAAACAGGAAAGACGGAAAAAGCCCGAAAAACACCAGAACGGCGAGCAGGATCATGCGGGGCACCCCCAGTCTGATGGATACATCCGGCAGCTGCTCATATTTCGTATTTATAGGACCGTAAAATGTTTTTTGCACGACCCGCAGCATAAACAAGGCACTGATCACAAGGGCAACAACGGCTATCGCGCCGCGGACCGGATAGACCTTGAAAGCCGAGATAAAAACCACTAACTCTCCCCAGAAGCTGGCCAGACAGGGGATCCCCATACTCGCCATCGCCGCCACAATGAAATAAGTCGAAGCCACAGGCATGATACGGCTCAGGCCACCCAGCTCGCCAATTGCCTTTGTATGGGTCCGATCGTAAATATAGCCCACCGAAGAAAAGAACAAGGCGGTCATCACCCCATGGGCAAACATCTGAAAAATGGCGCCATTGAGGCCATCAACGCTAACGGTTGACAATCCCAGGCCAACAATGCCCATGTGAGAAACGCTGGAGTATCCAATCACATATTTAAGATCGGTCTGGCGCAGGCCGGCCAGTGCGCCATAAACGATACCCACCGCGGCCAAAGTGGCCATCAGTTTCGACCAGTATTGCCAGCCCTCCGGACAAAGAAAAATAGCCACCCGCAACACGCCGAAAGCACCGATTTTCATTAAGACACCGGCATGAACCATGCTGACCGCGTGCGGGGCGGCAACATGACCAACCGGTGACCAGGTATGGAAGGGCCAAACGGCCGCCAGGATACCGAAACCCACAAAAAGCAGTATAAACGCAAATATTTGCTGATCGGCAGTAAAAGTTCCCGGCTGCATCAGCGAGACAATATCAAATGTATTCAGACCGGATTTGACAAAAAGGTAGACAATCGCCGGCAAAATCAGGGCACTCCCGGCCAGCAGATACAACGTTAATTTCATGGCTGCATATTCTTTGCGTGTCGTGCCCCAGACAGCAATCAGCAAATACATGGGAAACAAAGAAACATCATACCAGACGAAAATAAAAAACAAATCCATGCTCATGAAAAGCCCGAACACACCGGTGACCATCACAAAATAAAGCACGTAAAACTCTTTGACGCGGGTTTGCATTTCCCACATCGTCAACACACCGGTAAAAAAAACAATTCCGGTCAGCAGCAAATTGGGCAGATTGAATCCATCGGCCGCATTATAATAGGTGATACCCAGGGACTTGACCCACAGGACTTTTTCCACAAACTGAAGCCCACCCTGGCTTTTGTCATAGGCAAAAAACAAATACAGGGCTAGTGCCAGCGTGATTCCGGAAAAAACCGCAGCCACCCATTTGATCGGCTGCGAATGACGCTCAGGGGTAAACAGCATTATCAATATGCCAATCACGCAACTCAGCAGGATGCATGAAAGATATGGAAATTCGGCAAACGCCATTTGCATCGGCATTACCTTCTAAAATTAATGAGATTAAAATAAAAAATACACCGCCAACAAAACCAGGACGATAAAAATTACCAGCAGCCGGTATTGCACCATCCCCAGATGCAAACGGGACAGGATCCTGCCGCCGGCAACGGTTACTTTGCTCAGACCGTCAATGCTGCCGTCGATGACATGATCGTCATTTTGCTTACAAAAGTTGGCAAATCCCTTATAAACGATATATTTCAGACATAGGCGATAGAAGTCGTCGATATACCAGCGTCGCGCAAAAAGAGTGTTGAGTGCTGGAATTTTCTCTACAAAACCGACCCGCGCAGCATTCCGACGACCAAATTCCAGCCAGGCCAAGCCCACCCCGGCCGCCGCGACGGCCAGAGCCAAAAAGGGCAGCCACCCATGGTGGGCAGCGGCGGTAACATCGCTTGCCGGCTGACCCGTGATAAAATGATTCAGCGGTTCCTGATATAAACCCAGCACCACGGTAGCCGCTGCCAGAATGATCAGCGGCCAGGCCATCAGCCCATAATGGGCCGGGTTGTGTTCGCTGGCATTATCGTGGGCCGCTGCGTTGGAGGCGGGCGGCATGGGCGCGTCGGGAAATATCAGAATAAAAATCAATCGGAAGGCATAATAGGCGGTCAAAAAAGCGCCGAGCAGCCCCGCCACCAGCCAGATGGGATTGTTTAAATTCGCCAGGCTGGCCAGGATCAATTCTTTGCTGAAAAATCCGGACAATGGCGGCAGACCGGCCAGAGCGGCGGCGGCAATAATAATACAGATCGTCGGGGTTTTCAGGTTGCGCCCGCCCCGAAGGCTGATCTCAAAAATATCATTGGATTCATAGGCATGGATAAAAACGCCGGAACACAAAAAGAGCAACGATTTGAACGCAGCGTGGGTTGTCAGATGATAAACACCGGCGAAATAGCTGCCGGCCGCAAGACCCATGATCATAAAGCCCAGCTGGCTGATGGTTGAATAGGCCCACACCTGCTTGATGTCCCGACTGACCATTGCCATGGTGGATGCCATCAGCATGCTGATGGTGCCGATCACCAGAAAAATCAGCATGGCGGTGGGCGATAGGCTGAAATACGGGAACAGACGGGCAAACAGATAGACACCGGCGGCAACCATTGTGGCCGAGTGCAGCAAGGCACTGACCGGCGTCGGGCCTTCCATGGCGTCCGGCAGCCAGGTCAGTAGTGGAAACTGAGCGCTTTTACCAGCAATGCCGCCAAAAATCAGCAGAGCCGAAACAGTGATGAGGCCCGCCGGCATCTGGGTGCCGTTATGCGGCCCGTTGATTTCCAATATGTTTAGATTGCCCAGGTGCATCAAGACCAGAAGCAATCCGATAAAAAAGGCCACATCTCCCAGCCGCGTCATGACAAATGCTTTTTTGCCGGCCTCAGTCGCGCTGAATTTATCATACCAGAAACCGATCAACAGATAAGAAGAAAGCCCCACCAGCTCCCAGAAAATGTAGAGCTGCAACATGGTGGGCGCAAGCGTCAGACTCATCATCGCCCAGGCAAAAAGGGACATAAAGGCATAGTAGCGGGAAAACCCCGGATCACCGGCCATGTAGCCGACTGAATAGACCTGTACCAAAAAGCTGATCACCGTCACCACCACAAGCATCAGCAGGCTGACCGGGTCCAGCAGGTAACCAAAGGGAATCTGAATGTCACCGCTGACAACCCAGCGAAAGGTGTAAGTGATGGGCGATGTCAGCCCCCAGTGTTTGACAATCAGAAAAAGAGCGCTCAGCAATGACATCCCAATCGCTGTGATCGACAACCCTGCTGAAAGCCGCGGCCAGGCTCGGATAAACACCATGATGATGACAAACGCCGCCAGCGGCAGCAGGGTGGTCAGCATCGCCGCAATCAAAGTCGGATCGTTTATCTCTGGTGAGGTCATACGTATTCTTTCGAATCGGTATTAGTAAACAAGAAGCACCTGAAGATTAAATACCAAATTCCAGGCACCAACTCTTTGGTTTCAGATGTCAGGTGTCAGAATCAGAGAACCGCAGAACACCGAACAAGGAATAATGAATGTCGAAGGGAAAGAAAACTTTATCATTCGAAATTCCCTGTTCGATATTTAAAATAGAGAAAATTGATGGGTTTCATGTTTCTTGCTGCCCGTCTCTGTTGTCTGTCTTCTGTCCTCTAATACCCGACACCTGAACCCTGACACCTGACACCTTGATTTTGTGATTTGATACTTGCCGTTGCAGTCCTCTATTTAAGGAGATTGTACCGGGCCGGATCAAACGACCCGGTCCGCCGATAGGCGTAGACGATCAACGCCAGTCCAACGGACACCTCGGCGGCGGCCACCGCTAAAATGAACAGCACAAACACCTGGCCTTCCAGGTGTTGCCAGCGCAATGCCGCTGCGACGAAAGCGATCGAGGCGCCATTTAACATAATTTCTACGCCCAGCACCATCATGATCAAATTGCGCCGCACCAAGACGCAAAAAATCCCCATCAGGAAGAGGATTCCCGATAGAATGAGCACATGGCCAAATGGAACGATCATGATCTATCCTTAATTCGCTGGTTCTTTGAAACCTAAGTTGAGGTGGAAATTAAATTACCGCTTTTCCGATCAGAATTTTTTATCACCACGAAGGACGCGAAGTTCACGAAGTTTTAAATAAAATTTTATAAATTCATTCTTCGGGTTCTTCGTGATCTTCGTGGTTAAACTTTAATTTGCTTTCAGGTGGTGCGAAAAGCACTGCTTTTCAAATATCGTCCTCAGCTTTCTTGCGACCCAGATAAAGTGCGCCCACCAGGGCTACCAACAGTAACAGCGAGATAATCTCAATCGCCAGCCAGTGTCTTTGAAAAAGATATTCGCCAAACGCTTCGGGTCTGGCCAGCGCGATTTTCAGCATCACCTGATTTCCGGGAGCCGAAGAAACGATCACAGCACCAATCACCAGATAAACCACCCCTATTAAGGCAACGGGCAACCATTGTCGGAACGGAAACAGCCGTTCTTCGAATGTTTCCGTTTTGACCATCATGATGATGAACAAAAATAAAATCATGATGGCACCAGCGTAGATGATTACTTCCAGCACAGCCAGAAGGGGGGCCCCAAACAGGTAAAACAGCATGGCACTGCCGAAAAAGGAAAAAACCAGATACACCACGACATGCACCAGGTTACGACGGGTAATCGCCAAACCGGTGGTCACGACGATAACGGCGGCTAAAACATAGAATATGATGGCGTATAGTGTCATAGATTTAAAAACCAGAGAACAGAGGTCAGACGACAGAGGTCAGATTAATATCGTTATCATCATTTTTTCTGACTTCTGTCTTCTGTCACCCGTATTATGGTAAATTCGACTTTATATTAACCGGCCGCTCCTCCTTCACGTGTTCGCCTTTCTTGCCAACCTCGGTGGCCACGCCTGCGTATTTATAATAATTGTATTCTTTGTCTTTTCCCTGGTGGTCTACCAGCAGATTTTTTTTCTCATAGACCAGCGCTAAGATATCATTTTCACAGTTTTCAAACTCCGGGGTCAACTGAATCGCCGAAGTCGGGCAGGCCTCTTCGCACAGACCGCAATAGATGCAGCGCGCAAAGTTAATCCGAAACCATTCAGCGTAGCGCCGCCCGTCCTCATTTTCGGCCGATTGCATGGAAATGCAACTGACCGGACATACGGCTGAACACAGATAGCAGGCCACGCAACGTTCAGCGCCATCCGGGTCCCGGGTCAAAATGATGCGCGCCCGGCTGCGCGCCGGCAGCGGCCGTTTGTATTCGGGGTATTCTTCCGTTATGGGTTTGCGAAAGAGATGTTTGAAAGTCGTGGCAAAACCAATCGCAAGCGCCTTAACGGCTTCTACTGCATCATTCATGGATAATTCGCATCCTTTTTTTAGTCAGAATGTATTTAAACGCGATGTTGGTTGTTCGTCGTCCTTTGTCCGTTGAGGGTATCGCGCGTTTTTTGCTTTCTTCAATTAAATCCACAGCTCAATCACAACGGACAACGAACAACAAGCAACGGACAGACCCTATATTAATAAAATTGCTCCTGTTACCATAATATTCACCAGGGCTAATGGAATGAGAACCTTCCAGCCCAACGCCATGAGTTGATCATAGCGCAGCCGCGGCAGGGTTCCGCGAACCCAGATCATAATGAGCGCCACGAAAATCATTTTCAAAAAAAGCCATACCGGCGGCGGCAAAATGGGCCCTCGCCAACCGCCCATAAACAGAACCGCCACCAGCGCACCCAATATCTGCAAATGCACATATTCGCCCAGAAAAAAAAGGCCGAAACGGATGCCACTGTATTCGGTATGATATCCGGCACCCAGCTCATTTTCAGCTTCGGGTAGATCAAAGGGTATCCGTTTACTTTCAGCCATGGCACTGATCATAAAAATGACAAACGCAAAGGGCTGAACGATGATAAACGGGTACTTCGCCTGAGCATTCACAATATCCACGATACTGAAAGAGCCCGCCAGCATGACCACCGGAACCAGTGAGAGACCCAGGGCAAGCTCGTAGCTGATCATTTGAGCCGCACCGCGGATACCACCCAGGAGGCTGTATTTCGAGTTGGAAGCCCAGCCCCCCATGGCGACACCGTAGACCCCCAGCGATGATAGGGCAAAAACATAAAGCAGCCCCACATTGAGGTCCGTAATAACGAGCGGGATTTGCCGGCCCCAGAGCGTTAAATGACTGCCGAATGGAACAACAGCAAACATCATGAGGGCCGTTGTGGCAACCACCGCGGGGGCCAGCAGAAAGATGAAACGATCGGCTGCCGCCGGGACGATGTCTTCCTTGGTGAGCATCTTAATGGCATCGGCAATCGGCTGCAGCAGCCCAAACTTCCCGGCCCGGTTCGGGCCGTAGCGGATCTGTAATCTTGCCAGGAACTTGCGTTCCAGCCACACAAGGTATGCAGCCAGCAACAGCAAAACCAGAAGCACGACTCCCAATTTTACAATCAGTATGGTGAATCCAACAATCCAGGTGACCATGACTAAAACCGTTCTTTCGACTACCTATCCGGTAAATACATTACATGGCATTCTATCGTTATCTGCAGGGGCGGGGACCGCGACGAGCTCGGTCGAGTCGCTTATTCCCGCCCAAAAATCGCCATACCCGTATCGATACGGGCGGGCCTGAAGCCCGCTCCTACACTTGCCGTTTTTGGGGCTCCCATGTCAAGCGCAAGATAAACCGGGTATTGAGCATCTTCGCCTATCTGACCTTTCGTATACGGTCTTTTCGGACCCATGTCTGGCCGGTTTCCATTTTTTGCCAATCGAGATCCTTGTGGCGCGGGATGACCAGCGTGCCGGCCGCCATATTGGCGGTCACCTGTAATCTGGCCTCGACGGCGCCGCCGTTTAATTCAACGGATACCCGATCCCCATCAGTCAGGTTTAACTGTTTGGCATCGCTTGAATGCATGAAAATAACAGGGGAACCGGCAAGCACTTTCAAACACGCTGAATCGGCGGAAAGCTCTTCGGTACCAAATGTCATTTCAACGGCCATAACCTCCAGTTGGCCATCATTGTCCGCACCGCCGATTGGCCGCTCGCGCAAAAAGCGCTCGGCAGCGTGAGGCGCCTGAAAAAAACGCGCGCCCTGCGGTTGAATATCCGCACCGCACGGCAGCGCCTTGAATCCGGAATCGGTTTTTGCCAGCCATTGCCAAATTTCAGCTCGCAGATCTTCTGCCGTCAACGGCTGCCCGGTGCCAATCAAATGGGCCAGCAGCTGCCAGGCGGCTTGTGGCTCGGCACCCGGAATTTCCGTGCCATAGACCCGGGGGGGATGGTCTCCATGGCCCGTCTGCGCGATGGGAATGCCGCCTTGATAAGCAGATTTTATCCCCTGAGCCCGTCCTTCCTGGTTGACGTAGACGCCCCCTGTTTCATAAAGGGTTGTGGTCGGCAGAAAAATATCAGCTTTCTGAGCCACCTCAGAATTGATATAATCCATTACGACCAGCACTTCCAGTTGCTGCAAGGCCTGTTCAAGCCGGTGTCGATCCGGAAATTGCCAGAGAGGATTACTTTCGACCAGGATGAGCATCTTAATTGAACCCTTTTCAATTCCCGCAATAAGGGTTTCAACCGAAACATCTTCATCCGCGAGCAGTCCTGCCGCAAATCCATTGGCGCCGGGCATTACATAAAACAAACCGACCGATTTTCCGGCGGCCTGCATGAGCAAAGCATAATCAGCTGCCAGCGCCGGGGTCTGCCGACGCACCATTTCGGTGCCGCAAACGATAATAGGTCGCTGACTGGCCTTTAGCAGTTCAGCCAGCGCGACAATTTTTGCCTGCCGTGCAGCCGAAATCTGTTTGACAGTCGCAAGGGACGCATAAAATTTGCGGGCTGACCCGTCCAGTTTTTTAAGCGCCGCGGGCTCGAGCGCCGCATTGAGCACTGCGCCGAGGTCAGTCTGAATCATATCCAGATTCGCGGGCAGGTGCTTGAATTCAAACGGCAAAAAAATGGGCCGGGGATCAAAAACGGCAACGGTTGCACCCTTGCGCTGCGCCTGCCGCAAGGCCAGCGCCAGCATCGGCGCTTCGTTCAGCGGATCGGCACCGAGAACTGCGATAAAGTCGGCTGATTCAATCTCGCGCAGCGAAACCGTCAAATCCGATTCAAGCCTTGAAATAGCGGATTTCACTTTGTAAGTGGCGGCGGCATCTTCAAAATACGCCGGCGGCTGCCAGCGGTTGGTTTGACACACATGTTTGACCATGGCCAGCGTTTCAAGACTGTTGCGGGTCGAGCCGGCACAGGCAACCGCTTGTGCGCGGTCCTTATCCGCGAAGGTTTCCAGTTTTTGCTTTACCGCCGCAAGCGCCTGATCGACAGATGTGGTCCGACCGTCGACAATGGAACTGCGTGGTCTTTGCGCCAGGCTGTTGTAAAAAAATCCATAACGGCCCCGGTCACAAATAAAATGCCCGTTCACCGATTCGCTCAGCCGGGCCTCCTGCCGGACGACTTTGCGATAACGGCAACTGGTAATCGTCTGACAGCCTAAAGAGCAGTTAATACACACAGACGGGCTGCGTTCATAATCCCAGCGCCGGCCAAAATAGCGCGATGGCTTATCGGTATAGACGCCGGTCGGACAGATATCGATGAGATTGCCTGAAAAGGGGCTCTCCAGAATCCCTTCTTCGAACCGTCCAAAATAGGTCTGGTTGGCGGATTGCATTGCGCCCAGGTCGTGATAGCCGCCAAAATCCTGATAAAATCTGGAACAGCGATAACAATGGATGCAGCGATTCATTTCGTGCTGAATCAACGGACCCAGATACTGGTCTGGATAAGTGCGCTTTTTTCCCAGGTATCTTCGGATGCCATGGCCGCCGGACACCGTCATATCCTGCAGCAGACAGTGCCCGCCTGCATCGCAAACCGGGCAATCATGAGGATGATGCAGCATGAGCCATTCAATCACGTATTTGCGAAAGGCCACCGCTTCTTTATCGGTGGTCGATACGACCATATCATCCTGCGCATCGACCATGCAGCTCATCTGCACGCCTTTAAACGGGCCCTGCAAAAATTTAACAGCACAGACACGGCAGGCCCCTACGGATCCAAGAGCCGGATGGTAGCAAAACCGCGGAATCATAATTCCCAGCTGCCCAGCCGCTTCGATCACCTTGGTTCCCGGTGTGACTTCGATTTCACGATCATCGATGATAATTGTGGGCATAGACAAAGCTCGTACTAAATTATAGCCTTCAACATGGTCCTCAATGCAAAAAGACTATTCTTTTTCCCGACAGGAATACTGGAATATTGGAATGGTGGAATAATGGGTATAACGGATTAAGAACGAATTAAAATTTAGACAACATCCTTTTATTACCCAATATTCCATTGTTCCAGCATTCCAACATTCCAAAATCTTCACTTCACAAGAAATATCATTATCTGCTAATATCTGTTTAACCAAATAATTGGCGTCTACCGAAATGGACATTTTTTTTGACCGATATGCTCCTCGACTTCCTCCCTGAAATGTATCAACAAACTTTGCAGCGGTGCTACGGCCCCCGGTGCGAAAGCACAATATGCGCTCCAGAGGTGTTTGCCCATGTCTTCCAGGATCGGTATCATATCTTCCTCGCCATCGCCATTTTCCAGGCGTAAAAGCAAATCACAGACATACGGCAGCCCTTCACGACAGGGGGTACACCACCCACAGGATTCCCGGGCAAAAAATTCGGTCAAATTCAGCGTGGCATCGACCAGGCACGTATTCTGATCAAACACCATGATAGCACCGGTACCCAGGCGGTTGCCCACCTTCTTCAGAGATTCAAAATCCATCTCAATGTCATAATGCGCTTTGGGTAAAAATCCGGTGGATGCCCCGCCCGGCAGACAGGCCTTAAATTCGGATCCTGCTGGCATCCCGCCGGCATACTTTTCGATGATTTCATTCAGGCGGATTCCCATGGGCAATTCATAAACACCCGGCCGGTTAACCCTGCCACTGATACAGAATAGTTTGGTTCCCGCACCGGTGTCGGTGCTGGCGAGACCTTTAAACCAATCCGGCCCCTGGCGCACAATATGCGGTATGCAGGCAAAGGTTTCCACATTGCTCAGCACAGTGGGCAGACCCCACACGCCTTTTTCGGTCGGATACGGTGGCGGTTGCATCGGATTGGGCCGTTTGCCCATCATCGCATTTAATTGTGCGGTTACCTCTCCGCAGATATAGCGCCCACCGCTGCGGTGAACAACGATTTCCAGAGAGTAGTCACTGCCGAGAATGTTTTTCCCAAGATAACCCGCTTCTTGAGCCCGTCTTACTTCTCGCTCAAGGATTTTCGCCCCGCTTTCATACTCGGGCCGGATGAAAATGGTGCCTTTCTCGGCCTTAATGGTATATCCGGCAATGATCATGCCTTCGATCATCATGTGCGGATTGGTGTGAATCAATACCCGATCTTTGAACGTGCCGGGCTCCATTTCATCGGCATTGCAGACAAGGTATCTTGGAAACGGTGCATCTGCGGCCACTGTTTTCAATTTAAAGCCCGTTGGAAAAGCCGCACCGCCACGACCCAGCAGATTGGCATCCTCAATCATTTGAATGATATCAGATTCACTGTGCTGTTTAAGCGTCTCTTTTAGCGCCACATAGCCACTATTTTGCTCGTATTCCTTCAGCGTGATGATGCGGTCCGGTTTGCGATTTTCCAATAAGATCTGCGGATAGGTTTCCATAATCGTTTAGTTTACGAAAATCGATCTTCGTGTTCTTCGTGGTAAAATTTTTCTCTCCGAATACTGATTTCAGGGTTCACATTATGCTTCGGATCGAAACTTTTCCAATATCTGATCGATCTTTTCCGGCGTGAGGTCGCCATAGACCTTCCGGTTAATCAGCATGGCCGGAGCCTGATCACAATATCCGATGCAACAGACCGGCAAAAGTGTAAACAAACCGTCGGCTGAAGTGCCGCCCACTTCGATATTGAGCTTTTCGCAGAGATAATTCTTTACGGATTCATACCCGTCCATCCAGCAAATCAGACTGTCGCAAACATGAATCACATATTTGCCCACCGGTTCGCGGTAAATGAAGGTATAGAAGGTGGCCAGCTCTTCCACTTCCAGAGCCGACATGCCCAGCAGCGATGCAGCCTCTTCCACGGCTGCATCGCTTAAATAGCCATAGTGATCCTGGAGAGCCAGCATGGCGTCAACCACCAGCTCTCGCGGATGATCCGTATGGGCAATCTGTTTTTCCAAAGTTTTTTTTAGCTTGTCCGGTAGCATAGGGTGTTTATATCTGTGGTTTTAGCTTTTCAAAGGTTTCGGGTTTCAGGTGTCAGAGGACAGAGGT
>Ga0265306_10000868_pt1 | contig 14783 bp, 10 predicted proteins | sample Helome_3_FD_192493 | JGI IMG/M metagenome (GOLD analysis project Ga0265306, IMG submission 192493) | Marine sediment microbial communities from subtidal zone of North Sea - Hel_20160420 (Illumina Assembly) | ecosystem: Environmental > Aquatic > Marine > Subtidal zone > Sediment ...
TCAGCCTGACATATTGGAACCCTCTAGTATTTAAGGTTTCGACTGCGCTCAGCCTGACATATTGGAACCCTCTAGTATTTAAGGTTTCGACTGCGCTCAGCCTGACATAGAATAAAAAAACTAAAACAACCCGGGCTGTGAACCTCCTTTAATTCTGCCCAGATGGGTATAAGCCAATTCTGTTACTTCTCTACCCCTTGGTGTGCGCATAATAAATCCCTGCTGGATTAAAAAAGGTTCATAGACCTCTTCAATTGTTTCTGCACTTTCTGATACCGCTGTAGCCAATGTAGTAATTCCTACAGGGCCTCCTTTAAATTTATCGATAATAGTAGTTAAAATTTTATTGTCCATTTCATCCAATCCGTGGGTATCTACATTCAGGGCTTTTAATCCATATCTGGATATATCCATATCAATATTTCCATCGCCTTTTATCTGAGCAAAATCCCTTACTCTTCTTAGCAACGCATTGCTAATTCTTGGGGTTCCCCTGCTTCTTCCTGCAATTTCAATTGCTGCATCATCTGTGATAGGAACTTTTAGAATATCTGCACTACGCAATACTATAGTTGATAGTAATTCTGTTCTGTAGTACTCAAGCCTGCTTGTTATTCCAAATCTGGCCCGCATAGGAGCCGTTAATAATCCTGAGCGCGTAGTAGCGCCAATTAATGTAAAAGGGTTCAAATTAATTTGTACGGACCTCGCATTTGGGCCGGTTTCAATCATGATATCAATTTTATAGTCTTCCATAGCTGAGTACAAATATTCTTCAACTATAGGACTTAGTCTATGAATTTCATCAATGAACAAAACATCTCGTTCATCGAGATTGGTTAATAGTCCTGCAAGATCACCCGGTTTATCCAAAACTGGTCCCGAAGTAATTTTAATTCCAACTCCCAATTCATTAGCAAGGATATGTGCCAGTGTAGTTTTTCCTAATCCCGGCGGACCATGAAATAAGGTATGATCCAAGGCTTCATTGCGTTGGTTGGCAGCCTGTACAAATACCTGTAGGTTCTCCAAGACCTGCTCCTGACCTGTAAAATCATCAAAAGTAATAGGTCTTAAAGCACGTTCAATATCCAATTCCTCTTGTGAAAAAGAGGCGCCTGTAGGATCAAGATTATCGTTCATATTTTCAAAGATAGTAAAAAACAAAAGCGGTAAATATCACAAAATGTTCCTACTTCTTTATATTATGCTAATTCCTTGGATCCACATGATATTTGTCATCTTTTTTACAAAGAATTATTGCATTCTTTGCATAGAATTTATGAATTATCACTAAATTATCAATAGTTAGGAAAGTACAATCTTCAAAAACAAAAAAAACAATGAAAACATCTTTTAATCTTCAAAAATACGGGATAGAAACGGAGCAAGTATATAGGAATAGTAGTGTTCCGGTGCTTTATGAATTGGGATTACGATTAGAAAAGGGAACAGCTATTTCCGATGTAGGTGCACTAATGACGTACTCTGCGGAAAAAACTGGCCGAAGTCCAAAGGATAAAAGAATCGTAAGACACCCCGATTCCGAGAATAATATTGACTGGGGTCCTATCAATATTGGTTTGGATGAACATACCTTTATGGTAAACCATGAACGTGCATTAGATTACTTAAATATTTGCGATCATTTATTCGTAGTAGATGCTTTTGCCGGTTGGGATCCAAAATACAGGCTTAAAGTTAGAATTATATGCACAAGAGCGTATCATGCTCTGTTTATGCAGAATATGTTAATCATGCCAACAGCAGAAGAACTGGAAAATTTTGGAGAACCAGATTATGTTGTTCTTAATGCAGGGGGTTTCCCGGCTAACAGGTATACTTCTGAAATGACTTCCAAAACGAGTGTAGATCTTAACATGGAACGCAAAGAAATTGTAATTCTTGGAACGCAGTATGCGGGTGAGATGAAAAAAGGTATCTTCTCCGTTATGAATTATTTAATGCCCCTTGAAAATGTATTACCCATGCACTGTTCTGCCAATGTGGGCGAAAAGGATGACGTAACTATTTTGTTTGGTTTATCAGGAACAGGAAAAACCACTTTAAGTGCTGATCCTAAACGTAAATTAATTGGAGACGACGAGCACTGCTGGACGGACAAGGGTACATTTAATATTGAAGGAGGATGTTATGCTAAAGCTATAAATCTATCAGCTGAAAATGAACCGGATATATTTAATGCCATTAAATTTGGTACCGTTCTGGAAAATGTGGTATATGATAAATTCACCAGGGAAGTAGACTATACGGATACCTCTATAACACAAAATACAAGAGCCTCCTATCCAATTGAGTATATAGATAATGTACAAATACCTTGTATAGCGGGTCATCCGGAAAATATTATTTTCCTTACCTGCGATGCTTTTGGTGTACTACCTCCGGTAAGTAAACTTACTCCTGAACAGGCTAGTTACCACTTTATTTCAGGATATACTGCAAAGGTAGCAGGTACTGAAATGGGTGTAACAGAACCACAGGCAACATTTAGTGCTTGTTTTGGAGCAGCATTTATGATGTGGCATCCAAATAAGTATGCAGAATTACTGGCAGAAAAAATCAAGGAACACAAGGCTACCGCCTGGTTGGTTAATACCGGATGGACTGGTGGAGCTCATGGTGTGGGATCCAGGATGAGTCTGAAGTATACCCGAGCAATGATTGATGCAATTCACAATCATGATTTTGACAATGTAGAATTTACTACAGACCAGGAATTTGGCTTTCAAATTCCACTAAGTTGTCCTAATGTACCTTCTGAAATTCTCATACCAAAGAATACATGGGATAATAAGGAAGAATATCAGGAAGTTAAGAATAAGCTTGTATCGCTTTTTAATGAAAACTTTAAAAAGTTTGAAGCTGATGTAAATACCGAAATAGTGGAGGCAGGTCCGAAAGCAGACTTTTCTTTACAGGCCTAACTAACCTGAGTTTCTATAAAAAACCCCATCGCCTTTTGCGATGGGGTTTTCTTTTTAACGTATAATCTATATATTATTCTTCCCGCTTATATAACTCCGAAGTATTCAGAAATTCATTTAAAATTATCTTGGGGTTTCCCCACAAATACGTCTTGGCCGAACCACTAGATGAAAGCTCAATACTTTTATAGGCGTATAATCTCGCTTTGGTAGTTTCTTCTAAACCAGCCTTAATGACTCCGGTTTCAAGTTTTTCGGCCTTAAGGTTGCTGCTACCATATAACTTAATATTCAAAGTATCCGCAGTTCCCTCCACCACTGCCGAGGCATTATTATACATCTCAATGTTACTTTTACCTGTTATACCATATAAATTAAGATTTACTTTATCTCTTATCATTAGATCTAAAGAATCAGATTGAAGATTAAAATCGCCAACACTATTACCTTCCATAATAATATTCATACTGGAAGCCTTGGCATTTAACTCAAGTCTGGAAGATCCATAGGTACTGATATTCAGTTTATCAGAATTTAACATGTCTTTTGTTATAATCTTGCCTTGCTGTAATATTATGCTCTTAAGTTCATTGAAGTTTACCGTTATCTCTAGCTGCTTTTTAGTCGTAATCTTATAAAATGATCTTATTACAAGTGTGCTGTCTACTACATCAAACCTCAAAATATCTATCAAATTATCATCTGCTGAAATTGAATATCCGGGAATAGTAGACTCCTTTAAGAATATTTCAAGATCATCCCTGACTTCTATGGCATTAAAGAAGGGCAAATCTTCATTTACCTCCACTATGGCTTTATTGCCTTTAATTTTAGGTTTTCTCTGGGCACTAACCGCTAAAGTGGTGAATGCTAAAAAAAATAGAATAAAGTTTTTCACGATTACTAATTTAATAATTATTCCCGCTAAAAATAGGTCAAGCTAATTATTTTATAAAAGCCTTATTAATAGTCCTATATTGATAGCACAAAAAAAGCCCATCAAAATAGATGGGCCTTAAAAATTTGAAGTTAAAACTTTGTCTTTAATGATTCAGTTCTTCTTCATCCTGTTGAAGTGGTATGTTTTGAGGGACAAAATCCTGACCCGGAATTATATATTCCCCATTATCCTGAATTTTGCTATAGTCATATGCCCATCTGTGTACATGCGGAATCTCACCTTCCCAGTTTCCGTGGAAGTGCTCAATTGGTGCGGTCCATTCCAGCGTATTAGATTTCCATGGATTCTGTTCAGTAGGTTTCCCATAAAAAATGCTACTAATGAAATTATATAGGAAGACTAATTGAGCCAGACCGGCTATCAGTGCAAAAACAGTAATAAGAACATTTACATCTGTTAGTTCATCGAACATAGGGAAGGCCGTATTTTCATAATAACGTCTCGGGACCCCTGCCATTCCAACAAAATGCATGGGAAAGAATACCCCATAAGCACAGATTGCGGTAATCCAAAAGTGAACATAACCCAAATTCTTATTCATCATTCTTTTGAACATTTTTGGGAACCAATGATAGACCCCTGCAAATAAACCATATAAGGCTGAAATACCCATTACCAAGTGAAAGTGAGCCACAACAAAATACGTATCGTGAACATTTATATCCAACGTACTATCCCCTAGAATAATACCGGTCAATCCTCCGGAAATGAAGGTTGATACCAATCCTATTGAGAAAAGCATCCCAGGATTTAATTGTAAATTTCCCTTCCATAAGGTGGTTATATAATTAAAGGCTTTAACCGCAGATGGAATTGCTATTAAGAGTGTGGTAAACGTAAATACAGATCCAAGGAATGGGTTCATTCCCGAAATAAACATATGATGGCCCCATACAATTGTAGATAAAAACGCAATTGCCAATATTGATGCTACCATGGCTCTATAACCAAATATTGGTTTACGCGCATTAGTAGACATCACTTCAGAAGTAATACCAAGAGCGGGTAAGAGCACAATGTAAACTTCTGGGTGCCCCAAAAACCAAAACAAGTGTTCAAATAACACAGGAGAGCCTCCCTGATAGTGTAAGACTTCACCCTGAATAAAAATATCAGATAAGAAGAAAGAAGTTCCAAAACTTCTGTCCATTATCAAAAGTAAAGCCGCGGATAGTAATACAGGGAAAGAAATTACTCCGATTATTGCGGTTACGAAAAAAGCCCATATGGTTAATGGAAGCCTTGTCATAGACATCCCCTTAGTTCTGAGATTGATTACTGTGACAATGTAGTTCAATGAACCTAATAAGGAAGAAGCAATAAAGATTGCCATGGATACCAACCATAGTGTCATTCCCATCCCTGAGCCCGGTTGTGCCATAGGCAGTGCACTAAGCGGAGGGTAGATAGTCCATCCTGCAGCTGCAGGTCCTGCCTCCACAAAAAGTGAAATAACCATGATTACACTAGACACAAAGAACATCCAATATGATAACATATTCAGGAAACCTGAGGCCATATCCCTTGCCCCAATTTGCAATGGTATTAGAAGATTACTAAAAGTACCACTCAGGCCAGCTGTAAGAACAAAGAATACCATTATGGTACCATGAATGGTAACCAATGCCAGGTACATATCTGCATCCAAAACACCCCCGGGTGCCCAACCTCCTAAAAATGTCTCGAAAATAGGAAACGATTCTCCTGGCCAGGCTAATTGCATTCTGAATAAAAGAGACATAGCAATACCAATAAAACCCATAATCAACCCAGTAATAAGATACTGTTTTGAAATCATCTTATGATCCTGACTAAAAATATACTTTGTTACAAATGTCTCTTTATGATGATGTACGTGATCATCTGCGTGATCATCATTGTGGGCATGTGCAGTAACAGACATAATTGAATTTTTTTATATTAACCTTCTTTTTGTATAGCTCTATTTATTGTATTGATGCCATGGTCTGACTAAAAGTCTGCTGACTTTCTATCCACGCATTATAATCTTCTTCGCTTTCTACTATGATCTTCATCTGCATATTATAGTGCGATTTACCACAAATTTTATTGCACAACAGGATATAATCAAATTCCCATGGATCGGAATTGTCTTCTCCGTTAGCGGCACGTTCTGCTCTAATTTTGTTTGTTCTTTTTACCTTATCTACAATATCAGGATTCATCCTCATCTCGGCAGTAGTTATGGTTGGTGTAAAAGAAAATTCAGTGGTCATACCAGGTACGCAATTCATCTGAGCTCTAAAATGCGGCATATAAGCAGAGTGCAATACATCTTGTGAACGCATTTTAAAATTTACTTTTCTGCCAACCGGCAGATGTAATTCTTTTACGATAATATCATCAGAAGTATTAGGGTCAGATTCATCCAATCCTAAAACATTTGCCTTATCAATATCTATCATTCTAACATTGGCAGTTCCTAATACATTGTCTGCTCCACCATATCTTGCAGTCCAGTTAAATTGTTGTGCATAAAGCTCTACGATCAGAGGGTCATCCTCGTCATTAATATCCATTATGTTGGTCCATGTATATAAACCCCATAAGATTAGTCCGGCTAAAACAATCACTGGTATTATCGTCCATATGAATTCCAGCCTGTCATTATCTGCAAAGAATAAGGCCTTTTTCCCTTTTTCACCGCGATATTTATAACCAAAATAATGCAATAATGCCTGAGTAATGGTTTGTACAAAAAAGATGATTATGAATGAAACCAGCATTAGGTAATCATAATCACCTCCATGGGCTGATGCTGCTTCAGGCAATAACACTTTAGTGTATTTATAAAAACTAAATATGGTTATCCCATAAATGAATATCAAAAAAGCAAACAACAAGTAACCATTATACTTGTTATCCCTATCGGTCGCCACTTGTGAATCTACTGTCTTTAGTTTGGACAATTCAAAGATTTTGGTCATTTGCCAAATTGCAATTGCCACTAGTACTAAAACAATTAAGATCAATAATGTAGTCATTGTATGTATTGAAATTATACTTTAAAATTACTAATAATGAAAATGCCTGCTTTCTTCTATAAAAGGATTACGGCTAGGTTGCAAGGGAGCATGGGTTAGTGCTCGGAAAACCCAGAAAATAAACGCTCCTGAGAAAAAGAGGATTGCACCCAATTCCGGAATACCAATATACCATTGGTCGCCCACCGTTGCCGGCATTATCATATTAAATATATCTAAATAATGGCCTGCAAGCAAAACGATACCAGTCATAATTACAAACCAATTCACCCTTTTGTAATCGCTGTTCATTAGCAACAACAAAGGAAATACAAAATTCATTGCTACCATTCCAAAAAATGGCAGATTATAATCTTCAATCCTTGTGATGAAATACGTGACTTCTTCAGGAATATTTGCATACCATATTAACATAAACTGACCAAACCAAAGATAGGTCCAGAATATACTAAAGCCAAACATGAATTTAGCAAGGTCATGAATATGGCTGTCATTAACATCTGGTAAATATCCTTTTGATTTGAGGTAGATGGTAACCATGGCTATAACAGTTATACCGGAAACAATCATACTCGCAAAAAGATACCATCCAAATAGTGTACTGAACCAGTGCGGATCGACACTCATAATCCAATCCCAGGACATTATGGATTCTGAAATAAGATAAAATACAAGGAAAGCAGCGGACCATCTAAAGTTCTTTTTGAAATTGGAATTATCATCCGCTTTATCCTGCGCAATAGAAAGTCTTCGCGATATTTCACGATAACCAATCCATCCTCCAAGGAAAATTGCGGCTCTTATCAGAAAGAAAGTTGGATTCAGATATCCGGCTTTATTTTGGAGCAATTTATCATGAGCGACAACATCGGCATCCATCCATGTAAACAAATGATTAAAATGCATTACGGAAAGTACCAGGATAACAAAAACTATTATCCCTCCCGGAACAAGGTACGCCGTAATTCCTTCCATCACCCTGAATAACATAGGTGACCATCCGGCTTGTGAAGCCCTTTGAATTCCATAAAATGCAAGAACTCCTAAAGCAATCATAAAGAAAAAGAAAGCTGCCACATAAATAGCAGACCAAGGTCTGTTTTGTAATTGATGCAATAAGTGCTCATCATGAGCATCAGCCTCTCCATGATCTGAAGCCATTGTATGGGATGCTTCCTCACCATGTGAATCTCCGTGACCGTCATCATGCGCGGCTACCATAGCTTTGGCTTCCTCTACCGTTCCTGGTGCGGACACAAAGCCAATGCCAATTCCCAATACCCCAACGGCCATGAGAATAAAGGAAGCTATTTTTAATCTGTTTGAAAACGTGTACATATTAAAGGTCTATGTATTATTTTGTTAAGTCTTGTTTCAATTGCATTACGTATTCTGATACTTGCCAACGTTCTTCATAATCAAGTTGTCCCGCATAGGATCCCATAGAATTTAATCCGTAATAAATAGCATGATAGGTACTTCCAACGGTAATATTCCTCGCGGCATCGTCATAGCCGGGTACGCCCAGTATTTTTTCTCTTTTTACAAGAGTTCCCTGGCCTTTACCCTGGTTTCCATGGCATATGCCACAATATATTGTATAAAGTTCTTTGCCCTTTGCGAGATTGGTTTCCATTTGTAAAGAATCCAATGGACTTTTTTGCATTCTAGCCATTTCCTTGCCATCAAGATCATTGGCAAACTCATAAGGCATCCACCCTCTGTGAATTGTATTTTCCGGAGGGGTCATAGCTTCAGATCCAATTGGAAGAAAATCAACTTTCTGGTAGGTTTCATAACCCACCGGCTCATACATATTTGGCATATATTGATAGTTCGGACTATTACTATCTGCACATGCAGAAACAAATCCAATTACTGCCAGAATCATTACTATTTTTGTAAAACCCTTCATTTTCTAATGACTGTTTTTAATAATGTTCAACTCTACTGCTCCGGTATCTAACAACAAATCTTTTAATTCAGACTCGTTATTATGTACTTCAACTTCCATAATAAAATGAGCGTCTGTTGTTCTCACATCAGGGTTCTCAGCCTTCTTAAATGGCCATAACCTACTGCGTAAATAAAATGTAATCACCATTAAATGTGCCGCAAAGAAAACCGTTAATTCAAACATAATAGGCACAAAAGCAGGCATATTTTCTATATAGCTAAAGCTGGGCTTTCCACCAATATCCATTGGCCAATCATCAATCATTATGTATTTCATCATAACAATAGAAACAATTAATCCCAAACATCCATACATAAAGGATGTGATTGCAATTCTGGTTGGAGCTAAGCCCATTGCTTTATCCAGACCATGCACTGGAAACGGGCAATAGATCTCCTCAATATGATGTTTTTCAGCTTTGACCTTTTTAACGGCGTGCATCAATACATCATCATCATCATAGTATGCGTGGATAACAGTAGCTGCCATAATTATTTATCGTTGTTTAAAAACATTCTTGCCTGTCCTGCCCAATCATCTCTCTGAGCTCTGCCCGGGAAAGCACCGGTAAGGGAATCTAGCAAATCGTATTCTTTCTGGGTCATTTTACTCACTTGCAAAAAGCTGAAAATTCCCAATTTATTAAGGGTTTTTTCCATTAAAGGACCAATCCCTTTTACTTTTTTCAAATCGTCCGGATCTTGAGTTCCCGAATCGAAACTTCCAAGCGCACTAAGCAAACTTCCTTCTTGATTTGGTTCTGAAGAAACCGCAGGCTCTTCATGATTGTCAATAACTGTTTCCCTTACAATTCCATTTTTACTTAAAGTATATAAAGGTTTACCAGCATCTCTGAGGGCTTTAAAACGGGCTCCTGAAGATTTTAATATTGATTTTACCTCAGCCTGTGCAATTACCGGGAAGGTTCTTGCATATAATAAAAAGAGTACAAAGAAGAATCCAATAGTACCAATGAAAATTCCAATGTCCACAAAAGTGGGTGAGAACATAGTCCAGGATGAAGGTAAATAATCGCGATGCAATGACGTAACTATTATCACAAATCTTTCAAACCACATACCTACATTTACTACAATTGATATTATAAATGAAATTACTATACTGGTTCTAATTTTCTTGAACCACATTATCTGTGGTGAAACAACATTACAGCTCATCATTAAAAGATAGGCCCACCAATATGGTCCTGTTGCTCTGTTTAGAAAAGCATATTGTTCATATTCAACACCTGAATACCAGGCAATAAAAAGTTCTGTGATATACGCACAACCAACAATTGAACCTGTAATCATGATAACTATATTCATCAGTTCAATGTGCTGAACAGTGATATAATCCTCAAGGTGACTTACCTTTCTCATAATTATCAAGAGTGTTTGCACCATGGCAAATCCTGAGAAAATTGCGCCCGCAACAAAGTAAGGTGGGAAAATGGTGGTATGCCAACCCGGAATGACAGAGGTTGCGAAATCAAAAGATACAATAGTATGTACGGAAAGTACAAGTGGTGTTGCCAAACCTGCCAGAACAAGTGAAACTTCTTCAAAGCGTTGCCAGTCTTTGGCACGACCAGTCCACCCAAAACTTACCAGACTGTAAATTTTCTTTTGGAAAGGTTTTACGGCCCTGTCACGAATCATACCGAAATCCGGTAGTAATCCTGTCCACCAGAAAACCAATGAAACGGATAAATAAGTTGATATTGCAAAAACATCCCATAACAAGGGAGAATTAAAATTAACCCATAGTGAACCAAATTGGTTAGGAATAGGTACCACCCAATATGCTAGCCAAGGTCTACCCATATGTATTACCGGAAAGAGTGCTGCCTGGATAACAGAAAATATGGTCATGGCTTCCGCAGATCGGTTAATTGCCATTCTCCACTTTTGTCTGAATAGTAACAGTACGGCAGAAATTAGTGTTCCTGCATGCCCAATACCAACCCACCATACAAAGTTTGTAATATCCCAGGCCCAGTTTACTGTTTTATTGAGTCCCCAAACCCCAATACCGGTGGAAATTGTATAAATAATAGCACCTATCCCCCACAGGAGTGCTGCCAATGCAATGGAAAAAACAATCCACCACTGTCTGTTAGCCCGTCCTTCAACCGGAGCTGCAATATCTACCGATACATCATGGTAGCCTTTGTCCCCAAGAACTAAGGGTTTACGTATTGGTGCTTCGTAATGCGACGCCATATAGTTTTATTATAGTTGTATTCTTCCTTAATTGATTATGTTTCATTAGTGTTTCTCACTTTTACCTGATAAAACACATTCGGTTTGGTTCCCACACTTTCTAATAAGTGGTACATCCTGTCATTCTTCTTTAATTCTGTGACCTGGCTTTCCTCGTCATTTGAATCGCCAAACACAATTGCTCCGTTACTACAAGCATTGGAACAAGCCGTCTGAAACTCGCCATCTACTATTTCCCTTCCCTCACGTTTAGCATCAAGTATTGTCTTTTGGGTCATCTGGATACAGAGAGAACATTTCTCAATAACTCCCCTGGACCGTACAGTAACATCAGGGTTAATTACCATCTTGCCCAGATCATTGTTGAAATGATAATCAAACTCATCATTATTATTGGTCAGGAACCAATTAAACCTTCTTACTTTATAAGGACAGTTGTTGGCACAATATCTGGTCCCAACGCATCTGTTATATGCCATATGGTTCTGACCCTGACGGCTATGTGAAGTAGCTGCCACCGGACAAACGGTCTCACAAGGTGCATGGTTACAATGCTGACACATTACAGGCTGAAATGCAACCTGTGGATTCACTGCAGCTTGCTCCATTTCTTCAAAGCCGGACTTTGTCTGCAAGGCACCAGAAAATTCATCTTTTTTTGTATTGTCCTGGTCAAATGTATCTTCAGAAGAATAATATCTGTCTATACGCAACCAGTGCATGTCTCTGGATTTGCGAACCTCTTCTTTACCAACAACGGGTACATTATTCTCTGCATGGCAAGCAATTACACAAGCACCACAACCGGTACATGCGTTAAGATCTATAGACATGTTAAAGTGATGCCCTATAGACCTGTCAAAACTATCCCAAAGATCGACCGTAGTAGCGGGAACTTCCTGATGGTTCAATGACACCTGAAGTACATGATTCCATTCCGAATGATCTTTTGTATTAAATATCTCTAAAGTCGTCTCCTTTATTATATCACCTCTACCCATGAGGGTGTTATGAAGCTGAACACATGCAAACTCATGCATTCCAGTTGCCTTTTCGAGAGTTACATTTTGAATACTATTAAACCCCTGGTATAGGTTATATGCGTTAACACCGGTCTGCATTTCAGTTTTCATGCCTACCTGCCGGCCATATCCAAATGATAGTCCAACAGTACCAGCAGCCTGACCTGGCTGAATGATGACAGGAACATTTTCCAGGGAGACACCGTTTACCGTAAGTTTAGCATAACTTCCGTTCAGACCTCCATTAGCTACATTTTCATTTATCAGGCCTAGTGAAGAGGCATCTGCTCCGGATACAGTTACGTAATTATCCCATGCGACCCTTGTGATGGGGTCAGGAAATTCCTGTAACCATGGGTTATTTGCCTGCTGACCATCACCCATTCCAATTTTTGGATAGAGAACAAGTTCCATTCCATCGGCTGATGAATTGGCCAGTGCACTTACCGCTGAAGAAATTGGGGCTACTGTTGTATTAGCTTCTGATTGTTCATCCATTGTCTGAACATCAGCAATAACATTCATTGCAGGAGTTTCTCCTTCCGTGTCTGATTCCAATACAAAAACACCGTCATGAAGTGCCTTATTCCAGGATGCATCACTCAAAATACCTGAACTCCATGTCTCCTTAATGTAATTGTAGTAATTTAAATCACTACCCATCCATTGCAGAAGCGACTGCTGAAATTGCCTGGTATCAAAAAGTTCTTTTATGGTAGGTTGCATAAGGCTGTAATGTCCTTTTACTAATTCAGCGTCCCCCCATGATTCTAAAAAGTGATTAGAAGCAGCGGTAAATTCTGTAATTTCTGTTGTCTCATTCCAATTTGTAGAAAAAGTGACTGATAAATCAACTTTTCCAACACCTTCAGCAAACCCGGAAGCGTTCGGGAGCGTGTACATAGGATTAACACCATCCATAATCAATGCCCCAACCTTACCAGAATTCATATCTCCAATAAGTTTATTAACCGCCTGGGTATTTCCTTGTCTGATATATCTTTGTTTACCCGGATTAAAAGCAGTACTGGCCAGCATCTCATTTATAGCCAAAGTAACTGCCTGGGCATTTTCATCATCAAGGCCTGTTACAACAACTGCCTTATTTCCCGCTTTCTTAATTTCGGCTGCAACATCGTCTACAGCTTTGCTGATATTATCACTGAGATCAACGCTAACAGAGCTGTTATTAAGTTTGCCTAATAAACTCGCAAGTGCCTTTTTCTGTTCCGAAGGCTTTAGTGCAATACGTCTATCAGCATTTGCTCCGGTAAGAGACATATTGGATTCAAACTGAATATGCCTGGACATTTTACCCTCTTTAGGAATTCGTCCCTTGGAATAGCCACCGTCATAGCCGCCTCCTTGCCAATCGGCCAGAAAGTCTGCACCAAAAGAAACAATGATTTCTGCTTTTTCAAAATCGTATGTAGGTAGAGCCCTTTCTCCAAATTTAGCTTCATATGCAGCTAAAGCCGCATCTTCGCTTATGGCGTCATAAGTAATATGATTTACATTCCCGTAAACTTCTTTAAACTCACTTATCAATTTTGACGTAGAAGGACTGGCATAAGTCTGAGTAAGCAATACTATTTGTTTCTCAGACTCCTTTAATGCTTCTAACTTATTTTTTACTGAAGTATCTAATGCAGTCCACTCAACGGGTTCTCCATTTGCTAATGGGCCTTGTAATCTCGTGCTGTCATATAATGAAAGAACAGATGCCTGTATTCTGGCATTGCCATTACCATTTATTTTTGCATCCTTATTGTTTTCCACTTTAATGGGTCTGCCTTCCCGTGTTTTTATCAAAATACTGGCAAAATCATAGCCATTAGCTATAGTGGTTGCATAATAATTTGCGATACCTGGAATTATTTGCTCAGGCTTAACAACATAGGGTATAGACTTTCTCACCGGACCTTCACAAGCCGCTATAGACGCTGCCGCGGTGCTGAATCCTACATATTTTAGAAAATCTCGCCTATTGGTTGTACTGGCAGACAAATTCTCCTTATCCCCTAAAAATTCATCAACTGGTATTTCTTCGGGAAATTCGTTTTGTCTTAGCGTCTCCATGATGGAATCGTTGGGATTTAACTCCGCTTCGCTTTTCCAATACTTTTTTGATGCCATACTATATATCTGTAATTAGATGCTTATTTCTTCTTAATAATGACACTTGCCACATTCCAAACCGCCCATTTGAGCAGCGGTAAGATTTTCAACGCCATATTTTTTGGATAATTCTTCATGTATTTTAGCATAGTAAGCGTTATCCTCTACCTTAACATTTGTTTCTCTATGGCAGTTAATACACCATCCCATTGTCAATGTCGAATATTGATACATGATCTCCATTTCCTCAACTGGGCCATGACAGGTTTGACATTCAATACCTGCAACGGTAACGTGCTGAGAGTGATTAAAGTAGGCCAAATCTGGAAGATTATGAATCCTTATCCATTCAACAGGCTGGCTCTCACCGGTATATTTTTGATTCTCCTCATCCCAGCCTACAGCTTTATATAACTTCTTAATTTCCCCAGTGTAGAATTCATTTGTATACCCGTTAGCCAAATCTTCGGAACTCGGACCTTCTGGATTACCTTTATATTCATAAATTGATTTATGACAATTCATACAAACATTTAAAGATGGGATT
>Ga0265306_10000869_pt1 | contig 14780 bp, 6 predicted proteins | sample Helome_3_FD_192493 | JGI IMG/M metagenome (GOLD analysis project Ga0265306, IMG submission 192493) | Marine sediment microbial communities from subtidal zone of North Sea - Hel_20160420 (Illumina Assembly) | ecosystem: Environmental > Aquatic > Marine > Subtidal zone > Sediment ...
TGCCCGCACTACCGCTCCACGGCCCGGCCGCAGGATTCGGGTTCGATACGTTGCCGGCATTGAAGTTGAAATTCACCTGGTTGTTCGGCTTCATGTAATCCAGTCGCGGTCGGCTCTGCGTCTTTGACGCCGCTAAACGGAGTATGTGCCCATCGGCAAGTTCGAAGTTGACGTTCACGCTCGGCAACACGTCCGTGTAATCGTCGCCGTCCGTGATCGGTGTCGCCTCCACGAAACCCGATGGACCAATCAAGGAACCGAAGCCATCGCCCGTCTGGTCAGCATTGATAATCTGCAGGCCGAAGTTGCCGTTGATAGGGATATCGCCCGCCACGGTATCGAATTCGAACTTGACGTAACCGGTAGTCAATTCCTCGTCGATCGTGTAGGTGTCGCCCAAACGGTCCGGCTGCAGCATTGAGGCGTCGCTCGCCGCGTAGTAGCCGCTGTCGTACATTCCCATGCCGTCGTAAGCAACAATGCCGCCGAGACCAAAGGAATCCAGGCTGGTTCTGCCGATGGTGAAATCCTCCGGGATAGGACCATCGTCCGGCCAGCTTGGCGCGGTCAGATAGAAGCCGTCATTATCTTTCGATTTTGAACGATCCGAGTAGTAAACGCCGAACTCGACGTTGCTCAAGATTCCGAAGTTCAGCTCACGCGCGGCTGCGAGTTTTATGGTTGTCAGGTCTTCGTCGTAGGAAGGCTCGTTGACGAATCCATCCTGTGCCTGGAACGCGCCGATGGTCGAGCCGTCCGACGCCGTTGTGTCGGCGTAGTCCGGCAGATTCTGCATACCACCGCCCCAGGCCTGAGGGCCTGCCAGACGGACCAAATTGACGTCGCTCAGGTCGACCGGCGCCAGCGTCGGATGGTCACCGTAAATGGCGCCAGTGGATCCCATCGTCCAGGAGCGCGGCGTCGCAGGACCCTGCGTCCCCAGGCCGGCACGGCCAACGCCGGAGTAGCTTTCGATATTGCTGATCGTCTTATCCACCTCGCCGTATGCCGCATCGAACTCGAGGCTCCAATCGTCATTGAGAGCGTATTCGATGTTCAGGCCGAACTGCGTCATATCCGCGTCTTTGCGCTCGCCGTCATTACGAACTACTGACAGGAAGCCGTCGTAGTAGCCGCTCGTCACCAGCCCGTCTTCCAGTCCCGTGACGGTATACGCGGTTCCGCCCCATTCGGGACCGCCGTCTTCGATACCGCGGAACGCCTTGTCCTCGCTGAAATCGATATAGAGAGCATCCAGCGTTACGGTCAGGTCATCATTTGGCGCATATTGCAGCACGCCGGTGACGGTGTCTCGCTCCAATGTGGCCGAACGCACAAACGAGTCCTGGCCACCGAGGATTTTCTCGCCGCCCGCCAACGTGATGCCGGGACCCTCGGTCGCATTGGAGAGGTTAAGGTCCGCGTAACCCCAGCCTCGGAATTGCTCTTCCTGGCTGGGTGATTCCGTCGTCGCAACCGCCAGCGCGATGCCGATCGTATCGTCGGCGAAAACGTCCGACCAGGCCAGCGCAAGGCGATAGCCGGTATCGTCGTAGTCCGGGTTTGCCGAGTCGAGGTCATTCTGCTCGTAGTTACCGTTGAAAACTAGGTATGGCGTCGCGTCCAGCGGCCGGGTCGTGCGCAGGTCGATGATGCCGCCGATTCCCTGGGTCGTCATCGTTGCATCGGGTGTCTTGTAGACGACTACGCCGCTAATGATCTCCGATGGATAGAGGTCGTACTCCACGCCGCGGTTGTCGCCCATGCCCAGCAATTCACGACCATTCATCGTAGTACCAATGTATTCCTCGCGGAATCCGCGGACCGACAGGCCGCTGGTACGGCCATTTCGCCGCTCACCGGCTAATCCGGGCAGGCGAGACAGGGATTCCGCAATACTCGAGTCCGGCAGCTTGCCGATGTCCTCGGCCGAGATGGCCTCGACAATCGTGGATGAGGTACGCTTTGTGTCAATCGCGTCGACCAGGCTCCGTCGGTACGAACCGTAAGTGACGATCTCCTCCATCACCTCACCATGCAGGGCCGCTTCTTCCGCGGCATCTTGCGCGTGCGCCGCCATCGGCATCGTCATTGCGCCAGGCAGAGCAGCGGCAACGGCCAGCGACAACGCCGTTCGGCGAATGTTTGAACTCAGGTAATTCGATTCGTCTGAAACAGACTGCGCACTCTGGCGGCACTTCTTGACCATTTGGTTTCCCCCGCAAGGTCTTATCGTTGATACAGCAGTGCTGGCCATCTTAATGAAGCGGCCCAATAGCGAGCAACCGAATGCAAACGTATTCATTGCCTGAATACGTATGCATTGCATTGCAGCCCGCATCCACGGTGATTAGTTTCTCATCTAAATAAGAGGCGTTCTCATATGTTGCCGATGACAAACACTGCGGAATCCCAAACCTTGCCGGCCGCAAGGCAGGCCGGCGTGTGCCTTCATATCGCCTCATTGCCCGGTCCCTATGGCATTGGCGAGATTGGTGCTGAGGCTCGCGCGTTCATCGACACAATGCGCGCCATGCAGCTGGGCGTCTGGCAGTTTTTGCCAACTGGGCCAACAGCTTATGGCGACTCACCGTATCAGCCGCTGTCCACATTTGCGGGCAACGAGATGCTCATCAGCATAGGCGAATTATTGAAGATGGGGCTGCTGGTCGACGCGGAGGTCGAGGAGCTGACCACGTTACCGACGCACTACGTGGACTATGGCGCGTTGATTCCGATCAAGAATCGCGTGCTCGACATTGCAGCGCAGCGATTCCTTTTTAAAGCCAGTAGTGACGTCCAGAACCGTTATGTCGAATTCATGGAGGCCAACAATGATGCCTGGCTTCATGACTACGCCCTGTTTCGCATTCTCAAGACTCGTCACGGCGAGCGCCCGTGGCCCGAATGGCGGCCGGAATACGTCCGCCGTGACGAAACCGCTTTGCAGGACCTCGAGACCATCGCGGCACCGCAGATCAAGGCGATCAAGATAATCCAGTTCCTTTTTCACGACCAATGGCGGCAACTCCGCGACTATGCGCACGCAAACGGTGTCTCCCTGTTTGGCGATATGCCGATCTGCATCGCACTGGACAGCTCTGACGCCTGGGCGAATCGGGAAATCCTTTGCATTGATGAGGACGGTCATCCGGACAGTGTTGCCGGAGTCCCGCCCGATTACTTCAGCGAAGACGGGCAACTCTGGGGCAACCCACTGTATGACTGGGCCCGACATGAGGCAGATGGCTACCAGTGGTGGGTAGATCGCCTCCGATCATCCGCTGAACTCGCGGATATAGTCCGAATTGACCATTTTAGAGGCTTTGAGTCCTATTGGTCGGTGCCGGCGGACGCCGAAACCGCGCGTGTCGGCGCCTGGGAACCCGGTCCAGGGGATGCAATTTTCGACGCGATGCGGGAGGCACTCGGCCAATTGCCGATTGTGGCCGAAGACCTGGGCGTCATTACGCCGGAAGTAGAAGGGCTGCGCGACAGGCACAACATTCCGGGCATGCGCGTGCTGCAGTTTGACGTTTGCGATGCCGATTTTGAGCTATCCGACGTTGGCGAGAACAGCGTCTGCTATACCGGCACACACGACAACGACACGACCATTGGCTGGTTTCGCGGCAGCCCCGACGACATTCGCAGCGCTGAGGAAATCGAGTCGGCACAGCAGGCGGCACTCAATATCACCGGCGGCAAAGCCGAGACGATTCACACCGACCTCATAAAGGCCGCTTTCTCGACCAGGGCCAAAATCGCGATCGCCCCCCTGCAGGATTACCTCGGGCTGGGATCCGAAGCGCGACTGAATACGCCCGGCATGCCGGGCGGCAACTGGCGCTGGCGCGTACTTGAAACACAATTGACGCCAGAAGTTTGCGACAATGTCGCCGACATGGTGCGTGCATCGGGTCGCGAGCTAACCCACTGAGGCAACTCAATGGCTGAGATCGTATCCGGAGCCTGCCCGAATACTCCGAGCCGTCGAAGAAGAGTCGCCGAATGAACGATGTAAACCCCAAGGAAGATGCCAGATTTGTCAGTCGCCTGACGCGGGAGACACTGTCGCTGATACTCGCTGGCGGGCAAGGCTCGCGATTGTATGAACTGACGACCTGGCGCGCCAAGCCCGGGCTGCATTTCGGCGGCAAGTACCGCATCATCGATTTCCCGCTATCGAACTGCATCAATTCGGGCATTCGGCGCATCGGCGTGTTGACGCAATACAAGGCACATTCGCTGATTAGCCACCTGCTGCATGGCTGGTCCTGGCTCCAGGCAGGCGCAGGCGAACGCGAGTTCGTCGAAATCCTGCCCGCATCGCAGCGCGTCGGCGGTGAGTGGTACCGCGGCACCGCCGACGCGGTGTATCAAAATCTCGACATCATCCGTACGCACAACCCTCGGTTCGTGCTCATCCTTGCCGGCGATCACATCTACAAAATGGACTATGGCCCCTTCCTCGCCTTTCACGTCGAAACCAACGCGGATATGTCAATCTGCTGTATCGAGGTGCCACTGGCCGAAGCCGCCGGCGAATTCGGCGTCATGACCGTGGACGAGAGCGGCCGCATTATTGCATTCCACGAAAAACCCGAAGAACCGAATCCAATTCCTGGCAAGCCGGACCTGTGTCTCGCGTCCATGGGTAACTACCTGTTCAACACCGAGTTTCTGTACGAACAGGTCATCAAGGATGCCGACACACCGGGCACCCAGCATGACTTCGGCCGCAACGTCATCCCCAGGATCATCAAAGACTACCAGGTGTATGCCTACCCGTTGCGAGACCCGGAAACGAACGAGCAGGCCTATTGGCGTGACGTCGGTACGCTCGACGCCTTCTGGGAAGCCAACATGGAGCTGGTGTCCGTAACACCGCAGCTCAATCTTTACGACCAGGTCTGGCCGATCTGGACACACCAGCTGCAGGTGCCACCGGCGAAATTCGTCTTTGACGATCCCGACCGGCGCGGCGAGGCGATCCAATCGATGGTTTCGGGCGGCTGCGTGGTTTCGGGCGCTTCCGTCAAGCGTTCGCTGCTTTTCTCAAACTGCTACGTGCATTCACACAGCGAAATCAGCGACTCAGTCGTGCTCCCCAACGTTAACATTGGCGAGCGTTGCAGGATCCATCGCACAATCATCGATCGCGGCGCCATCGTTCCGGCAGACACTGAAATCGGTGTAGACCACGACGCCGACAGGGAAAGAGGTTTTCGGGTTACAAAAAGCGGCCTGACCCTGGTTACCCCCGACATGCTCGGTCAACAACTGCACTTCACGCGGTAGGCAGGCAGGTATCAAGACCCGTTCAGTGATTTTTCTGGCGTCGGAAAACGGCGCCCTGCCCGGCGGCAAAGTCGGCGGTGTGGGTGACGTTACGCGTGACCTGCCGCTCGCACTGGCGGCCGCGGGCTGGCAGGTATCGGTCGCAACGCCATCGTACGGCAGCCTGCATGAGTTACCCGGCGCAGAGCATGTCGCTACAATCGACGTTGAGTTTCGAGGCAGCACGCACGCAGTGAATGTCTGGAATGTCTCCACTGACTCTGCAGGCGTACAGAACGTGGTCTTCGACCATGCCCTGTTCGCACAATACGGCCGTGGCCGTATCTACCATCAGGACGAGGACAGCCGTCCGTTTGCGAGCGATGCGAACACGTTTTCGTTTTTTTCTGCAGCGGCCGCCCAATGGATACACGCCAGCGAGCGACGACCGGACGTCGTGCACCTGCATGACTGGCACGCGGCGTTTTATCTACTGCTCACGCATTACAGTGAACGATACACACATCTCGATGACATCCACACGGTATTCACCATTCACAACCTGTCTTACCAGGGCACGCGCCCGTTTCGAGGTGATGAGTCATCGCTCGAGGCCTGGTTTCCAGACCTGCACCCGGACCACAACACGATCGTCGATCCGCGCTACGGCGATTGCGTGAACCCGATGGCCAGCGCTATCCGGCTTGCAGATCGGATCCACGCAGTATCGCCGACCTACGCTACTGAAATTTGCAAGCCAAGCGATCCCCCAACAGCCTTCATCGGTGGTGAAGGTCTGGAAGACGATCTGATCAAGGCACGTGAAGAGGGGCGTCTTCATGGCGTACTGAATGGCTGCTACTACGACCAGTCGATCGGTCGTAAACCGGGTTGGCAACGGCTACTGAACGCGATTGCTCAGCAGCTTCACGTCTGGCAGGAAAAGCAGCCTGACAATGAAGCGCACAGCGTGGCATTGAAGCACCTGGCTGCGCTACCAAAGCGCCGGCCCGCCCATTTGCTGACGAGTATCGGCAGGCTGGTCGCGCAAAAAGCCGCCCTGCTGCTGCATGAATTTGACGACGGGACCGTGGCGCTCGGCCGCATCGCGGATGCCATTGGCAAACAAGGTGTGATCATTGTGCTGGGCAGTGGCGATACGGACTTCGAGGAACGCATGCTGACACTGGCGCGACAAACACCGAACCTGATCTATCTCAACGGGTACGCGGAAAAGCTGTCCGCTCCGCTGTATCGTGGCGGCGACCTTTTCCTGATGCCGTCGAGCTTTGAGCCTTGTGGCATTAGCCAGATGCTGGCGATGCGAGGTGCCCAGCCGTGTGTAGTACACGGTGTCGGCGGTCTCAAGGACACAGTTGACGATGGCGTTACCGGTTTCGTATTCGACGGCGACAGCCCGGCTTCCCAGGCTGAAGCCTTCATCAACACGACGATACGCGCGATGGATCTTCGATCCGATGACCCGCTGGGCTGGAAGAAAATCTGTCAAGCGGCGGCCGCTTGCCGATTTGACTGGACCTCGTCCGCCGATGCCACTATCAAGTTCTTATATGGCCACCAAGATGACCGCTAAAGAAAAAAAGAACGATGAATACGAGGCACTCGTCGCAGGTTGTCATAACAATCCGTTCGCCGTACTGGGTCCGCATGCGGGACCCAAAGGCCGAGTGGTACGCACGCTGCAGCCGCATGCCACGAAAGTAGACCTCGTCGACGGAACCGGCAAACTTCTGAAGAAGATGAAAAGGATCCACGCCGGCGGGCTTTTCGAGGCGCCGTTGCCACCGCGCAAACGTCGCTACGCCCTGCGCGTCACCGACGGCGGAGGTCACTCTTATGTCACCGAAGATCCGTATCGATTTCCCTCGACACTGGGCGAGATGGATCTATACCTGCTGGGTGAAGGATCTGACCGGTATATCTACAGGAAACTGGGCGCACATCGCTGCGAGATCAAAGGCGTCGCCGGCACCCGTTTCGCCGTGTGGGCACCCAATGCATCGCGCGTGAGCGTACTTGGCGACTTCAATGGCTGGGACGGCCGACAACATGTCATGCGCCTGCACCCGGGCAATGGCATCTGGGAAATCTTCATACCGACGGTCGGCAACAACGCGATGTACAAGTATGAAATTCAGGATAGCGACGGCAAGCTCCTGCCCCTGAAAGCGGACCCTTACGGGAGTCACCACGAACCGCCGCCGGGAAATTCGTCAATCGTGTTCGACAGCAACTACGACTGGCAAGACGGCGACTGGATGAACCGCCAGACCATGGAGCCAGACCTCGGTCGGCCCGTCAGCATCTACGAGGTGCATCTCGGATCCTGGCGTCGCAAAGACGATAGCCGTTATCTGACCTACCGGGATCTCGCCGTCGAACTTGTAGATTACGTATCCGACATGGGCTACACGCATATCGAACTGATGCCCGTGTCGGAGCACCCGTTCGATGGCTCGTGGGGATACCAGCCGGTCGGTATGTTTGCCCCCACCCAGCGTTTCGGCTCTCCCGATGACTTTCGGTTCTTCATCGATCGCTGCCATGCCAGCGGCATCGGCGTCATCATGGACTGGGTGCCGGCGCACTTTCCGAATGACGATCACGGTCTGAGACGATTCGACGGCACCGCATTGTACGAACACGAGGACCCGCGCAAAGGCGCACATGCGGACTGGGGCACGCTGATATTCAATTACGGTCGGAGTGAGGTCATGAATTACCTGATCGGCAGCGCACTCTACTGGATCAGTGAATTTCACATCGATGGCCTGCGCGTCGACGCCGTCGCCTCGATGCTGTATCTCGATTACTCGCGCGAAGACGGCGAATGGCTGCCGAATGAGTTCGGCGGTAACGAAAATCTCGAAGCCGTTGCATTTCTGCAGCGACTCAACGCGGACGTTCACGCGCATCACGCGACGTCGTTCGCCGAGGAATCCACGGCATGGCCGGGCGTTTCAAAGCCCGTGGATGCGGGCGGACTGGGGTTCACCTACAAATGGAATATGGGCTGGATGAATGACACGCTGTCGTACATGTCGGAGGACCCGGTTCATCGAAAATACCACCACGACAAGATGACATTCGGCCTGGTGTATGCGTTTGACGAGAATTTCGTCCTGCCCCTCTCGCACGACGAAGTCGTACATGGCAAGAGCTCTATCCTGGGGCGTATGCCGGGAGACGACTGGCAACAGTTCGCCAACCTGCGCGCTTACTACACGACGATGTTTGCCCATCCCGGCAAGAAACTCCTGTTCATGGGCAACGACATCGCTCAGCGCGACGAGTGGAACCACGACCGATCCCTCGATTGGCATCTGTTGCAGTACGCGCCGCATGAGGGCGTGCAGAATCTAGTACGCGACCTGAATCATCTGTACCGCAACATCAGGGCGCTGCACGAGATCGACTTTAGCGGCGATGGCTTCGAGTGGATTCGCTGGGATGACCGCGATAGCAGCGTGTTGAGCTGGATACGCCGGGACCGTTCCGGCGGCATCGTTATCTGCGTCGTCAATCTGACGCCGATCGTGAGAAATGAGTACCAAATCGGTGTACCTTTTGCGGGTGAGTACCGGGTCGTGCTGAACAGCGACGACGAAAGATACGGTGGCAGCGGCGCGGGCTCTTCGGCTTACGCATCCAGCCCGGAAGCCCATGATGGTCGAGAGCACTCGCTGCGACTGTGTCTGCCGGCACTCGCCGCACTGATTATTGAACCGGCGCCCACGGACGGCGGCGGCTGAGGGAGACTGAGAAATGGCTGTAAAGAAAGACAGTACGGTTGGCGTCGGCGACATCGAGTTGCTGGAAGCGCCCGACCTGCCAATGACGGCCGATGCGATCCTGAAGGACTTCACACACTATTTCGGCCGCATGCTGGGCCGCCGCACCATACGCGCGAACTCCCCGTTCCTTTACCAGGCACTCGTGTTCGCAGCGCGCGACCGACTCATGGAGCGCTGGGCCCGCACACGCAAAGCCACCGAAACGGCCGGCAAATGCCGCGTAGCCTACCTGTCGCTCGAGTTCCTGATGGGCCGGCTGCTGTCCAATGCGCTGCTGAACCTCGGTATCGAAGACGAAACGGCGGAAGCGCTTTCGCGCCTCGGCCTCGACCTCGAGAACGTCTACGAACGCGAACACGATGCCGGCCTGGGTAACGGCGGTCTCGGTCGTCTTGCGGCATGCTTCCTGGACAGCTGCGCGACGCTCGCGCTGCCCGTCATCGGTTATGGCATTCGATACCGCTACGGGATGTTTCATCAACGTATCGAGAATGGCTACCAGATCGAAGAAACAGACGCCTGGTTACGAGAAGGCTTCCCGTGGGAGATCGAACGCATCGAGTATGCGCAGACCGTGCATTTTGGCGGCCGCAGCGTGGCTTACACGGACCCGACCGGACACACACGCCATAGCTGGGTCGATACCGAGGACGTACTCGCAATCCCGTTCGACGTCCCGATTCCGGGCTACAAGAACGACATCGTCAACACGTTGCGCCTGTGGTCGGCCTCCGCCACCGATGAGTTCGACCTCAGCGAATTCAACGCCGGCAGTTATGCCGACGCCGTGGCGTCGCAGAACGAAGCCGAAAATATCACGATGGTGCTGTACCCCAACGCAGAAACCGAAAACGGCCAGGAACTTCGACTGCGGCAACAGTATTTTCTCGCTTCGGCGAGCCTGCAGGACCAGTTGCGAAACCGCCTCGAGCACCTTGGTCCGGACTTCAGCAATTTCGCAGACAAACATTGTATCCAGTTGAACGACACACACCCGGCGATTGCCGTTCCTGAACTCATGCGTTTACTGATCGACGAACACCTGCTGGAGTGGGACGAAGCGTGGGCGATCACCCAGAAAACGATGGCCTACACCAACCATACTTTGCTTCCGGAAGCGCTCGAGATGTGGCCCGTTTCGATGTTCCGCCGCCTGCTGCCGCGAATACTCGACATCATCTACGAGATCAATGCACGCTTCATCGTGGAGATAAGCCAGCACTGGCCCGGCGACAACGACCGTATAGCGCGCATGTCGTTGATCAAGGAGGGATCGGAGCCGATGATTCGCATGGCGTACCTCGCGATCGTCGGCAGCTTCTCGGTCAATGGCGTTGCCGAGTTGCATTCGAGATTATTGCGCGAAGGCCTGTTCCGCGACTTTGCCGAAATGTGGCCCGAGAAATTCAATAACAAGACCAATGGCGTCACGCAGCGACGTTGGCTGGCCGCCTGCAACAAAGGCCTGGCCCAGCTGATTACCGACAGGATCGGTGATGCCTGGACCACGGAATTGACCGAGCTCGAAAAACTGCGAGCTTTCACGGACGACGTCGAGTTTCGCAAGTCCTGGCGCTCCGTGAAACTGGCCAACAAGCTGCAACTTGCGCGTGCGATGGAAGATAAAACCGGTCTGAAGGTCGAGCCCAATACGCTTTTCGACGTGCAGGTCAAACGCATTCACGAATACAAGCGCCAGACACTGAACGCGCTGCATGCCGTTCACCTCTATGACCGCATCCGACGGGGCGACGATGTCGTTCCTCGCACCATCATCATCGGCGGTAAGGCGGCACCCGGTTACGCGATGGCCAAGAATGTCATCAAGTTCATCAACAACGTTGCCCGGGTGATCAACACGGATCCGTCAATGGACGGCAAACTGAAGCTGATCTTTTACCCTGACTATAATGTGTCGGCCATGGAGATCATCTGCCCCGCTGCCGATCTTTCGGAACAGATTTCAACGGCCGGCAAAGAAGCATCCGGTACCGGCAACATGAAATTCATGATGAACGGTGCCGTGACCATCGGCACGCTCGATGGTGCGAACGTCGAAATACGCGAGGCTGTCGGTGAGGAGAACTTCTTCCTGTTCGGATTGACTGTCGAAGAGATCGCCGAAATGCGCGGGCAATACGATCCACAGTCGATCATCGATGCGGACGAAGACTTCAGCCGGGTCATGAAGCTCCTCGACAGCGGTCATTTCAATCGTTTTGAATCCGGCGTGCTCGACTCCGTCATCCAATCCGTCCGCGAACCGGCCGACCCATGGATGACGGCAGCCGATTTCCGCAGCTTCATCGACGCGCAGACGGCCGCGGCCGACGTGTATCGTGACGTCGAGAGCTGGACCCGTATGAGCATTCTCAACACGGCCGCCTCGGGCCGCTTCTCGACCGACCGTACGATGCGCGACTACAACGAGGAAATCTGGCGGCTCGAGCCAATCGAGTTGCCAAAACGTTAATGCGGCCCGGCAATCCTGAAATCCTGGGTGCGACACCCGATGAGTCCGGCACCAATTTTGCGGTCTATTCAGCGGTTGCCGAGAACATCGAACTCTGTTTGTTTGACGACGCCGGTACGCAAACCCAGATAATCCTGCTGCCCGAGCAAAGCGACGGTGTTTGGCACGGATACTTGCCTGGCTGCGCTCCAGGTCAGCGCTATGGCTACCGTGTGCACGGACCGTTCGACCCGGCCGATGGGCTGCGCTGCAACGCGGCGAAATTATTGCTGGATCCCTATGCCCGCGAAATCGTGGGTGATTTCAAATGGGACCCGGCTGTGTATGACTACCGCGAAAAGAACGGTGAGTTGCAGATCAATCGCGACGACAGTGCGCCGTTCGTACCCAGGAGTGTCGTACGCGCTGCTTCTGACGAACAAATGTCCGATGGTCCCGCCATTTCATGGGGCGACAGCATTTTCTACGAGTGCAATGTGCGTGGCTACACGATGCGCCACCCGGCGCTGGACGAGTCCGAGCGAGGGACATTCGACGGCCTACGTCATAAGGACGTGCTCGCTCACTTGAAGTCGCTTGGCGTCAATACCATCGAACTCATGCCGGTACAGACATTCATCGATGAACAACACCTGGCAAAGCAGAAGCTGAGAAACTACTGGGGCTACAACACGGTCGGGTTCTTTGCGCCCATGCAACGCTACGCGCGCGGGGACGCTGTGACCGAGTTTCGCGATATGGTGCGCACGCTGCACGACGCCGGTTTCGAGGTGATCATGGATGTGGCCTACAACCACACGGGCGAAGCCGATCACCGAGGACCCTCTCTGTGTCTTCGCGGACTGGACAACCGCACCTACTATCGCACGGAGCCGGACGACCACGGCGCCTACGTCAACGACACGGGTTGCGGCAATACCATCAACATCGACCATATCCGTGTCCGGCAGATGATTCTGGACAGTCTCGACTACTGGGCGAGCGATATGGGCGTCGACGGATTCCGATTCGACCTCGCGACCATACTGGGTCGGCGCGGCGACGGTTTTACGCCGACGCATCCGTTTCTGGCGGACATCAGCAACCTGTCCAGCCTTCGGCATGTGAAACTCATTGCCGAACCCTGGGACCCGGGACCCGGCGGTTACCAGCTGGGTCATTTTCCGCCGCGCTGGGCCGAATGGAACGATCGCTACCGCGACTCGGTGCGCGCATTCTGGCGCGGCGACCCGGCAACGAGCGGCGAACTTGCGCGGCGCTTACACGGTTCGTCCGACCTGTTCGAATCCAGCCAGCGTCCCCCGTTCGCGAGCGTGAATTTCGTCTCTGCCCATGACGGATTCACGCTAATGGACGTCGTCAGTTACGACCAGCGTCACAACGAGGCAAACGGCGAAGACAACCGTGACGGTCATTCCGCAAACTTCAGCTCGAACTACGGTGTCGAAGGATCGACAGACGATCCGGCCATTAGCGAGATACGACGCCGCCAGCGTTTGAACATGCTCGCAACGCTGTTGTTTTCGCAGGGGACGCCCATGCTGCTTGCGGGCGACGAGCTCGGCCACACGCAACAGGGCAACAACAACGCGTATGCACAGGATAACGAAACGAGCTGGCTGGATTGGTCAAACGCTGATCAGGAGTTTATCGAACAGGTCCGCGAACTCCTCTTGCTGCGCCACGAGTCACCCTTGTTGCGCCTGGAAAGCTATCTACATGGCAGCCTGGACACCGGCAGCAGTTCGATTCGCATCGACTGGTGCAATCAAGCCGGTGATATCAAACAGGAAGAAGAGTGGGCCTCGAGCCGCGCCTTCAGCGTGCTCATTGCCGAAACCAAGCTGAACGGCTCACGCAACGCGGTGGCTATTTTAATCAATGGCGCGGACCACGAAAACACATTGAGTCTTCCCGCCCTCGCTCAGTTCAGTAATTGGCGCCTGGCATTCGCGAGTTGCAGACAGGACGAGGCAGTCATGGCGGGGCTGGAACTGTCGCTGCCGGCCAAATGCATGGCGCTGTTGTTCGCCGAGAGCTAAGCGGCGACGATCAAGGAGCTCGCCATCTGACGCGACCGTGACGAGCACCGCCGAATTGCCGTGCTCCGTGACGCCAACGGTCGCAGTTCGTTGCGTTCGTTCACCTGGCACGCCTTGTCCCCTCTAGAGCTGATTCACGACCGACGGGAATGGGTCAGTAGCCGACATTTTACATCAGACCAATCGATCGGCGATTTAGCGATGCACAGCAGTCAATCGTTCCTCTTTCTGGCGACTGGCTCAAGGCGGGCAGAATCAGTCACTCAATTGTCTATTCCGTCCGGAGTATGGTGAGTCGACTGAAAATCACATTTGCCGCGTTCGTAATCGTAACTCCCGCCCCTGTCCAGACAATCGTCGACTCGCGCCCAATCGATGAAAAGCGTGATCGCCCAGAAGACAAACAACAGGAGCGTGGCACCAAGAAGCGATCCCGAAAGCAGCACCAACTTGCGTTGCCAGGATGGTGCGTCTTTTTTTCTGTACTTCGTAAGCATGGCTTCAGACGATAATGACAGCTTTGAGTTGAGGATGTTGAACTGAACCTAGTCGTCCTGTGCCTGCAAGGAGTCGATCCAATACGGTCGAACCCTGTATCTTATGTCCACCTATAGGTACCCCAGATCTGCCAACGCTTGTCTGCATTGAGAAGGATCGACAAATCGAATCGTTTGGATACCCATCGAAGATGCGGCTGCAACATTCTCTTTCGTATCGTCAATGAAGATCGTATCGGCCGCGGTGAGTTGGTGCGTCGCCAACAAGTACTCAAATATCTCGATTTCCGGCTTCACCATTCGAATCCGGGAAGAGATGACGATGCCGTCGAACAGGTCCCAAATGTCGTGCTTCCCTTCAAGATACGCAATGGACGCGTGGTGCATGTTTGATAGGACGAACAGTCTGTTGTTGTTCTTCTCCCTGATTGTGCGAATCAGCTCGATTGTTTCTTCAATCGGTGTCAGAGACGGTGGCACTGCGTCGAACAGCCGTATGACATCCTGCCGGGGAATTCCCGTTCGCGCCGCGCCGCGAGTAATTGCCTGATCCCGGGTCATGATTCCCCTGTCGAGTTCCAGCCAATCAGGATGTTCGATAATTCCCACCGTCGCTGCTCTTTGCGTCATCGAATCCTCGAAGACGCTTTCGACGATAGCGTCGGGTTGCCAA
>Ga0265306_10000870_pt1 | contig 14774 bp, 11 predicted proteins | sample Helome_3_FD_192493 | JGI IMG/M metagenome (GOLD analysis project Ga0265306, IMG submission 192493) | Marine sediment microbial communities from subtidal zone of North Sea - Hel_20160420 (Illumina Assembly) | ecosystem: Environmental > Aquatic > Marine > Subtidal zone > Sediment ...
TGTCACGCCGGGGCCGGTCACCGGGAGTCTCCCCGGGATCCAGCCTGACCAAGTCTTGCGCTAAGACGACTGAGCGACGCACAACGCAATGATCTATTTCGCCGGACCCCTGATTTCCTTCGCCGCGGTCGTGCTGGGGATCCTGATCCTGCGCCCGGTCGCAGAGCGAGTGCGGTTGCTTGACCAGCCCAATCCGCGCAGCAGCCACCGGATTCCGACGCCCCTGGTGGGCGGCGTGGCGATATACCTTGCCTTTGGCATCGGCACCGCAGCGGCCGTCCTCAACGGCCTGCTGCAGTTGGATGCCTATACCATGAGTCTGCTGGGCGGGGGCTTGTTGCTGGTGATCGTAGGGGCGATCGACGACGCTCGTGACCTGTCGCCGCTGCTGCGTTTCGCGGTGCAGATCATCGCCTCACTGGTCATGGTGTATGGGGGCGGCGTGGTTCTGAGAGATCTCGGGCAAATGTTGCCGTCGGGGCAAGTGCTGGAGCTTGGCATTTTCGCCGTGCCGTTTACCGTGTTCGCGACCATCGGCGTGATCAATGCCTTGAACATGTGCGATGGCCTCGATGGCCTGAGCGGCACGCTGGCCATGATCTCTATCACCGGCATGCTGATCGTATCCGTCGTCAACGGCGGCCCCGCCAACACGCTGCTGCTCGCGGTGCTCGCAGCTGGAATCCTGGGGTTCCTGTTGTTCAATTTGCGACTCCTCGGGCGTCGCCATGCTGCGGTCTTTATGGGTGATGCGGGCAGCATGTTCCTGGGCTACGCACTGACCTGGTTTGCAATTTCCCTGTCGCAGGGTGAACAGCGGGCCATGGCGCCCGCAGCGGCCCTGTGGTTCCTGATGCTGCCCCTGTTCGACACCGTGTCTATGATGCTCAGGCGGATCGCCAGGGGTCGGTCGCCGTTTTCCGCCGACCGCGAGCACATTCACCATGTGTTCCTGATGGCCGGCTTCACCGTCAATGAAACGGTCACGGTGATGGCAGCCGCTGCACTGATCGGCGCCGGCATCGGGCTGCTATGCCTGGACGTGCGGCTGGCGGAGTCTTCCATTGCCGGGTTCTTCCTGATCTGCGGCATCCTCTATTTCTGGATGGTCTTGCGTTCATGGAAGGTCATGCGCTTTATTGAGCGGTCTTTTTCCCGGCGCCGCGCGCCGGCGGACCGTCGCCGCGGGACGGATCGTCGCGTAAATCTAGACTCGAGTTACGCTGGCCCCGAGCGCCGCCGACCCGCTGATCGCCGGTCTCAAGTTCGCCGCGGGGGCGATCGGGGTGAGAGTGGACGCCTGACTGATCCTGGGGGCGTGGCCGGAAATCAGAGTACGGAAGGCGACGGCAGGTAGGCACTCGCGAACAGCAGTTCACCGATTTGCAGGTAGGCACCCCGGATTGCCGCGACGGTAGGTGCATCAAGGCCGGGGCCCGTGGCGCGGGCGCGGTACCGGTTCTGGGAAACATCTACGTGGATTTCCACTTCCCGGAAATCGATGAAGCGGCGCACCCGCGACCACAGGCACTTGTAGATACTTTCTTTCACGGCAAAGAGCGTGCGCGCAAGCCGGGGGTCCCCCGAGTGGGCCAGCCACTTGCGTTCTGCCGGGGTGCAGACCAGATCCAGTACCCCATCTTCGAGGTCGCCGGCTTCCTCCATGTCCACGCCGACGGACCCGGCGACTTCCAGCCGCGCAGCAACGCCGATCGCACGCCCCGCGCAATGCGCGATGCTGCCGGTGATGCCCGGCGGCCAAAGCGGTGAGCGTTGCTCGCCTGTCAGCACCGCGGCATCTGGCAAGCCGAGCTGCGCCAGCGCCCGGTGCGCGCACCAGCGGCCCTGTGCATAAGCCTGTCGCCGAGCTGCGGCCATACCCACGGTTGCCGCTATTTCGGCCGGCAGGAGCTCGTCGTCGGCCCGCGGTGACTCAGACCACGCGATGCTCGTGCCTGTCGGAAACAGCTTGCGGAGCCTCAGGATTGCAGTCGGCTGGGCTAATGCGGGGTTATCCATCGTCTGAGTCTGCCATCAGGGCCGCCGGCCATCACGCTCTGCGGTGCCCTGTTAGAATGCGCGCCCGCTGCCCGGAGCTCCTCGTCAATGACCGTCAAGACCCGTTTCGCGCCGAGTCCCACCGGCTACCTGCACATTGGCGGCGTGCGCACGGCGCTGTTTTGCTGGCTGTATGCCCGTCGGCATGGCGGCAGCTTTGTACTCCGGATCGAAGACACCGACCGCGAGCGCTCCACCCAGGAATCCATCGACGCTATCCTCGAAGGCATGCAGTGGGTCGGTCTGGACTGGGACGAGGGGCCCTTCTACCAGTCTCGCCGTTACGACCTCTACGCGGCAGCGCGCGATCACCTCCTGGAGGCGGGCCATGCCTACCCTTGCTACTGCACGCCGGAAGAACTCGAGGCGATGCGGGCGGCGCAGATCGCAGCAGGCCAGAACCCTCGCTACGACGGACGCTGCCGTAATCGGACGGCAGCGCGGGACGGTGTCGATCCGGTGATCCGGTTCCGGACGCCAGACAGCGGCGAGATTGTCGTCGACGACCTGGTTCACGGTCGCGTCGTCTTTGACAATGCGGATCTCGATGATCTGGTCATCGTGCGCAGCGACGGACATCCCACCTATCATTTCAGCGTGGTCGTGGACGATGCCGACATGGCCATCACCCATGTCATCCGCGGCGACGACCATTTGAAGAACACGCCGCGGCAGATGCACATCATCGATGCGCTGGGCTACGACCGGCCCGTCTATGCGCATTTGCCGATGATTCTCGGAGCCGACGGCGCCCGTTTGTCGAAGCGCCACGGGGCGGTGAATGTGCTCGAATATCGTGAGCAGGGCTACCTGCCCCAGGCACTGCTGAATTACCTGGCCCGGCTCGGCTGGTCGCATGGTGACCAGGAGCTGTTTCCGGTGGATGAACTGCTGCGCCTGTTCGATATCAGCGCCGTTCACAAATCTGCGGCGCGTTTCGACCCCGATAAGCTGATATGGCTGAATCAGCACTACGTGATGACCGAGCCGGCTGACGCGCTGGTTCCGCAGCTGCGGGCGCATCTTGAGAAAGACGGGCTCGACCCGGCGGCGGGACCGCCGCTGGACGTCGTCGTGGAAGCCTATCGGGAACGGGCCAGGACGCTTTGCGAAATGGCCGAGGCCTGCTGGTACTTGTTTCGGGATTTCGATCAGCCTGACGCCGCGGCCGCGAAAAAACATCTGCGGCCGGTTATCGGCGAGCCGCTAAGACTGGTGCGCGACCGCCTGGCCGGCTTGGCGGAATGGCGCCGCGACACCATCCATGGTGCGATACAGGAGACCGCGGATGCTGCGGGCCTTGCCTTCGGCAAGCTCGGGCAGCCGCTGCGGGTCGCCCTGGCCGGTGGGCCGGTATCGCCGCCCATCGATGTCACGGCCGAGCTGGTGGGCCGCGATCGCGCGCTCCGGCGCCTGGACGTGGCACTGCTGCTGGTTGCCGAGCGCGCGGCCGCCGGATAACCGCGGCATTCTTGACACTCCGCCGGGCCCTCGCGTAGAGTCTCGCCGCTTTTACGGGGCTATAGCTCAGCTGGGAGAGCGCTTGCATGGCATGCAAGAGGTCGGCGGTTCGATCCCGCCTAGCTCCACCAGACCACCTTTCTTCGTCCCCATCGTCTAGCGGTTAGGACTCCGCCCTTTCACGGCGGCAACAGGGGTTCGAACCCCCTTGGGGACGCCACCGCCTTAACGGCCCGCCCAGTGCGGGCCGTTCCGTATGTTCGATCCTCGCGTCACCACTGATCGGTTGCAGTGGACTGGAGCGGTCCAGATCCGCAGGGCGCGACGGCAGCCGCGGATCGGGGCCGTTGATTGGTTTACTATTCCAATCGGGTTATTGCTAGCGGGAGTGTCGCGATCCTGGTGCCGGACTACCGGTGCCCCGCTCGTCATCGAAGGATGCTCGACCTGATTCCTGACCGGGCCAGCTGGCACTGGGTGGCGGCGCTGGCCTATGCCGCCCTGGGCCTGCAGGTATTCTTGCCCTCGACCGGGAGCCTGCTCCGCCAGCACCGGCTGACGCTGGCAGCGGCCGGTATGGCCTGGGGGGCGTGGTTTGCCCTGGCGCCCGGGCTGGGCTGGGCGAGCCTGCAATTGTCCCGGGTATCCTTCGTCGTCGAATTCCTGTTTCTGCTGGCCTGGTTTGCGTTGCTGTACCGGCTGCTGCGCGGTCCCTACAAGCAATCCATGCCGGAGGCCGTGCGGCGCGGCCTTTACCTTTACTGGGGGCTGCTGGCCCTGACCGGGGCCGGGGCACTGTCGCTGGATGGCTCGGGTTGGCCGGGATTGTTTGTCCTGCCGCCGGTCCTGATGGCTGCCTCGCTCGCGTGCCTCGCCTTGCTGACTCAGTTGCAACGCGACTCGCCTCTCGAGGACCGCCGGATGATGCTTGCGTTTGTCTCCGGCGGGGTGCTGGTGGCCGGCAGCCAGGCCATCTACTTCGCCCTCGTGACGCTGGGCGCCGAGCCGGGTGCCGGCTGGAGCCTGGCCCGGGTTATGCCGGTGGTCCTGTCGGCCGCATTGCTGATTCATGCGGCCCGCCAGCGTCCGCAGTGGTCGCTGGCAATTTTTGTATCTCCCCAGGCGCGGGCCTACGCGCCACGGTTGCTCAGCACACTGGGGCTGCTTTTCGCGTTGATTGGCCTGGCCCCCATCCTGGCGGTGCTGCCCGCCGGCGTGGCCCGAGCGCTGGCCTTTGTGGCCGTGTTCGGTCTTGGCCTGCCGGTATTCACCGTGCTGTTCTCCGAAGGGCTGGGCGCACGGCTGCGCGTGTTCATCAGCAAGCATTTCCTGCCATTCCGCTACGACTATCGGGAAGAATGGCTGCGATTGATCGACACGCTGGCGGCCCCGGTGCAACGTCGGCCCCTGCCGGAACGGACCATCAAGGCGCTGGCCCAGATTGTCGGCAGTCCCGCCGGCATCCTGTGGCTGCGCCGGCAGGAAGACGATCCCTTCGTCTGCGCGGCCAACTGGAAGACGCGGAGTTGGCCCGAGGCCGCGATTCCCGGTGACGATCCGGTACTCTCATTCATGGGCGAGCGGCAGTGGATTCTCGACACGGCCGAGCTGAACCGGGATCCGGAACTGTATTCCGGCCTGCGCCGGCCCGAGTGGCTGGACGCGCTCCCCGATGCGCTGCTCGTGGTGCCGCTAATCAGCCGCGAGTTCATGATTGGTTTTACCGTGCTGTTTCAGAGCAGCTCGGCTTTCCGGCTGACCTTTGAAGAAATTGACCTGTTGCGAACGTCGGGGCGGCAGGTGGCGGCCTATCTCGCGCAGTACCTGTCTGACCAGCAACTGGCAGAGGCTCAGCAGTTCGAGGCTTTTAATCGGTTGACGGCCTTCGTGATGCACGACCTGAAGAACCTGATTGCCCAGCAATCGCTGGTCGTCAAGAATGCGGCCCGGCATAAGGACAATCCTGACTTTTTCCAAGACGCGATTCATACGATCGACAACTCTGTGGCTCGCATGAGTCGGCTCCTCAAGCAATTGCAAAGTGGTGAAGCCGTGGGGCCCTTGCAGCGGGTTCGCCTGGGTGATGCGCTGGAACATGCCATCAAACGCACGGCGGGGCGTGAACCGACGCCCGATGTCGCGGTGCAGGACCACGACGTTGTCAGCGAACTCGATCGAGAGCGATTCATTGACGTTATCAGCCACCTGGTCCGCAATGCCCAGGAGGCAACGAAAAAGAACGGCCAGGTGCGGGTCACGCTGGAAAAACACAATGGCGAGGCCGTAATTTGCGTCGAAGACAATGGCATCGGCATGGACCCGGAGTTCATCCGGACCCGGTTGTTCCGGCCCTTCGACAGCACCAAGGGCAGCCAGGGTATGGGCATTGGTGTCTACCAGGCCCGGACTTTCGCCGTCGCTGCGGGTGGTCGGCTCGAGGTCTCGTCGCAGCCCGGCAGCGGCACCCGCTTTACGATGCATCTGCCGGTGTTTGCGTCTGATGCCGCGGGTCCCGCCGACCAACCGGTGGCCGCCGTCACGAACTGAGGCCCCGTGGTGCAGTGGCGCGGCCGACACCTTATGATCGGCAGCCAGGGGGCAGGGGAGGCCGACACCCGTGACCGACCAGCAAAGAAAATTACTCGTTGTCGAGGACGATCCGGGGCTGCAGAGGCAGCTGCGCTGGTGCTTTGCCGACTACGAGGTGCTGTCGGCCGAAGATCGGCCGACAGCACTCGCCGAGTTGCGGCGCCACGAGCCGCCGGTCGTGCTGCAGGATCTCGGTCTGCCGCCCGACGCCGAGGGGATATCTGAAGGCCTGGCCACCCTTGAAGAAGTCCTGGCGCTGGCTCCCGGCACCAAAGTTATTGTGGTGACCGGCCACGGCGACCAGGAAAACGCGGTGCGCGCCGTAGGCATGGGTGCCTATGACTTCTACCAGAAGCCGGTGGATACGGACACGCTGCAGCTGATAGTGGATCGCGCTTACCAGATCTACGAACTCGAGCAGGAGAATCAGCGACTGCTGCGGCAGCAAAGTACTTCGCCCCTCGACGGCATTGTCGCCGCCAGCGAGAAAATGCTGAACGTCTGCCGGATTATCGAAAAAGTGGCGCCAACCAGTGCGACGACCCTGCTGCTCGGCGAGAGCGGCACCGGCAAGGAACTGTTGGCCCGCGCATTGCACTCGCTTAGCCCGCGGGCCGGCGAGAATTTCGTGGCGATCAACTGCGCCGCGATTCCGGAAAATCTGCTCGAAAGCGAACTCTTCGGTTACGAGCGCGGCGCTTTTACCGGGGCGATGAAGCAGACGCCCGGCAAGGTCGAGACCGCTGATAGCGGCACCCTGTTTCTCGATGAAATCGGCGACATGCCCATCGCTTTACAGGCCAAGCTGTTGCGTTTTCTTCAGGAGCGGGTGGTCGAGCGCGTGGGCGGCCGCCAGGAAATCCCGGTGGACGTTCGCGTGCTCTGTGCAACGAACCAGAACCTGCAGGCGGCAATCCGCGAAGGGCGCTTTCGTGAGGACCTCTATTACCGCATCAGCGAGATTACGATCCAGATTCCGCCCCTGCGCGAGCGTGAAGGCGGCCGCCTGATCCTGGCGCGAATCCTGCTGGCCAAATACGCAGCACAGCATGGCCGGCCACTCAAGGGTTTTAGCAAGGACGCCCAGACGGCGATTCAAAACTACCGGTGGCCCGGCAACGTCCGCGAATTGGAAAACAAGATCAAGGGTGCGGTCATCATGGCCGAGGGCAAACAGGTTACGGCGCTGGACCTTGGGCTCGGTGATGAAGAGACCGACGGGCCAAACCTGAATCTGCGCGAGGTCCGGCGCGACGCAGAAACGCATGCCATTCATCGCGCGCTCGTCTATGCATCTGGGAACATTTCGCAGGCGGCAAAACTGCTGGGGATTACCCGGCCCACTTTGTACGACCTGATCGAAAAATACGCGATCGACGTCGAGCGCTGAGCCGGCGCTACTCCGCCGGTTGCTGCTGCAATCGGCGCTCCCAGGCGAGGGATGTGGATACGATGAAGTCCAGGTCGTCGTGGCGGGGTTTCCAGCCAAGTACGTTACGGATGCGCGTGGCCTCTGCCACCAGCGTGGGCGGGTCGCCGGCACGTCTCGGTCCTTCTTCAATGTCGAGCGCCTGGCCGTTGGCCCGTTCCACCGCCCGCAGGACTTCGCGCACGCTGTAGCCATGACCGTAGCCGCAGTTGAGAATCTGCGAGTCGCCGCCGCCGCGCAGGTACGCAAGCGCATCGAGGTGCGCCTCGGCCAGGTCTTCCACGTGGATGTAGTCACGTACGCCCGTGCCGTCCGGCGTCTCGTAGTCCGTACCGAAGACGTACACTTTGTCGCGCTTGCCCACGGCCGCTTCGCAGGCCACTTTCGTGAGCAGTGTGGCTTTCGGTGTTGACTGGCCAATGCGCCCTTCCGGGTCGCACCCGGCGACGTTGAAATACCTCAAGGATACGTAACGGAAGTCGGACGCTGCCGACAGGTCTCGCAGCATCCACTCGGTCATCAGTTTCGACGTGCCGTAGGGATTGATGGGAGCCGTGACGCTGTCCTCGGCCGCTCGGCCGCCGTCCGGGATGCCGTAGACCGCCGCCGTGGACGAGAAGACGAAGTGGCGGACACCGCCCGCCATGGCGCACTCCAGCAGGTTCCGGCTCGAGCAGGTGTTGTTGCCGTAATACTTCAGCGGTTCTGCAACCGATTCGGGAACCACCGTGTGCGCGGCAAAATGCATGATCGTGTCCACACCCTGCTCGGCGAGCAGGCGGGTGACCAGGTCGCGGTCGCCGGTGTCGCCAACCACCAGTGCGCCGTGCAATATCGCAGAGCGAAAACCCGTGCAGAGATTATCGAGGGTCAGCACCCGTTCCGCGCTTTCGCCCAGCTGGCGGACGACATGGCTGCCAATGTAGCCGGCGCCGCCGGTCACCAGGACTGTTCCGTGGGTCATTATGTCTGCCTCTGCTCCGGAGAGCGGCGAAGATAACCCACGGGCTCCTGCGCATCTACGAGGCCGATCACGGTTGCCCACTATTGACGATGGCGGTCCACCGCCACGAATATGCAGATCAACCTGGAGGGACCTGATGACTACAGCGAGCCGGCCATCCCCGGCCAGCGGTGCGGGCCTGCTGGCGCCGGATGAACCTGCGCCCTTTGAATGTATTGGCGCACCAGGCCCGCGGCCGGCGCTGCTGGTCTGTGACCATGCTGCCGCGCGCATTCCGTCGGCCCTGGGCACGCTGGGCCTGCCGCCCGCCAAGCTCGCCGATCACATTGCGCTGGATATCGGCGCCTCGGCGCTGACTGCACAACTGGTGCGGCGCCTGCAGATACCCGCCGTGCGCGCCGCCTATTCCCGGCTCGTCATCGACTGCAACCGGCGGCTGGATGACCCGTCCGCCTTTCCTGAAGTCTCGGATGGTGTGCATGTGCCCGGCAACGAACGGCTCGGGCACTCTGAACGCGAGCTGCGGGCGGAGACCCTGTACTGGCCCTATCATCACGCCGTGCGCGATCAGCTGGCAGGGCTGGAGGCGCGGGCGGCGGCGCCCGCACTCATTGCTATCCACAGTTTCACCCCGTCAATGAACGGGCAGTCGCGACCGTGGCAGATAGGCATCCTGTGGGACAATGACCCGCGAGTGCCGGTGCCGCTGATGGCTCGATTGCGGCAGGTTCCGGGCTTGCAGGTAGGCGACAATGAGCCATACTCCGGCAAGCACCCGGCGGACTTCACGGTCGATCATCATGCCGAGGCGGAGGGCTTGCCACACGTGTCTATCGAAGTGCGCCAGGACCTCATCATCACGGACGAAGGCGTCGAACACTGGGCGGACGTGCTCGCCGAAGCCTTGTTGCCCGTGCTGGACGACCGCTCCCTGTACGTGCACTGGTCGGGCTGATGGCCATCCGCGAACCGACTTTTACTATCGGCATCGAGGAGGAGTACCTCCTGGTCGATCGCGCTACCCTCGACCTGGTCAGCGATCCGCCGGAATCCATACTCGCCGAGTGTCAGCGGCTCACCCCCAAGCAGGTCTCGCCGGAATTCCTGCGCTCGCAGATCGAAGTGGGCACGCGCGTGTGCCGGACCATCGCGGAGGCCAGGGAAGACCTGCAACGCCTCCGGCGCGTCGTGGCGGACGTGGCCGGCAGCGAGGGCCTGGCGCCGATCGCCGCGTCGACCCACCCTTTCGCCCTCTGGACCGAGCAGCAGACCACCCGGGTCAGCCGCTATAACGATCTGTCCAAGGAGATGCAGGCCGCGGCCAGGCGGTTGTTGGTCTGTGGCATGCATGTCCATGTCGGCGTCGAAGACGACGAACTGCGCATCGATTTGTTGAACCAGATGCGCTACTTCCTGCCACACCTGCTGGCGCTCAGCACCTCGTCACCCTTCTGGGAAGGGCAGGCGACGGGCCTGCGCTCGTACCGGCTGACTATTTTCGACAACCTGCCGCGGACGGGGCTGCCTGAATACTTCGAAAGCTACGCCGAGTATCAGCGCCACCTCGACGTCCTGATCAATGCGGGTTTGCTCGAGGACGCGACGAAGATCTGGTGGGACCTGCGACCCAGCGCACGCTATCCGACGCTGGAAACGCGAATTTTCGATGTCTGTACCCGCCTCGACGACGCGGTGTCGCTGGCGGCCATCACCATCTGCCTGCTGCGCAGTCTGTACCGGCTCCGTCAGAACAATCAGCGCTGGCGCATCTACAGCCCGATGTTGCTCAACGAGAACCGCTGGCGGGCCATGCGCTACGGGATGGACGAAGGCCTGCTGGACCTGGCCAAGGGCACCATCGTGCCGTTGCCGCAGCTGATGGACGAGATCCTGGGCCTGATCCGCGAAGACGCCGAAGCCCTGGGCTGCGTCGATGAAGTCTTGCAGGCCCGCGAGATCCTGACCCGTGGCACCAGCGCCCATCAGCAGGTCAAAGTCTACGAGCGGGCGTGCCAGGCAGGCGCCAGCGAGAAAGAGGCCTTGCGGGAGGTAGTGGACTTCCTGATCGAGGAAACCGCCCGGGGCTTGCGTTGACGGAGGGCCGTGGCGACAGCGCTAAGGGCATGCAGCACCGCATCTGCGTGGCCCCGATGATGGACTGCACGGACCGTCACTGCCGGTATTTTCACCGGCTGCTGGCTCCCGACGTCGGCCTCTACACCGAGATGATTACGGCCCGGGCCATCGTGCATGGCGACCCGGAGCGGCTGCTGGCTTTCGACGCTGGCGAACATCCGGTCGCGCTGCAGATCGGCGGCAGTGAGCCGGAGATTCTGCACCGGGCTGCCGCCGTCGTGCGTGCCGGCTACGCCTATGACGAACTCAATCTGAATGTCGGTTGCCCAAGCGACCGCGTGCAATCGGGCCGTTTCGGTGCCTGCCTGATGGCTGATGCGGAACTCGTCGGCGACTGCGTCCGCGCGCTTGCCGAGGCCTGGGACGGCCCGGTCACTGTGAAAAGCCGCATTGGCATCGATGCTCATGACAGCTACGAGTTCCTCGCTAACTTCGTCGGCACCGTGGCTGCTGCCGGGTGCCGCGTGTTCATCGTGCACGCCCGCAAAGCCGTGCTCCAGGGACTGTCGCCGAAGGAGAACCGCAGCATCCCGCCGCTTCGCTACGACCGTGTCCACCGCCTGAAGCAGGAGTTCCCGGCGCTGAAAATCGTCCTGAATGGCGGCATCGACAGCGTCGATAAAGCGGTGGGTGAGCTCACGCGAGTCGATGGAGTCATGCTCGGGCGCAAGGCCTATGCCGACCCCTGTCTGCTCGCGTTGCTGCAGGCCCGCTGCCTCGGAGGCACCAGGCCTGAGCTGCCTGATCGTGCCGCCGTGGTCCGGCTGATGGCCGCCTACGCGGCGGCGCATATCGAGCAGGGCGCTCGCCTGCACCATATGACGCGGCACATGCACGGTCTCTACGCAGGGCAACCGGGCGCGGCACGCTGGCGACGCTACCTGGCCGAGACAGCATCGCGCCCGGATGCGGATGCAGAAACCTTGTTGCAATCTCTCGAAGTTTTTGAAGCCGCTGCTTGATGTTTGCGGCGACAGTAGGCGACACTGCGCCTTCCCGCAGCAAGAGGCCAAGGCAGGCCGCAAAAGACACTGGTTGTTGCGGGGGCGTCAATTATTCACAAACAGGAGTTCAGCACCTTGGCTGCGAGAAATGATGAGGTTTTGCACGCGGAGACGCGCTCCCTGACCATGGCCGAGAAGGCCGACCGACACGCACTGTACGAACAGTCTGTGCAAAACGTGGAGTCGGAAATCGAGTTCATCGTGGACACCTTCAAGGAACTTCGCGGGCGCAATCCGGTGAGTTTTCGCGAGGATTTCTGTGGTACGGCCGCGGCGGCCTGCGAATGGATCCGCCAGGGGCCGGAGCAGTCGGCCGTAGGCGTGGATATCGATGAGGAGGTGCTCGACTGGGGTCGCCGTCACCACGTCGCCGGCATGCGGCCCGATGAGCAGGCTCGAATGAAGCTCTGCCAGGCCAGCGTGCTGGATGTCGTGACTGAACCCGTAGACGTCGTCGGCGCGTTCAATTTCAGCTACTACCTGTTCAAGTCACGCGACGATCTGCGCGCCTATTTTCGTGCGGCTTGCCGGGGCCTGAAGCCCGACGGGATCCTGTTTCTCGATGCCTTCGGCGGGCACGAAGCCTTCGAGGAAATGAAGGAAAAAACGAAATACGACAATTTCACCTACGTCTGGGATCAGGCCAGCTACCATCCGATCAGTGGCGACATGCTGTGCCATATCCATTTCAAGTTTCCCGATGGCTCCAAGATGAAGAAAGCCTTCAGCTATGAATGGCGAATGTGGACCCTGCCGGAGATTCGTGAAGTGCTCGCCGAGGCCGGCTTTCAGCGGATAACCGTGTACTGGGAGGGCACCGATGAGGATGGTGAGGGCGACGGTGAGTTCACGCCTGACGAGCAGGGCGAGGCTGATGCCGGCTGGATCGTCTATATCACCGCCGAGCGCTGACGGGGCCGTGGGGGGACCTTTCCGGCCTCCCGCTCTGCCGTATAATCCCCAATGGTTTTACATATTCTGGTGTCGTTAACTTGACCGCTGTGGCCGAAGATCAGCAAATCGCCATCGTGTTTGCCGACGTGGTGGGCAGCACCCACCTGTACGAGGCCATGGGAGACGACCAGGCCCGCGAGACTGTGCAGCGCTGCCTCGACGTGATGAAGGAGGCGACCGAGCAGTTCGGCGGTACGGTAATCAAGACCATGGGCGACGAGGTGATGTCTACCTTCGTCATGGCCGACGATGCGTTGAACGCCGCCGCCCAGATGCAGCAGCGAATCACTAATAACCCGCAAATCGGCACCGGTGGAACCCATGTGGCGATCCGCATTGGTTGTCATTTCGGGCCCGTCGTCAACCAGGACCGCGACGTTTTCGGGGCCTCGGTGCACACGGCCAACCGGATGACCTCCCAGGCCAAGTCGGGCCAGATACTCACTACGGCCGCAACCGTGGAGCAATTGAGTGGCGAGTGGCGCGGTCTTGTGCGTCAGATAGACGTCGCCGCGGTGCGGGGGCGCAGCGATGAACTGGCCGTGTTCGAGGTGCTGTGGCAGCCGGAAGAGGCCACCAGCATGTTGCCGTCGGTCAACGTGGGCCCGAAGTCAGCGCCGGCTGAGCAAAGCTTGCGCCTGCGATACCAGGACACCGAAGTGCTGATGACACAGGATGCCAGTTCGGACGTCACCATCGGCCGAGCCGATGAGAACAGCCTCGTGGTCAAGGGCAACCTGATTTCACGTATTCACGCCCGCGTCGAGGTCGTGAAGAACCGCTACATGCTGGTGGATGAAAGCACCAACGGCACCTTCATTCAGCGCGATGACGGCGAAGAGATCTATGTCAGGCGCGACAGCGCCGAGCTGAGCGGGAAAGGCGTGATCAGTCTCGGGCGCGTGGCACCGCGCGGCGCACCCCTGGCCATCGAGTACAGCCTGGAATCCTGACGCCACCGGGCTTGCTTGGGGCCCGCCAACGCTGACAGCCCATACACGGACAGCAGAGGTCTATTGCAGGCCCGTCAGCCGTGCCCATCCGCGCCCCGGCTGGCTGTGCCGCTAACTCAGCGCCTTCAGGATCTTCTCGTGCTCTGCGGCCAGCAGTTCGGGCACCCGGTGCTCGTACTCGTTGAAGTACTCGCCGACCGTGGCCATTTCTGCGCGCCACGCTGCCTGGTCTACCGTCAGCAGTTGCTCGAGGGTAGCGGCATCCAGGTCCAGGCCATTGAGATCCAGGTCTTGCGGCCGCGGCAGGTAGCCAATGGGCGTGTCTTCCGCGCCAATCCGGCCTTCGCAGCGGTCGATGATCCAGCGCATGACCCGGAGATTTTCGCCGAAGCCGGGCCAGAGGAATTTGCCACCGGCATCCTGGCGGAACCAGTTCACGTGGAAAATCTTTGGCAAGTCATCGGCCCGCGCGGCAAAGCTGAGCCAGTGGCCCCAGTAGTCGGCGAAGTTGTAGCCACAGAAGGGTTTCATCGCCATCGGGTCGCGGCGGGTGACACCGACTTTGCCAGCGGCTGCTGCTGTGGTTTCCGAGGCCACGCTGGCGCCAACCAGCACTCCGTGGTTCCAGTCCTTCGCTTCGTAGACCAGCGGTGCCAGCTCGCGACGGCGGCCGCCAAAGATGATGGCGCTGATCGGCACGCCAGCCGGATCTTCGGCCAGCGGTGAGTAACTCGGGTTCTGGCTGGCACTCACCGTGAAACGGGAGTTCGGATGTGCTGCCGGCTCGCCGCTGCCGTTGATGGGCCGCCCCTGCCAGTCGGTCACCGGGTGGTCGTCGTCTTTGCCTTCCCACCACGGTTCATTTTTCGCGTTGACTGCCACGTTCGTGAAGATGGCGTCGTGCTTGATCATGTCAAAGGCGTTGCGATTGGTCTTCACATTGGTCCCCGGCACCACGCCGAAGTAGCCGGACTCGGGATTGATTGCGCGCAGCTGGCCGGCATCGTCGACGTGCAGCCAGGCAATATCGTCGCCCAGGGTGCGGACCTTCCAGCCATCCTGCGATTCCGGCGGAATCAGCATGGCCAGGTTGGTCTTGCCGCAAGCAGACGGAAAGGCTGCGGCGAGGTAATGCTTGTCGCCCTGCGGGCTTTCCACTTCCACCAGCAGCATGTGTTCGGCCAGCCAGCCCTCCTGGGAGGCCTGCCAGCTGGCTATTCTCAGCG
>Ga0265306_10000871_pt1 | contig 14772 bp, 12 predicted proteins | sample Helome_3_FD_192493 | JGI IMG/M metagenome (GOLD analysis project Ga0265306, IMG submission 192493) | Marine sediment microbial communities from subtidal zone of North Sea - Hel_20160420 (Illumina Assembly) | ecosystem: Environmental > Aquatic > Marine > Subtidal zone > Sediment ...
TGAACAGGCCGGTGCACTGGAGACACTGCTCGACAAAATCGCCACGTACAAGGAAAAGACCGAGGCCATCAAGAAGAAGATCAAGAAGGCCCTGTTCTACCCCGGTGCCGTACTCGCGGTCGCCGCAATAGTCACCACCATCCTGCTGATTTTTGTGATTCCGGAGTTCGAGAATCTGTTCCAGGGCTTTGGTGCCGACTTGCCGGCCTTCACGCGCATGGTGATTAGTCTGTCCGAATTCATGCGCAGCCAGGGCTGGCTCGTGGCCTTTGTCATCGGCGGCTCGATCAGCGGCTACCTGTACATGAGAAAGCGCTCCAAGCGCTTGCGGGAAATACAGGACCGAGTCGTACTGAAACTGCCGATCATCGGCAGCATCATGAACAAGGCCGCCATTGCCCGTTTCGCGCGGACACTGTCGACCATGTTCAGCGCCGGCGTACCGCTGGTGGAAGCCCTACAGTCCGTGTCCGGCGCCTGCGGGAACGTAGTCTTCGAGATGGCCGTGCTGGATATGAAGGACGAGGTCGCCACGGGCCAGCGCCTGCAACGAGCCATGGAGAACACCGAGTTGTTTCCGAACATGGTGATCCAGATGGTCGCGGTGGGTGAGGAATCCGGTTCCCTGGATGAGATGTCCGCGAAAGTCGCTGACTTCTATGAAGAGGATGTCGACAACGCGGTAGACAGTCTCAGCAGCTTGCTGGAGCCGATGATCATGGCCATCCTCGGTGTGCTGGTGGGCGGCCTGGTGGTTGCCATGTACCTGCCCATCTTCAAGATGGGAGCGGTGATCTGACCCTCGCGGAGTTGCTATCCGCCCAGCCCGCAGTGTTTGCCGGGGTCACGGCCCTGCTGGGATTGATTGTCGGCAGTTTTCTGAACGTGGTGATACACCGGCTGCCCATCATGCTGGAGCGCAGCTGGCAGACCCAGGCCCGCGAGGTGCTCGCCGACGCAGACGGCAGCGCAGCCCTGACGGCCGAATCGGCCGATACCTACAATCTCGTTACGCCCCGCTCGGCCTGCCCCGCCTGTGGCGCGCAGATAAAAGCGTGGCAGAACATCCCGGTGCTCAGCTACCTGTTCCTGCGTGGCCGCTGCGCCGGGTGCGGCACGGCCATCGGGATTCGCTACCCCGTCGTGGAAACCGTGACGGCCGTGCTGTCGGGGCTGGTGGCCTGGCATTTTGGCTACAGCCTTGAGGCAGCCGGCGCGCTGCTCCTGACCTGGTCGCTGATTGCACTCACGGTCATCGACTTGGACCACCAGCTCCTGCCCGATTCCCTCACCCTGCCGCTGCTTTGGCTCGGCCTGGTATTTGCGTTGCAGGGCACCACCTTCACTGACCTGCGCTCGGCGGTCATCGGGGCCATGGCCGGCTACCTGAGCCTCTGGTCCATCTACCACCTGTTCAAGCTCGTCACCGGCAAGGAAGGGATGGGCTACGGCGATTTCAAGCTGCTCGGCGCCCTGGGGGCGTGGCTGGGCTGGCAAATGCTGCCGGTCGTCATCATCCTGTCGGCCCTCGTCGGCGCGGTGACCGGGGTCACGATGATTCTGTTTGCCGGCCGGGACAGCCAGCGGCCCATGCCTTTCGGGCCATTCCTGGCCGCCGCCGGTTTCGTGGCCCTGCTGTGGGGCGACGCACTGACCAGCGCCTATCGGCAGATGGCCGGATTCTGAAGTGCCCGCTTCCGCGACCGCGGTGCGCCGCATCGGTCTGACCGGCGGGATAGCCAGCGGCAAAAGCACCGTAGCGGATATGTTCGCCGCCCTCGGCGTGCCGGTCATCGACACCGACGTGATCGCCAGGGAAATCGTGGCTCCCGGCGAGCCCGCGCTGGAAGAAATCGTTGCCGCGTTTGGTGCCGACCTGCTGGGGCCCGACGGCAGCCTGGACCGGCGGGCCCTGCGCGCCAGGGTATTTGCCGATCCTGCCGATCGCCATCGCCTGGAGGGCATCCTGCATCCGCGAATCCGGAACCGGACGCTGGAACTGGCCGCGGCAGCCGGCGGCCCCTATCAGGTCATCGTCGTGCCACTGCTGGTAGAAAGCGGTTTCGACAGGCAGGTAGACGAAGTGGTGGTGGTGGACTGCCCGGAGGCCGAGCAGCGGCGCCGGCTGATGACTCGCGACGGTGAGACCGCTCAACAGGTAGGTCGGATGCTGGCTGCACAAGTCGGCCGGGCAGCGCGAATCGCGGCCGCCGATACGGTGATCGACAACAGCGGCGACCTCAGCGCAACTCGCGCGCAGGTGCAGGCACTGCATCAGCGATATCTGCGCGAGGCATGCGCCGACTGAACACTGCGATGCCGCTTAACATCAATCATTGCGGCCCCGGCGGTGCGTGACGCAGAATAGCCGTATGTCTGCTCCAGCCGAACCCCGCCGGGACCGCCGATGAGTGCCCGGGCGGAACGCATGGCCCGCGCCGCTCCGGCCGGCGCTATGCAGGCCTACGAGCAGCCGCTGACCGAGCGAATGCGCACCTACCTGCGGCTGGAGTTCCTGTACCGGCAGCTGCGCTTCCACCTGGACCGCACCTCGCCTTGGGACAGCCGCGCGGCGCTATCGGCGCTGCTCGACATCAACTCGATACTGACCCGGGGCGACGTTCGCAGCGATGTGCTCAAGGAGCTGGAGCGCCAGCAACAACACCTTGACCGTCTGCACCAGGCTCCGGAGGTGGACGAGGCCCGCCTGTCAGGACTGCTGCGCAACCTGGCCTCCCACCGCGAAGACCTGATCGCCCTCGGCCCGCAATACTTGCGGGTGATGCGCGAGAACGAGTTTCTCAGTGCGGTGAAGCACCGCAGCGCGATCCCGGGCGGCACCTGCGAATTTGATCTGCCGGAATACACGCACTGGCTGCGCATGCCCTACGAGCAACGCTGCCAGGCCCTGAATGCATGGCTCGAGCCGCTGCGCCCGCTGTGCGACGGTGTGGCGGAGCTGCTCTGGCTGATGCGCGAATCCGGCGAGGCCGCAAGGGCCGTCGCGCAGAATGGCGTTTACCAGCACACCCTCGGGCGCAACGGCAGCTTTCACCTGCTACGCGTGAGTCTGCCCGCTGAAAAGCGCATCTACCCGGAAATCAGCGCCGGACATCACCGCTTCACGCTGCGTTTCATGGTCTGGCCCGACGTTGCCGACCGCGCGGTGCAGGTCAGCGAAGACCTGCCTTTTGAAATCAAGATCTGCTGACCTCTCGCAACGCTGCCACGATGGGCCGGTCTGCCCGCAGCAGGCCATGGGCGAGCAAGTCATCTACGGCCACCCAGCGCAGCGGCTGGTCTTCCAGGCTGTGCGGCTCGCCCTGCCAGGCTGACACGAGGAACACACACAGGGTGATGTCCCGGTCGGGATAAACGTGGGTGTATTCCACAAGCTCTGTGGCCCCGGTGACGCGAATACCGATTTCCTCGTGCAGTTCCCGGTCCAGGGCATCACGCGGCGTCTCGCCGGGTTGGAGCTTACCGCCGGGGAACTCCCAGGCGCCCCCCGCATGCTTGTCCGGCGGACGCTGCGCGATGAGCACGCGGCCGCCGCCGTCCGCCAGCACGCCGGCGGCCACGCGGATCGCAAGCCTTGAAGCCTCAGGCAAGGATGCGCGCGCTCACTACAGACGACCGTGGCAGTGCTTGTACTTTTTGCCCGAACCGCAGGGACAGGGTTCGTTGCGGCCGACTTTCTTCTCCGAGCGCACAAAGGGCGTCGCCGCAGCGACCTCGGGCGCGCCGGCACCCGGGCCGACGCCGCCCGCCAGGCCACCGGCCCCTCCCGCCGACTGCGGAACACCTGCCGTGACGGGCACACCGCCGGCCACCGGCGACGGCGCCGCATCGTGGCGCGCCTGTATTTGCCCCTGCGCGCGGCGCTCGTCCAGGGAGTCAACGTCTTCCTGGCTGCGCAGCCGGGCCCGGCACAGCACACTGATCGTCTCGTGCTTCACCTGGTCCAGCATTTCGCTGAACATGTCGAAGGCTTCGCGCTTGTATTCCTGCTTCGGGTTCTTCTGCGCATATCCGCGCAGGTGGATACCCTGGCGCAGGTAGTCGAGACCAGCGAGATGCTCCTTCCAGTGGGAGTCCAGCTGGCTGAGCATGACCACCTTCTCGAACTGGCGCATGATGGCCGGGCCGATCTCCGCGACCTTGTCTTCATACTGGCGGTCGATGGCTTCCAGCACCCGCTGGCTCAGTTCTTCGGGCCCCAACCCGCCGTCCTCTTCAACCAGCTGCTGGACGTTCAGTTCGGCCCCGAATTCCCGGGCCAGGGCCTGGTGCAGGCCCGGCAGGTCCCACTGCTCTGGCAGCATGGCCGCGGACACGTGTTCGGCAACGACCTCGTTCACGACTTCTTCGCGAATGCCAGCCACCGCGTCGGCCACGTCGTCTGCCGCCATCAGTTCGTTGCGCTGTTGATAGACGACCTGGCGCTGCTCGTTGGCAACGTCGTCGTATTCCAGCAAGGCTTTGCGAGCATCAAAGTTGTAAGCCTCGACCTTGCGCTGGGCGCGTTCGATCTGTCGGGTCAGCAACTTGCTTTCGATGGCCTCGCCTTCGCGCATACCGACCCGGGTCAGCATGTTCTTGGTGCGCTCCGGGTTGCCGAAAATCCGCATCAGGCTGTCTTCCATCGACAGGTAGAAACGACTGGCGCCCGGATCGCCCTGGCGACCTGCCCGGCCACGCAGCTGGTTGTCGATGCGCCGCGACTCGTGGCGCTCGGTGCCGATGATCCGCAGGCCCCCGGCTTCGAGCACCGCATTCTGCCGTTCCGCCCAGTCACGACGCAGGGCGTCGACCTGCTCGGCTCCTGTCTGTTCACCCAACTCGGCAAGTTCCGCGGCAAGGTTACCGCCCAGCACAATATCCGTACCCCGACCGGCCATGTTCGTCGCGATGGTCACAGTCGCCGGGCGCCCGGCTTCCGTGATGATCTGGGCCTCGCGCTCGTGCTGCTTCGCGTTCAGCACCGAGTGCTTGATGCCGGATTTCTTCAGCACCCCGGACAGGTACTCGGAGGTTTCGATAGACGTGGTACCCACCAGCACGGGCTGCGTCCGTTCCTGGCAGTCGACGATGTCCTCGACAATGGCGTCGAACTTGTCTTTCTCCGTCAGGAAGACCAGATCCGCCTGGTCGTCGCGAACCATGTCCCGGTGAGTGGGAACCACCACGACTTCGAGACCGTAGATCTGCTGAAATTCGAAGGCCTCGGTGTCGGCAGTACCGGTCATGCCGGACAGCGTTTCGTACATCCGGAAGTAGTTCTGGAAGGTGATGGACGCGACGGTCTGATTCTCCTGCTTGACCTGCACACCCTCCTTCGCCTCCACGGCCTGGTGCAGCCCATCGGACCAGCGCCGGCCGGGCATGGTGCGCCCGGTGAACTCGTCGACAATCACGATTTCACCGTTCTGTACCACGTATTCCACGTCCCGCTTGAACAGGGCATGGGCCCGGAGGGCCGCAGTCAGGTGGTGCACGAGGCGGATATTCTTCGGGTCGTAGAGGCTTTCGCCTGCTTCGATCAGGCCGTGTTTTGCAAACAGGCCTTCGACTTTCTCATGGCCGCTCTCCGTCAGGTAGGCCTGCTTGGTCTTCTCATCGACGGTGTAGTCGCCCGGGTAGATCAGCTGGCATTTCACCGGACTGGCATCTTTGTCGATCTCGAAGACATCGCAGCCTTCGGCCTCACCCCGGTCAATGGCGGCTTCCAGGCTCATCTCCCCGAGGTCTTCACCATCACGACCGAGCAAGTGGACTTTCTTAACGGTGAGATCGCTGTTCCGCGGCCGATTGGCATCGAGACCACGCTCCAGGTCCGGGATCAGCTGGTTGATGCGCAAATACAGATCGGAGCTGTCCTCTGCCGGACCGGAGATGATCAGCGGCGTGCGCGCCTCGTCGATCAGGATGGAGTCCACCTCGTCGACCACGGCAAAGGCCAGCTCACGTTGCATCTGGTCAGTCGTGTGCAAAGCCAGGTTGTCGCGCAGGTAGTCAAAGCCGAACTCGTTATTCGTCCCGTAGGTAATATCTGCCGCGTAGGCCTCACGCTTCTGATCCGGCGTCTGGCCGCTGTGAATCACGCCGACCGTGAGGCCAAGAAACTCGTACACCGGGCGCATCCAGGCCGCGTCGCGCTGGGCCAGGTACTCGTTCACGGTGACGATGTGCACGGATTTGCCCGACAGCGCATTCAAGTACGCCGGCAGCGTTGCCACCAGCGTCTTGCCTTCGCCGGTGCGCATTTCGGCGATCTTGCCCTGGTGAAGCGAGATGCCACCGAGAAACTGCACGTCGAAGGGGCGCAGGCCCAGCGTGCGGTCGGCTGCTTCGCGTGCCGCTGCAAAGGCGGCGGGCAACAGATCGTCGAGGGTCGCGCCGTCAGCCAGCTGCTGGCGAAATTCGTCCGTTTTGCCACGAAACGCGCCGTCGTCGAGGGCCTTGAACGCTTCCTCAAACGCGTTGGCTGCTTTTACCAGCTTGCCGTACTGGCGCAGAAGCCGCTGATTCCGGCTGCCGAACAATTGTGTCAGGAAGTTTGCCAACAGAAATCTCCGTGCCCTCCCGCCGGCGGGCTCCACGGGCATCATGCCCGACGGATCTGTGACCCGCTGCGGGAACAAAGCGCTCTATTGTACGGGGATTGCGGGCCGGATGGTCCGGTCCGGCGGCGGGCTCAGGTAGTCTCGCGGATGTGTCGCAGCGGATCGACGGGGCGACCGAGATGGCGCACCTCGAAATGCAGGTTCGGCCCCGTGGCACGGCCAGTGGAACCCATCAGCGCAATGCTCTGGCCCTGGCGCACGTCATCTCCCACGGCCACCAGGTTCTCGGCATTGTGCGCATAGCGGGTGACATAGCCGTTGCCGTGGTTGATCTCCACCATCTTGCCGTAGCCGGAACGATCACCCGAGTAAGTGACGACGCCGGCCGCCACAGCGACGATCTCCGTGCCAGCTCGCCCGGCAAAGTCCACGCCCCGATGTGACGCGGGCTTGCCGGTAAACGGATCTATACGCCGGCCGAAATTGCTGGAGATCCAGCCGGCGCGAACTGGCCGGCCCTGCGGGTACACGCGTTTATGCAGTTTGCGGTTCAGCAACAGGCCTTCCAGCACCATCAACTGCTGTTCCTGCCCGGTCAGCGTGTCGTCCAGTGCGTCCATGTCCGCCAGCAGCTCCGCCACCTTTGGTGCACCCGATGCCAGCGTGGTGCTGGCCGGACCACCCACCGCGGGGACGATGTCGAAATCGAACTCGCCCTGATCCAGGTCTGCCATGCTGGTCAGCCGGCGGCCCAGGGCGTTCATACGAATCACATTAGCGTTGATCTGGCCAAGCTTCAGGGCCAGCGCATCGAGTTCTCGGCGCGCATCACCCCGCAAGTCTTTCAGGCTGGATTGCTGAGCGACCACTTCACCCTGCAGGTCGGTGACCTCAGCCACGGATCTGGCTGCGGCGTGTTCCCCGGCAGCGAAGTAGCCGGCAGTGAAGCCGGCCCCTGCGACCATTCCGACAATGCCTGCCAGGGCGCCGAGCAGCATCCCGGACATGGACAGGTGGCGGGCGGTGCCGCCCCGGCGGAAGATGATTATGTTCATCAGGTCCGTCTTACCCCATACTCGACGGGCGAGAAATCATGCGAGCCAGCCATGGCTGGTTGACGAACGGAGGTTCGTGCACGCGCACTGCGCAAGCTGGCAGGAGCTGTCATTCGGCGACCCCGCTGTCGTAGGTGTTGACCCGTAGATCGGTGGCTTTGCGTCCCCGTCTTTCAACGGGTTTGCCTTTATCGCTGCAAAGACTATGCCGAACGGCTATGCGCAGTACAAGGAACTGGCTTCACACCTGCGATCTTATTTTTTATAGATTATGTCAGATACCGAGCCCAAGTCCCTGTCCAGGCTCGTAACCGATCCTACTTCGCCACTGGGTCGCCTGGCAAGAGAGGCGGCCGCCCGTGTCGCGTTAACGGACCACTTGCGCGCTGGCCTCGCCGACTCCGTCGGCTCCCACATTGCCGGGGCCAATCTCCGTGACGACGGCACGCTGGTCGTGCTGGCCACGGGCCCGGAATGGGCCGCGCGCCTGCGCTTTGAAAGCGATCGCCTGCTGACCCTGTGTCGCGCCGTCTACCCGGCAGCGGCGCGGGTGCGGGTGCGGGTCACCCAGGGCGGCTGAACTCCGGGGCGACCGGCCCGCGCCGGTCGCCCCGCCGTTTCAGTCGGCCTGCCGGCGGAGAAAAGCCGGGATATCCAGCAGTTCGAAAGCCGGCTCCGGCGGTGGCGCGTCGCTGCCGCCCACCGCCTGCTGGCGAATGCCCGTCGGCGTGTCGAACTGCGAATAGTTCGGCCGCTCGCCGGAAGCTGCCGCTCTGACGTCGGGTACCACCATGACCTCGGGCGGTTGTTTCACCGCCTTGATGGGCTGGCCCAGGCCCGTGGCAACCACCGTGACCCGAATGGAGTTCGAAATATCGGGATCGATCACCGTGCCGACTACCACTGTGGCGTCGTCGGCCGCGCACTGCTTGACCGTGTCACCCACCTGCTGGAACTCACCGATAGACAGATCCATGCCCGCCGTTACGTTGACGAGAATTCCGCGTGCGCCCGACAGGTCGATGTCCTCGAGTAACGGGCTGGAGATGGCCGCTTCGGCTGCTTCACGGGCCCGGTCTTCACCGGCTGCACCGCCTGAACCCATCATGGCCATGCCCATCTCGGCCATCACCGTGCGCACGTCGGCGAAATCCACGTTGATCAGCCCGGGACGAGTGATTAGCTCGGCAATGCCCTGCACCGCACCCTGCAGCACCTCGTTGGCGGACTTGAAGGCATCCAGCAGCGTGGTCTGCGCACCGAGCACGGATAACAGCTTCTCGTTGGGAATCGTGATCAACGAGTCCACGTACTTGCCCAGGTCGTTGATACCCTGGTCGGCCACGCTTTGGCGTTTCCTGCCTTCCATGGAGAAGGGCTTGGTGACCACCGCCACCGTCAGGATGCCCAGTTCGCGCGCCACCTGGGCCACCACCGGCGCTGCGCCAGTGCCGGTGCCGCCACCGAGACCTGCGGTGATGAACAGCATGTCGGTGCCTTCGATCACCTCGAGAATCCGGTCGCGGTCTTCCATTGCCGCGGCCCGGCCGACATCGGGATCGGCTCCGGCGCCCAGGCCCTTGGTAATGTTGCAGCCGATCTGCAACGCCGTGCGCACGTTGCAGCTTTTCAGGGCCTGTGCATCCGTGTTCGCGCAGATAAAGTCCACGCCCTCGATGCCGGTGTTCACCATATGCTTCACGGCGTTACCGCCACCACCACCGACTCCCAGTACCTTGATCACAGCGTTCTGGCTGTAGGCATCCATTAGCTCAAACATCAGCTCTTCCTCCTGACTTCAACGACAACAGGCCCCGTACAGGCCAACCTTAAAAACCACCCTGGAACCACGCTTTCATGCGCTCCCAGACCTCTCGCAAACTGCTGCCCGTGGGCTCGGCCGCTTCTTTCTCGGCCCGGCTGCGCGCGTACAGCAACAGCCCTACACCCGTGGCGTGAATCGGATTGCGCACCACGTCCACGAGGCCCCGCACGTGTTGGGGCGTGCCCAGGCGCACCGGCATGTGAAACACTTCTTCAGCCAGTTCCACCGCGCCCTCCATCTTCGAGCTGCCGCCGGTGAGCACGACGCCGGCCGCCACCATGTCTTCGAAGCCGCTCCGGCGCAGTTCGTCACGAATCAGGCCAAACAGCTCCTCGTAGCGCGGCTCCACCACCTCGGCCAGCGTCTGGCGCGCCAGGCGCCGCGGCGGCCGGTCACCCACGCTCGGCACCTCGATGGTCTCCTCGGCGTTGGCCAACTGCGATAGCGCGCACGCGTACTTGATCTTGATTTCCTCGGCGTATTGCGTGGGCGTGCGCAGGGAAATCGCGATGTCGTTGGTGACCTGGTCACCGGCAATGGGGATGACGGCCGTGTGCTTGATGGCGCCGCCATTGAAAACCGCGATATCCGTGGTCCCACCGCCGATATCGACCAGGCAAACGCCGAGTTCCATCTCATCTTCCGTGAGCACCGAGTAGCTGGAGGCCAGCTGCTCCAGCACGATGTCTTCCACCTCGAGACCGCAGCGCTGCACGCACTTGACGATGTTCTGCGCCGCGCTTGCGGCACCCGTCACCATGTGCACGCGAGCCTCCAGCCGCACACCTGACATGCCGATGGGCTCGCGAATGCCTTCCTGGCCGTCGATGACGAATTCCTGCGGCAGCACATGCAGGATGCGCTGGTCGGCGGGTATTGCAACGGCCCTGGCCGCATCGATCACCCGGTCCACGTCACCCCGCGTAACTTCGCGATCACGGATTGCGACGATGCCGTGGGAGTTCAGGCTACGCACGTGGCTGCCGGCAATGCCGGCAAACACCGTGTGAATATCGCAGCCAGCCATCAGTTCCGCCTCTTCTACCGCGCGCTGAATGGAGTTGACCGTGGACTCAATGTTCACGACGACTCCGCGCTTCAGGCCCCGGGACGGGTTCATGCCGAAGCCGATGACTTCCAGCTCGCCGTCGTCGTGGACTTCACCGACCACCGCGACGACCTTGGACGTACCAATGTCCAGGCCAACAATCAGACCTTTGTCCCCACGCTTAGACATGCGGTTCTTCCAGCTGGGTGCGCCAGCCAATGGCGAAGCCGTGCGTGTAGCGCATATCCACGTATGCGACCTGCTCTGAATTCACAGCCACACCGTTGTCCAGCGCACGGAAAAAGCGCGCGAGCCGCTGCTCCACCGCGTCGGCGCCCAGTCGAACCGCGACGCCGTTGTTGAGTCGGAAGCTCCAGGCTCCCCGGGCATCCAGTTCCAGACTCAGCGCCGCGAGACCACGCTGTTCGAGCTGGGTCTGGATCTTGAAATACATGCTCGCGACGCGGCGCTCCGAACCGTCCGGGCCAATCAGGCGTGGCAGTTCCGCCGGCAGCCGCGCCTCGCCCTTGACGAATAGCTCACCGCCCTCGTTCAACAAACCGTCTTCACCCCAGCAGGCCGCCGGTTGTTGTTCCACCACATGCACCACCAGGCTGCCCGGCCAGCGCCGCTGCACGCTGGCCGTTGCGACCCACGGCAGGCCCGCCGCAGCACGCTGAATCTTGCCGAGGTCGCTGCTGAGAAACCCGGCCTGCACGTGCTCGGCAAGAGCCTCTTCAATCTGCATAGCGGAGACCCGCTCGAAAGGTCCCTGCACCAGCACCGCCGTAATCGGCCGGTCCATCAGCCACACCGTGCACACATAAACAGCGGCAGTGATACAAGCCCCGGCCAGCACGCCGACGACCCGGGTCCAGTTCACCGCGGGCAGGGTCACCCGCTGCTTCGGCTCGGCTTTGCGGCGACGGTTAGGCCGGCGTGCCACCTGCCACCTCCCCACAACTGGTTTCGAGAATTCGCCATACGAGCGTGGCGAAATCGGTGCCTGCCTGCGCCGCAGCCATCGGCACAAGGCTGTGCCCCGTCATGCCCGGCACGGTGTTCACTTCAAGAATCAACGGCGCACCGTTGTCATCCAGCATGAAGTCCACGCGGCCCCAGCCGCTGGCGCCAACGGCGCGAAAAACCTCCAGCGCGAGCTTGCCGTACTCGCCCTCCTCCGCCGGCGGCAATCCGCAGGGACAGAGGTAGCGGGTCGCATTGCTGAAGTACTTCGCGTCGTAATCGTAGAAGCCGGAGCCGGCGTCGATGCGAATCAGCGGCAGCACTTGTTCATGCAGTATCGCGGCCGTGTATTCGCCGCCGGCGACCCAGCGCTCGGCGAACACCGGCGACTGGCAGGCGGCCGCAGCCGCATAGGCTGATGGCAAGCCAACGGCATCCTCCACCCTGGTCAGCCCGATGCTGGATCCCTCGTCGGCCGGCTTAACCATCACCGGGAACCCGAGTTGTTCGCCGACCGACTCGAAATCGGCCGGCCCGCGGAGGTCCACGAAGTCGGGTGTGGGCAGACGGCAACCGGCCAGCAGCCGCTTGGTGCGGAGCTTGTCCATGGCCAGCGCGCAGCCGAGCACGCCGCTCCCTGTGTACGGAATGCCAAGCAGGGACAACAAACCCTGGATCGTGCCGTCTTCACCGCCGCGACCGTGCAGCGCGATCCAGACTCGATCGCAGGCCCCGGCGGCCAGGGGCCCCGGCAAACCGTCGGCCGGGTCCACCGCCACCGCGTCGACGCCGCGCTCCAGGAGCGCGTCGAGGACCGCCTGCCCGCTCATCAGCGAGATTTCGCGTTCTGCGGAGGTGCCACCCAACAGCACCGCCACCCGACCAAAGTCTGCTGCGTCCGTCACTGTCGGATAGGCCGTCATGCCCCGGCACCCTCTGCCGGTTCACCGACGACATGCACTTCAGGCACCAGGCTCACGCCGTGCCGCTCGTTCACGGTGACCCGCACGTGCTCGATCAGCTGTTCAATATCAGCAGCCGTCGCGCCGCCCCTGTTGATGATGAAGTTCGCGTGCTTCTCAGATACGACCGCGCCACCAATGGCATAGCCCTTCAACCCGGCCGTGTCGATGAGCCGTGCTGCATGGTCTCCCGGCGGGTTGCGAAATACGGAGCCGCAGCTTGGCTCACCGAGCGGCTGACTGGCTTCGCGTTGCTGAAGCATGCCGCGCAACCGTTCAAGGGCGTCGTCGTCCACGGCATCGAACTGGAACTGCGCCGACAGGAACCACTCAGCAACCGGGCCGGACACGTGCCGATAACCGATGTGATAGTCGGCAGGCGTCCGCCGCCGCACGACACCGGTGCGATCCACGGTGTCGACTGAGGACACCCGGTCCCAGGTTTCGCCACCGAAGGCGCCGGCGTTCATCGTCAGCGCGCCGCCTACGGTGCCGGGAATGCCGGCCAGGAACTCCGCCGGGCCCAGCCCCCAGCGCGCGCAGCGCCGGGCCAGCGCCGTGCATGGCACGCCGGCGCCGGCTTCGACAATGCCGGCGTCCAGGCGTCGGGACTCACCGAGGGCTTTTGCGGTGGCAATCACGACGCCGCGGACGCCGCCGTCGCGCACCAGCAGGTTGCTGCCCAGACCAACCCACAGCAGCGGTGTGGCGGGGTCCAGCTCTTTCAGAAAGTTCACGAGTTCGTCACGGGTGCGGGGCCGGAAGAACACTTCCGCCGGCCCGCCGACGCGCCAGGACGTATGGCGCGACATGGGCTCGCCACGCCGCACGTCGGCTACCGCCGGGATGCGCGCCGCGGCGCTCATGGTCCCACCTTGCGGGCGATGGCAAGGTCCGCGGGCAGGCGCCCGGCGGCGGTGCCGATATCGCCAGCACCCAGTGTCAGCACCACGTCACCGGCCTGCAGCACGTCGTTAAGCTGTGCCGGCAGATTCTCCAGGTCTTTGACCAGCACCGGTTCCACGCGTGCACGCGAGCGGATCGCCCGGCAGATGGCGGGACTGTCGGCACCAACGATGGGCGCTTCACCGGCCGGGTAGACCTCGCATACGAACAGCTGGTCGGCCGTCGACAGTGCCGCGGCAAAATCGTCCAGCAGGTCCCGCGTGCGCGTATAGCGGTGCGGTTGAAAAACCACCACGAGCCGGCGCTGCGGCCAGGCTTCCCGGGTCGCTGCCATCGTCGCAGCAATCTCCGTCGGATGGTGTCCGTAGTCATCGACGAACAGCACCTTGCCCGCGCGAGTGGCCACCTCACCCAGCACCTGCAGGCGTCGTTCGATACCGGCGAAACCGGCCAGCGCCCGTTCTAGTGACGCATCGTTCAGGTCGAGCTCGTGGGCGATGGCGCAGGCGGCCAGGGCATTGAGCACGTTGTGGCGACCGGGCAGATTCAGGGTGATCGCGAGCGGCGCATCGCGCCCGGGCAGCCAGACCTTGAAGCGCGACTGGATCCCGTCGGCCACGATGTCGGTGGCTCGCACATCGGCGTCGGCGACCGTGCCGTAGGTCAGGGTCGCACGTTTAATGTCCGGCAAGACCGCGGCCACGCCCGGGTCGTCCAGGCAGATCACGGCCAGCCCGTAAAACGGCAGGTTGTGCAAAAACTGCACGAAACTTTCGCGCAGCCGCCCGACGTCGCCACCATAGGTCTCCATGTGGTCGGCATCGATGTTGGTGACCACGGCGATCACCGGCTGCAGGTGCATGAAAGACGCGTCGCTTTCATCCGCCTCCGCTACCAGCCAGGGCCCGGCGCCGAGGCGGCCGTTGGTCTCGGCACTCTTCAGCCGGCCGCCGATGACGAAGGTGGGATCTTCCCCCGCCTCCGCCAGCACGCTGGCCACCAGGCTGGTGGTCGTGGTCTTGCCGTGCGTACCGGACACCGCGATGGAACGCCGGAAGCGCATCAGCTCGCCGAGCATCTCTGCGCGCTGCACGATGGGTTTACGTGCGTCACGGGCCGCGATCAGTTCAGGGTTTTCTGCATCGATGGCAGTGGACACAACCACCACATCGGCACCCGCAACGTTTTCCGCGCGATGGCCGATCTGCACGGTGGCCCCCAGGCCGGCGAGCCGCCGCGTCATCGCCGATTCGCGCAGGTCCGACCCCTGCACCCGGTAGCCGAGATTGACCAGCACCTCGGCGATGCCGCCCATGCCGACACCGCCGATGCCGACAAAGTGGATGGTGTTGATCTTGCGCATGCGCGCGTTCATCGACCGGTGCCCCACTTCAGGCAAGTATCTGCCACCGCTCGCGTGGCGGCCGGCTGCGCCCGCGCCCGC
>Ga0265306_10000872_pt1 | contig 14767 bp, 10 predicted proteins | sample Helome_3_FD_192493 | JGI IMG/M metagenome (GOLD analysis project Ga0265306, IMG submission 192493) | Marine sediment microbial communities from subtidal zone of North Sea - Hel_20160420 (Illumina Assembly) | ecosystem: Environmental > Aquatic > Marine > Subtidal zone > Sediment ...
TCCCGAGGCGGTACACGACCTGATGCGCGAACAGCATCGCGTGCTCTGGGAAAACCTGCCAGCCCCCACAAAGAAACTCGTGTTCGAGGTGGTCGAGGCGGAAATGCGCGAGGGTATCGACGGAGTTACGGAAGATATCCACGACCATATAGGGCGACTGCTGGACCTGAAGGAACTGGTGGTGAGTAAGTGCGAGGAACATCCCGATCTTCTGAACAGGCTGGCGTTCGCCGCTGCTTCCAAGGAGCTGTCATTCCTGGTGTTCTCCGGCGCTTTCTTCGGCTTCAGCTTCGGAATTGTGCAGGCCGTGGTGTGGTACTTCGTGCCCCAGTGGTGGGTGCTGCCCGTCTTCGGCATTCTGGTGGGCTCCATGACCAACTGGATTGCCATCCGGCTGATTTTCAGCCCCCTCGAGCCGAAGAAAGTCGGGCCCTGGGTGGTCCAGGGCCTGTACCTGAAGCGGCAGAAGGAGATCTCCGAGGAATTCAGCCGCGTCTTCACCGAGGACATACTCACGGCGAATGATGTGGTACACACCTTGATGCACGGGGAGCGCAGCGAGCGCACCATGGCGATGTTGCGCTCGCATATCTCCCGGATCATGGAGGAAAACCTGATCGTACAGCTGATAACCCAGGCCGCAACGGGGCCCGAGGGCTACGCCGACCTGAAAGATGCCGCGCTCGAGAAGGCGATCCAGTATACCGAGGAACTGGCCGAAGACAGCCGATTCAACCGGCTGCCGGCGCAGCAAATACAGGCGATGATGCACGAGCACATCTCATCCCAGCCCCCGGCCCAATTCCAGAACCTGATACGCCCCATATTTCGCGAGGACGAGTGGATCCTGGTAGCTATCGGCGGTGCCCTGGGCGCGCTGGCGGGTTGGGGACAACTGGTACTGCTGTTCGGCGAGCGCCTGATTTAGAACGGGATCAATCCGGGTGGGACAATCAGTTTGCGCAACAGGGAGCGAATCGAGCGTCCGGAATATGGTGGAACCGCCGCGAAACCAGCACCCGCGGCTGCCGGCAAAGACAAGTACTGTTCCCGATAAAGCAACGCCAATTCCGTGGCTTGATATAGCATCGATTAGTGCCCGGAGTGGCTGGAGTCAGCCACTCAACCACTGATCACTATGCGAGTCTGACTCGATTAATCCAGTCAATGAAATTCCTGTGCTGCCCGAGCGCGAGTTCGAGCACTTCAAGGTAACGCCGGTAACGCCGGTCATCGGCGGCACCATCGAGGGACTGCACCTGTCCGAGCTGAACGACGAATCGGCGCAGGAACTCCGGGAAGCGCTATGGCAATACGGCGTCCTGTTTGCTCACGAGCAGCACCTCACGCCAGAGCAGCAGAAACGGGTGGCACTGTCCTTTGGCGACCGGCTCGAAAAGCACACCTTTGGCAAAACGCTTGCAGAGGAAGGGCATCCCGAAATATTAGTCATCGAGATGTACCAGTCCGACAAGGCAAAGACGACGACCGACATCTGGCATCATGACGTGACGGCGCGAAAGCATCCGAATATCGCATCGGTCCTGCAGGCCAGGGAAGTGCCGTTTGGCGCGGATACCATGTGGGCCAGCGCCACAGCAGCCTATGTGCGCCTGCCTTATGCGCTCAAGCTGTTGTTCCTTAATCTCGACGTCGATCACGACACCGTCTACATGGCGCTGCGCCACGATTTCGGTGACGCCTCGACAGCGGTCGAGAAGCTGATCCAACTGGGTGAGTCGAGCACTCACCCGGCGGTCGTCAATCACCCATTCACCGGACGGCTGGGCCTGTTCGTCGGCAACGGCTATATCAAGCGCGTACATGGTTACAACGCCGATTTGAGCGAAATGATCCTGAAGATAGCCAATGAAATGCCCAGAGTCCCGGAACTGCAGGTTCGGCACCGCTGGCAGCCGGGTGACGTCGCCATCTGGGATAATTATGGCACCGTGCACTACGGGGTGACGGCAAACCTCGGTGATCGGGTGCGACTGTTGCACCGGGTTGCGGCCTGGTCCGAGGACATTCGACCGTCACTGGATCGCGAGCAGGCGATTCGGGACCTGACGCAATCGCAGCACTGATTTTCGGGGAGGAGAGAACATCATGAGCAGCATCATCATACTCGGTGGCGGAATCGGAGGTATTTCCGCCGCATTCGAATTGAAGGACGCATTGGGCGACAAGCACGACATCGTGCTCATTTCGGACCAGGATAATTTCGAGTTCACGCCTTCAAATCCCTGGGTCGCCGTGAAATGGCGCAAGCCTGAAGCCATTCGCCTGGATCTGAGAGAACTGATGCCGAAACACGGTATCCGCTTCGTCGGCACGGCGGCGAAGCGCGTGCAGCCGGAAAGCCATAGCTTGCTGCTCGAGAATGACGAGGTGCTCAGCTACGATTTCCTGGTCATCGCCAGCGGCCCGAGACTGGCTTTCGACGAAATCCCCGGCCTGGGACCGCACGGCGGTTTCACGCAGTCGGTTTGCAAAACGGCCCACGCAGCGTCGATCGCCGATACGCTCGAGGAGTTCTGCGCCGACCCGGGCCCGGTCGTGGTCGGCGCCGCTCAAGGCGCTTCCTGTTACGGCCCGGCATACGAATACGCCTTCATCATCGAGACCGAGCTGCGACGGCGCAAGATCCGCGACAAGGTGCCGATGACCTACGTTACTCCGGAGCCGTACATCGGCCACCTCGGGCTGGACGGCGTGGGCGATACCAAGAGCATGATGGAAAGCGAAATGCGGGACCGGCACATCAAGTGGTATACCAATTCCCGCATCGATGAGGTGCAGGAAGGCATGCTCAAGATCACCGAGGTGAACGAGGACAGCAGCGAAAAGGCCAGCCACGACCTGGAGTTCAAGCATTCCATGATCCTGCCGGCGTTTACAGGAATCGACGCAGTGATGGGCATCGAGGGTCTTTCGAACCCCCGCGGCTTCATCATCGTCGATGACCATCAGCGGAACCCGACCTACCCGAACATCTTCGCCGTTGGCGTGTGTGTGGCGATTCCTCCGGTGGCCGCGACGCCGCTGCCGGTCGGCGTTCCGAAAACCGGTTACATGATTGAGTCGATGGTAACTGCCACGGCGAACAACATCGTCGAACTACTCGACGGCAGGGAGCCGACCCGCAAAGCTACCTGGAATGCTTTCTGCCTGGCGGATTTCGGCGACCGCGGCATGGCGTTCATGGCGCTGCCCCAGATCCCGCCCCGCAACACCAACTGGTCGGGGTCGGGAAAGTGGGTGCACTGGGCCAAGGTCGCATTCGAGAAGTATTACCTGCGAAAGATCCGGCAGGGCAAGGTTGAGCCGTATTTCGAGCGCTTCGCCATGCGCCTGATGGGCGTGCAGAAGCTCAAGGGTTCCGCTTAGCTCGGAAACAAAACCGCGTACCGGGCAACGGCGGTTGTTCGGGAGGGCCGGCGAAACACTGCGCGATGGCCATCCACTGTTTTGCGGTATCGCCTTCCACCCGCAGGTTCGTGTCGGCCACGTTGCGGGTCTGGGTCACCACCTGGCAGAAAGCCGTCGCGGCGCCTTCGACGCGGCTGGACGCGCCCGGATCATTCCATTCCCAGATGTCACCCGAAGGAGCCGTCAGCCTCACGTAAGGAACCTCTGAGGGAACATCGAGCCCGCGGTTCCTGAAGGTCCAGCCGAAGGTGTTCACTCCCAGGAGGGCGATGTTGCGAATTCGGTCTTCGCCCCGGCGCTCCACGCCAAGCGCATCATAGATCGCCTGGCCATGCGCCCAGGTCTCCATCAGGCGCGCTGTGATGCTCGAGCGAACGCTCATGTCCGGGCCGGCCCATTTGACCCGCCGGCTGGGATCGACCGCGGCGAATCGGTCCGACATCCGGACGGAGAAGTCATGCCAGGTTTCAAGGAGCTCCGCGCCAGCCAGCCCGTCCAGCCATTGCGTCTCGAACGGCCTCAGACCGTCGCTTGCCAGGTGGCGGAGAACCCGGCTGATGAAAACCTGGAAAGCCGCCTCGTCGTTGAGACTCAGGTCGGCGGCCCAGTTCCACATATGCAGGTGACCGATAATGTCATTGAATGTCCACTGCTTGAACTGGGTCTTACTGCGAAACGCTTCAGCATCCAGGGGCTGAACCAGCTCGTACAGTGCCCTGCTTTCGTCGCGAAAATCGATAACCTGGCTGAACATTTTCTAAGCTCCGCCCGATTCGATTTCCATGATCAACTGGTTAGCGACTACCTGCTCGCCTGACGTCGCATTCACTGATTGCACGATGCCGTCAATGCTTGCCAGGACTTCGAGCTGCATTTTCATCGCCTCGAGGACCAGCAGGCGCTGGCCGTTTACTACGCTCTCCCCTTCGGACACGCAGACTTCCATCACCTGGCCGTGCATGGCCGCGAGGACATGCCCGCTTCCTGCCGATTCGTCTGTCGTCACCCTGGATGCGAGCGCGTTGAAGAACCGCTCACTCGAACCCTCCAGGCTCAAAAAAGTTTCTCCAATGGCAGGACTGCAATAAATCACCCGGTGGCTGGCCCCGTCGATCGAGATTTCGGCGCAGTTGCCGTCGTCGTCGTGCACTTCGACGGTACATTGCGATTGATCGTCACCAACGAGGTATTTCGAACCGCTGCTCCTGACGGTAAGGGTCCTTTCCTGCTCGTCACCGGCAACGCAAAAATGAGACCCCTGGGCCGCGGAACTGCTCCAGTTGAGTAGCTCGGACGACACCTGGACGCTGGCGGCAAGCGCCCGTCGGCATGCTGCCCTGTAATCCAGCACGGCGGCTGCCGACAGCCGGTGGAAGGCCGAACTCTTGCGCGCATCGCCTCCCGAGAGCCCCGTCTCTTCGATAAAGGAGGTGGTCGCGGAACCTTCGATGTAGGCGTCCTCCTGCAATATGCGGATCAGGAAGTCCCGGTTCGAAGCGGGCCCGAACAGGGCGGTTTCGTGCAAAGCGCGAAGCAGTCGCAGACGGGCGGTTTCGCGGGATTCGCCCCATGCCACGATTTTCGCCACCATGGCATCGTAGAAAGGGGAAACCTCGAGCCCGGTCCTGATACCGTCATCGACGCGGATTCCCTTGCCGGACGGAGCGCGCCACAATTCGATTCGCCCGGTGCCAGGCATGAAGTCCTGTGACGGATCTTCCGCATACAGGCGGACCTCGATGGCGTGGCCCGTCAGCGCGACATCATCCTGCCCGAACGGCAATCGCTCTCCTTGCGCGACCGCGATCTGCAGCGCCACCAGGTCCAATCCGGTCACCATCTCGGTGACAGGGTGTTCCACCTGCAGGCGGGTATTCATTTCGAGGAAGTAGTAATCGCCGCTTTCGTCCAGCAGGAACTCCACGGTGCCCGCGCCCCGGTAAGAGACGCTCCGGGCGGCTTCGACAGCCGCTGCGCCCATCGTTGCGCGAAGCGCTTCGGTCATGACCGGGCAGGGCGACTCCTCGACCACTTTCTGGTGACGACGTTGAATCGAACAATCACGCTCGCCGAGGTGAACCACGTTCCCGTGTTCGTCGGCAAACACCTGGATTTCGACATGGCGTGGGCGCTCTATGGCTTTTTCGATGATCAGTTCTCCGGACCCGAACACGCTTTCGGCTTCCGAGCGGGCCTGTCCGAGAGCCTGCGGCAGCTCCTCCGCACTCCGGACCAGGCGCATACCTCGGCCACCGCCGCCGGCTGCGGCTTTGACCAGCACCGGGTATCCGATTCGATTGGTCGCGTCGATGAGCACCTCGTCGTCCTGTGCCTTGCCTTCGTAACCGGGAACACAAGGCACGCCGGCCTCGATCATGCGGCGCTTGGCTGCCGCCTTGTTACCCATCAGCTCGATGGCGGAAGGTGGTGGGCCAATGAAAACCAGGCCGGCCTGGCTACAGGCCTGTGCGAATTCCGCATTTTCGGACAGGAATCCGTAGCCTGGGTGAATGGCCTCGGCGCCGGTCCGGACCGCAGCGTCTATGATTTTCGCGATTTTGAGGTAAGACTGTCCCACCGGCGCCGGGCCGATCAGGGCCGCCTCGTCGGCCAGGTGCACGTGCGGCGCATCCTCATCGGCCTCGGAATGGACAGCGATGGTTCGATAACCCAGGTCCCTGGCGCTGCGCAGCACCCGGCAGGCGATTTCGCCCCGGTTGGCGACCAGGATGCTGCCGAAATTCTTCGTTACGTTGTCGGTCATGGCCCCGTCCTGCTCAATTCGCCCACTGCGGCTTACGCTTGTCCAGGAATGCCGCTATTCCCTCGCGGCCTTCGTCACTGAGCATGCAGCGGGCGAAGTGTTCACCTGCGAAGCGTTTCATCGCCTCCCCTTCAAGGGTGGTTGCGGCCAACAGGATCGCCTTTGTTGCCGCGTTGGCCCCGGGCGCGCAGCGCCGCACCTGCCGCTGAATGGATTCCTCCTCGGCATCCAGGCCTGCTGCATCTTCGGCGATGACGTTTGCCAGTCCAAGGTTGAAGGCGGCCTGGCCGTCGAAGTGCGCCGCGGTCAGCATGATGTGACGGGCCGCTGCCAGGCCGATGCGCCGGGCCACGAAAGGAGCGATTTGCGCAGGTGGGATACCCAGCTTCGTTTCCGTCAGGGAAAACTTCGCATCGCGGGTCACAACGACGATATCGGCGGCGCACAGCATCCCCAGGCCGCCCGCGATTGCAGCGCCTTCCACCAGCATGACGACAATCTGAGGCATGCTTTCGATCAACTCGAACAGGTCACCGGCGCGCCGGTTGGCAGCCGCAATCGCTTCTTCATCTTGCGATTCGCCCTGGATAACCGCTTTGAAGCCCTTGAGGTCGCCGCCCGCGCAGAACATACCGCCATTACCACGAATCGTGATGCCTCGAATACCGCGGTCTTCGCGAGCTGTCTGCATCGCGCTGATCAGAGCCTCGATCATCGTCGTGCTCAGAGCATTGCGTGCCCCCGGCCGGTTCAAGCGGATAGTCAGCCAGTCGGATTCCATTTCCAACAGGATGTCGGCTGTTGTGCCCGATTCGTTCATGGTCTCACCTCACATCCGGGCAACGCCGAAGCTGTTGGGCGTCAGCTCCCGGCTTCTGCCTTCGAGGATGGTTTCCAGGGCGAAGCCCAAAACCCGACGCGTGTCGCGCGGATCGATGACGCCGTGGTCCAGGATGCGTCCGGAGGTATAGAAGGCGTCCGATTGTTTGTCGAAATGCGCCACGATGGCGTGTCTTTGCGCCGACAGCTGTTCTTCGTCGACCTCCTGCCCCCTGCGTTTGGCCGACATCCGCATGACATGGTCCATGGTTCCGGCGGCCTGCTCGCCTCCCATCACGCCGGTAACCGCGTTGGGCCAGGCGAAAAGAAATTCCGGTTGAAAGGCATAGCCTGCCATGCCGTAATTGCCGGCGCCGAAGCTGGCGCCAATGTACAGCGTGATTTTCGGAACCCGGACGTTGGAGACGGCCTGGACCATCTTGGAACCGTGCTTGATCATCCCGGCCTGCTCGTATTCCGTGCCGACCATATAACCAGTGGTGTTGCTGAGGAAGATGATCGGTATGCCGGCCTGGTCGCAAAGCTGGAAAAATTGTGCGGCCTTGGTGGCACCGTTGGGGTCGATCGGCCCGTTGTTGCCGACGATGCCACAGGCCTGACCGAAGATACGGGACTGCATGCAAGCCGTAGCCGGACCGTAATCCGGCTTGAAGTCGACAAAGTCCGAACCGTCGACAATGCGCGCGACGACTTCGCGCACATCATAGGGTTTCCTGTAATCGACCGGCACCACGCCGGCAATCTGGTCGGGGTCGAATAGCGGCTCTTCGAAGCCTGCGGACGGTGGGGGAGCGCAACGGCGGTTCCAGTCCAGCCGGTCCATGAGGTCACGAGCAATCAGGATACCGTCGGCGTCGTCCTCCGCCAGGTATTCGACCAATCCCGAAACCGTCGCATGCATCTGCGAACCGCCAAGCTCCTGCTCGTCCGCCTTTTCGCCCGTCGCCGCGTAAACCAGCGCAGCACCGGCCAGGGCCGCCATTCCATTCTTCTTCACGCCGATTACGTAGTCGCTTAGGCCCGGCTGATAGGCGCCGCCTGCGGTGGAAGGCCCGTGCAGTACCGTAATGGTTGGAATGCCGGCGGCGCTAAGACGGGCCAGCCCGCTGAACATGCCGCCGCCAACAGCCCAGAGCTCCACCTCGTATTCCATCAGGTTGGCTCCGGCGCTTTCGACCAGGTGTACGAACGGCAGCTTCTGCCGGAGGGCGATATCGAGTACGCCGAGGAACTTGTCAATGGATTTCTTCTTGATTGCACCCGCGCTGATGCCGCTGTCGTCGACCATGATCATGCAGCGCACACCGCTGACGAAGCCGATCCCCGTGATCATGCTGGCACCGGGAACGCTGGTTTCGCGGTCCAGGTCATCGACCAGGAAGTTCGCGAGATTGTAGAGCTCCTGGAAAGGCATGCCCGGATCGAGGAGGCGGGCCAGCCGGTCACGTGGTGTTAGCTGTCCGCGCTCCTCAAAGCGCGGACGGCGGCGTTCGGAGAGGATCGCCGCCCGCGATTCGATTTCCCGGAGCTCGTTAACCATTGCCAACATGTCCTTGCGATTGGCCCGGAAAGTGTCGCCCTCAGAACTCATTTTCGACTGGAATACCGCCATCAGAGTGCCTCCGCCAGCGAGTAGGGCACGGGTACGGGATACGCCAGGAGTATCTGTGCATAGCCTTTGCCCTGCGGGTCGTTGTTCAGGCTGGCGATGCCGCCGCCGCCAAGCACGTCGTGCAGCAGGAAATTGATCGAGAGCGAACCCGGCAGGTAGTAGCGCTCGACACTGCCCTCGAGAAAGTGCTCGAACACGCCGGCTACCGCTTCTTCAGTCAATGCGGCCCAGATCCAGGGCAGGTATTCGGGTTCGCGGGCGATGACGCCGATATTCGCCTTGTTGCCTTTGTCGCCGCTGCGCCCCAACGCGAGGCGAATCAGCGGAACTTCGACGCGGTCTTCATCCGCAGACGGAACGGGAGGCGGTGCCGGCCGTGTCTGCCCGACAGGGTCGTAATCGTCATCTTGTGGCGGATCCGGCGCTAGCCACCGTTCATCCCCGATTTCCACTGCGATCTCGATATCGTCCTTGGGATACGCGAATGAGAACAACTTCACCACCGGTGACGGTTTCGGTCGCCCTCCAGCGAATCCCGTCAGCCCCGGGGGGGTGCTGAGGGCCAGGCCCGTGGTTTCCCGGAACAGGATGGCCAGCGCCGCGCTGTCCGGATGGCGGGCAGCAATCGTGACGGAGACGTCGCGTGCAGCCGATGACGCCCGGTGTTTGCCGAAATAGCTCTCATCGCCGATCAATTCCACGCGGGTTTCGCTGAAATCCGGCAATCCGCCGCGTGACAATCGGTCGCGCGCCCGTTCCAGGGCAACTTCGGCGAATCGCCGTGCCTTCCGGTCGGCGTCGAATCCGTAGAAAAACAGGGTTTGCGCACCGCGAAATCCGTCGGCGTAAGTGGCGCTGACCTTGTATTCTCCCGGCGCCGGCGATCCTGTTGCGCCGCTGAGCCGGACCCGGTCCTCTGCTTCCTGTTTTAGGGTTACCGCGGAGAAATCGCAAATCACGTCGGGCAAGACATAGGCCTTGGGATCACCGATCTCGTAGAGCATCTGCTCTCCCACGGTGTGCGGTGTCACCGCCCCACCCGTACCCGTGGGCTTGGTACAGACGAACGAGCCGTCGGCCGCCACTTCGGCAATCGGATAGCCGATGTCGAAGAAACCGCTTTCCACTTGCTCCCAATCCGTGAAATTCCCACCGGTCGCCTGCGGCCCGCATTCGAGTATATGTCCCGCCAGGCTGCCGCTGGCCAGACGGTCGAGATCTTTCCTGCTCCAGCCGAACTCGTGAATACAGGCGCCCAGCGTCACGGCGCTGTCCACCACGCGGCCGGTCAGTACGATATCCGCGCCCTTTGCCAGGGCCTCGGCAATCGGAAATGCACCGAGATACGCATTGATGCTGGTCACGGATGCCACGGCAGGAAAAGGCTCACCGGAAAACATTTCGGGGAGCGCCAGCGCGGCCAAATCGTCGGCACGGCCGATAAGGTCGTCGCCGGTGACGACGGCCACGGTCAGGTCCAGGCCTGCAATCTCGATCAGCTGGCGTATCGCTTGCGCGCAGGCGCGCGGATTGACGCCGCCCGCATTGGAAATGATTGTCACGCCCTGTTTGGCGATTTCCTCAAGATTCGGTTCGAGTACGGCGCTGACGAAATCCGTGGCATAGCCCAGCTCGGGATTTCGGGCTCGCGCCCGGGCAAGAATCGACATCGTAATCTCGGCCAGGTAGTCGTAAACGATGTAATCGAGGTTCCCCTCGACCAGCAGCTGCGACGTGGCCGACGGCGATTCTCCCCAGAATCCGCAGGCGCCACCTATTCTGATGACCCTGTCATTTGTTCGAGTGCTCATGTTCGTCCGCGGCAGATTGACCTTGACATATGAAAGCATTTCAGTATAAATGAGTCAAGTTCATTTCTTACTGAAGCCTTATTGAGTATCGGCATGAGAAACCCCTTTGAAACGGAAGAGCACCAGGCCTTTCGGGATACCGTCAGAAATTTCGTCGAGCGGGAAATCCGCCCCTACGCCGACGAGTGGGACGAAGCCTGCGAAACGCCCTGGGAGCTACATGAAAAGACTGCCGCGCTGGGGATATTCGGCTTTGACATTGACGAAGCCTATGGCGGGATTGGATTCGACGATGCCTTCATGAGAGCAATCTGGGCCGAAGAATCTGGGAAATGCGGGGCGACCGGCATCATTAGCGACATGATTTCCCGCAACATCTCCGTCGACCCGATCAACCAGCTGGGGTCCGAAGAGATCAAGCGTCGTGTACTTCCCGAGGTTCTTGCCGGAAGGAAAGGTTCCAGCCTGGCGATCACCGAGCCGTCGTGCGGTTCGGACGTTGCAAGTCTCAAGACGAAAGCCGTACGCGACGGCGACCACTACCTCCTGAACGGCTCCAAGACTTTTATCACCGGGGGCATGCGATCGGATTATTTCGTTGTCGCCGCGCGTACCGGGGGCGAAGGACTGGCGGGGATCTCTCTGTTCCTCGTGGAGTCCGACTTCCCGGGGTTCGCCCGCGAACCGCTGAAACGGAAGATGGGCTGGTGGTCCTCCGGGACGGCGACCCTGTTTTTCGACGATTGCCGTGTCCCGGCGGCCAACCTGCTTGGCCCGGAAAACAAAGGTTTCATCGCCGTGATGGATAACTTCAATCGCGAGCGCTTTTTCCTCATCGCACAGGCGCTGGGGATGATGAAGGTCTGCATGGAAGATTCCATCGAGTGGGCACAACAACGAAGGACTTTCGGCAAATTGTTGATCGAACACCAGGTGATCCGGCACAAGATTGCGGAAATGGCGGCGCGTATCGATGCCGTCGAGGCTCTGGTCAATCATATTGCCTGGCAGATGAACGAAGGCGAGACACCGGTAGCGGAAATCTACAAGGCAAAGTTTTTTACAACGAAAGCCCTGGAGTACTGCGCCAGTGAGGCCATGCAAATACTGGGCGGTGCGGGGTTCCTGCGTGGCAACCGTATCGAACGCATCTATCGTGATGTCAAGGTCTTCGCCATCGGGGGCGGTTCGGAAGAAATCATGCGCGATCAGGCAGTACGCAGGATGGGCCTTTAGAATGCGGAACGTACTTCATAGAATGAAAGGGCATGCCTGAACCGAATAACCAGACCCGCCGGCAACGACTCGAGGCGCGCGAGGAATCGATTATCGCCGCTGCCCGCGAAGAGTTTCTCGAGAACGGCCTCGAGGGTGCAAAGGTGGCTGGCATTGCCCGCCGTGCCGGTGTGGCGGAGGGGACGCTTTACCTGTATTTCAAGAACAGGAACGCACTGCTTGCAGCGGTCGTGGGTTCGTTCTATGTCCGAATGACCGAAACGGCAGAAACGGGGATCCTCGAGTCTGCCACGACTGTAGACCGCCTGGCATTCCTGGCCCGGCATCACCTCAATTGTTGTATGGAAGAGTGGTCGATTCTCGCGCTGGCGATACCGGCGTTCTACCAGGTTTCGGAATATCGCGATTCGGATTTTTTCGAACTCAACCGTGCCTATGTTGCAGTATTCGACCAGGTGATAAGGGTGGGAGTCACCCGGGGCGACATAAGCGCCGCGCTGCCACTTCACGTGATGCGGGACCTGTTCTACGGGACGCTGGAGCATTCGGTCCGGACCTACATGGTTCGCGGGCAGAATCCCGCTGACGAAGAGGCCATCGAACAGCTGGCCGAGCAGGTGATGACAATGGTCCGGCCCGCCCTGGGCTTGGAAAAAAACAACGATGACGTCGAAAGTCGTTCCGACCTTGCCGCGCTCGTACAGCGGCTGGAAAAAGTCACAAAAAGCTTGGAAGCGGGAAAAACCGGAAATTCGACACCTTCCTGACCTGACGCGGTGATCGTTTCTCCGCTAATTGGCACAACCGCGCCAGGTGGCTACATATGTGATGTCGGTCACAAGCCGTCTCTGCAAGATCATCGTCAAGAGGCTCCGTCTACTCGAGGTACTCTGTTATAACTACTGCGGAGCTGCTCGAATTCGTTGAACCAGGCCAGGCCGCGACGCTCTAAGCAATAGATGGGACGTCTTCATTTTATGTTAAAAAGTCACACACAAATGCTGTTGCTACTACTCTTTAGCCCGGTGCTGAATGCACAAACGGACGATGTTGCGTGCACGATGCAATATGAGCCGGTGTGCGGCATCGATGGCCAGACGTATAGCAACGAATGCGTTGCGGGGGCTGCCGGCGTTGAAATCGCGCATCAGGGTATTTGTCCGGAAACCGCGAATGGCTGTCCGGAGACGTTTGATCCCGTCTGCGGCATCGACGGCAACACGTACATCAATGAGTGTTTCGCCGGGAAGTCAGGAGTAGAGGTGGCCGGTCTCGGCGCATGCACGCCCAAAGGCTGTCCTGCGATTAACGAGCCTGTCTGTGGAATGAATGGGCGAACGTTTATCAATCGTTGCGAGGCCGAGGCCGAGCGTATACCGGTGCAGCGCAGCGACCGGTGCGACCCGGAAAACTGCCCGCAGGTCTTCGCACCGGTCTGCGGTGACGACGAGGTCACGTATGACAATGCCTGTCATGCGGAGAGGGCCGGTGTGCTGACGTTTACCGAAGGAATCTGCAATGTCCGGCCATGTCCGAACCTGTTCGTGCCGGTGTGCGGCTTTGATGGCATGACCTATAGTAATGCCTGCCAGGCAGAACGTCGTGGCGTGCGCGTCGAATACGCCGGCATTTGCGAGAATCTCGGGCGAAATTGTCCCAGAGACTATTCACCGGTATGTGGAATGGATGGGGTGACCTACGACAACGAGTGCCAACTCGACAACGCCGCGGTCACGAAGGCTTATGCAGGATCCTGCATCGGCGACTAATTAATTGGGGTCGAACCGAGGTTTACCGACCCCTGAGTAATCTCGGTTCGACCCCTATTAATCTCTATTAATCTCGGTTCGACCCCGGTTAATTTTTCCAGACCGGACGCAACCGGCCCTTGTCGTCGGCCGTGTACGGCAGCCACACCAGGCCCGTTAGCGAGACATGGATGTCCGTGCTCTTTGCACGCAGGACGAATTCATCGAGCTCTTCCGCCTGGGCATCGAATGCGGTGTCGAGCTGATCGACTTCTTTCTCGAGCTCGATGTTGAGGTTGGCAATTTCCTCTTTGACCTTCGCCGCTGTCTGCATGGCGCGCTCAACGTCGGCGGCTTCCTTGCTCGCGCCGCCGGCGGTCTTTATTGCCGAGCCGATTTTCGTTGCGGTGCTGCTGGATAGTTTTTTTCTACCGAGAACGGCGCCGAGAATCGCAGTACCAAAAGAAATTGCGGTATCGAGCTTCTTCTTTGTTGACTGCTGTTTTTCCCGCGCGATCGCCTGTTCGGCGCGAAGCAAACGATTCTCGAGTGTCGTTACCTTGCTCGCATAACGTTTGCGGATCTTGGCGATCGCCTGGTCACGCTTCTCGCTCGCAGCATCCTGCAAGCGCGCGCGGAACTCGCCCTCGGTTTCTCCTGCCCTCGAGGCCAGGCGGAATCGTTTGCTCTTGTACAACGTGATGTTCTCGTTCTGCCGCAGCCAGCGCTTGTAGTCTTTGCCCCATCGGGCATACGCCCTGGTATCGTTGGCGGCGGCAGGGCAATCGGCGTAGCTTGCGCCTTCGGCGCCCTCCTCCAGAAGGTCATCGACCGGGATGTCGAGCGGCTCACTGTCGTCCCAGTCGATTTCGACCGGGCCCCTCTCGAACTCGACAGCGTGCATCACGCTGCGCTCGTCCTCGATGTTGTAACGCGCGCTCGTGAAAACGACGTCGCCCGCAGCGATTAGCTGCGGGTGATAGACGATGTCCTCGGCATGTCCGGGTACCCAGAACTGATCTACCGAGGGCGGTAGTGCGGGAGCGCTGTCCTGGCTTTTGCGCCTGGGCCTTGAGACGGTCTTCGCTGCGGCGGCTATTTTTTTCCTGGTGTCCGACATCAATGTGCGGATGTGGTCGCGGGTCAGCGGGCCGGCCAGGTAAGACATCACCCAGCGGGTATTGAAAACGACCGCCTCGTCCTCGTGTACGTTGTGCAGCAGGAAGCGCCGCTTGCCGAGCCCGGCAATGGTACGTTCCATCGCCTGCTTGTCGAAGCTGCCACCACTGGCACCCTCGAGGCCCTCCATGACGCGCGCTTTGTC
>Ga0265306_10000873_pt1 | contig 14761 bp, 16 predicted proteins | sample Helome_3_FD_192493 | JGI IMG/M metagenome (GOLD analysis project Ga0265306, IMG submission 192493) | Marine sediment microbial communities from subtidal zone of North Sea - Hel_20160420 (Illumina Assembly) | ecosystem: Environmental > Aquatic > Marine > Subtidal zone > Sediment ...
GGCAGATCCAGCTGCGGGTTCCTGTGGTGTAGTTGGAGGCGTCTTAAGAGCGGTGGCCGACGATATTCATGCAACTCATGAAGAATTAATCAATGCTTATTTTGCTACCGGGATTATAGGTGCCTACTTTGCAATGGGCCCCGGGTTTTCTGCAGAAGAGCACGGTTGCCAGGTTGAATGTGGTGCATCTGCAGGGATGGCGGCAGCCGGGATAGTGCAATTATTTGGAGGGACTGCCAGACAGGCGGTTGATGCCGCCTCCATGGCCATTCAAAATATGATTGGCCTGGTTTGTGACCCTATCGCAGATAGGGTGGAAGCACCTTGTTTAGGGAAAAATATTAGCGCCGCTGTTAATGCGTTGTCATCTGCAACAATGTCTTGTGCGGGCTTTAATGCCCTGATACCTTTAAATGAGGTTATTGAGACGGTTTCAAAGGTTAGCAGCCAAATGCCCACTTGCGTAAAATGTACCGGTAAAGGGGGACTTGCTGCAACAAAAACTGCCTGTGCCATAAAAGAAAAACTAGCATTAAAAAAACCTTTATCAACTCCTTAAATAAGAATTATTACAAACCTTTGGCCCATTCTGTTTCTACCTCTGCAATTGTTTTGGGTTTTGGGTTACCAAGAAGTTTATACCCTTTTTCTGTGATTAACAAATCTTCTTCGTTACGCAAACCTCCAAACGATCTGTAGGCTTCTAATTTGTTAAAGTTTATATAATCTGAATTTATTTTGGAAGACTTCCATTGATTTATCAATTCAGGAATAAAATAAATACCCGGTTCAATTGTAATTACAAATCCCGGCTCCAGCTTTCGTCCAAGTCTTAATGATTTTAATCCAAATTGTGTGCTCTTTGGTTCACCATCATAACCAACATAGACTTCACCCAGGTCTTCCATATCATGTACATCAAGTCCCATCATATGACCAACTCCACAAGGAAAAAGCAGGGCATGTGCGCCATTCGTAATTGCATCTTCCACATTACCTTTCATGATACCTAAATCTTTTAAACCATTGACAATTACTCTGGCTGCACCAAAATGCACTTCTTTAAAAGGTATCCCCGGGCGCAACATTTCAATAGCTGTATTATGACTTTCTAAACAAATGCTATAAATATCTTTCTGTCTTGATGTAAATTTTCCAGATACAGGAATTGTACTTGATAAATCACCACTATATCCCATAGCTGTTTCTGCACCGGCATCTAAAAGAAAAAGATCTCCATTTATTAGAATATTTCCATAATGGTGATTATGTAAAACTTCTCCATTAGTTGTAGCAATAACAGGGAATGACAAGTGACCGCCGGCAGCCTTCGCAATATTTTGTACTGCCGCTGCTATCTGTGCTTCAGAAATATTTGGCTTAGCCAATCTCATAGCCAATTTATGCATAGCTACACTGGTATTGATTGCTTTTGTGATCTCTATTATTTCGGCATCAGATTTGTAATTTCTCTGATTAATAATTCCCTTAATTAAATCAATTGAAACTTCCCTTTGCTGTTCTTCTGGTAAAATCCTTAACCATTGAAAAAGTTTAAGTTTATTTTCCGGACGATAGGGGGGAAGGAAGTGTATTATTCTTTTCCCTTTAGATTCCTTGTTTAATTTTTCAAGGAGTTGAGAAGTTGTGCCGGTTTTAAAAATTCCTACCTGGCTGGCTTGTGCGGCAATAGTGGGTTGGGGTCCCATCCAAACAAAATCTATAACAGTATAGTCGTTTCCAAAGATAAATTCTTCACCAGAATCACAATCTAATATACCGACAAGATTTGGTAGATTTAATCCAAAAAAATAAAGAAACGAGCTATCCTGCCTGAAATGAAATGTATTATCCGTAAAATTCATTGGGCTTTCATTATTTCCCAATAGGAGAATAATTCCTGAACCAACAGTTTTTTTTAATTTTTCACGCCTTTTAATATAGGTCTCTTTTGGGAACATACTTTTAATCCTTATCCTGAATATGTTATTATTTCTCTCCTGCCGGAAGATTTTGTTTTAGATAATTATACATGCTCATTCGTAAATGCAGCGAAGTATTATCCCGCTCGGAAATACTATGTGACCGCATAGGATAGTCAATCATTGAAAAATATTTTTTGTGTTTTATTAGCTCATTTGCAAGCATTTGGCAACTTTGATAATGACAGTTGTCATCCCCCGAACCATGGATTAATAAAAGGTTGCCTTCCAGGTTTTTGGCATGCGTAATAGGGCTACCTTGTTTGTAACCGTCTTCATTATTTTTTGGCAGGTCCATATACCGTTCCTGATAAACGGTGTCATATAATTTTTGATCACTAATAAACGCAATGGCGATTCCGGTTTTATATATTTCGGGATATTTAAACATGCAGTTCAGTGTCATGGATCCGCCACCACTCCAACCCCAGATTCCAATTCTGTCGGGGTCAACAAAATCCCATCCCATAATTTTTTTGGCGGCTGCTGCCTGGTCTTCCGTCGCGATAATTCCAATTTTTTTATATACGCTTTTTCGCCATTCCCGTCCTCTGGGAACCTTAGTACCCCGGTTATCAATACTTATAACTAAATATCCCTTTTGAGCTACAAATTCATTAAATAAATCACGGCTATAATTATTTTGAACAGTACTTCCGGCAGGTTCCCCATAGACATAAAATAAGACCGGGTATTTTCTAGACGGATTGAAATTGAGAGGCTTTAAAATCCAACCATCAAAGGTTATTTCTTCTGAAATTTCAAGTTTAAAAAACTCTTTTGTTGGAATCTTATGGTTTTGAAGTTTGGTTCTTAACTCCTGGTTATCTTCAAGTATTCTCAAAACTTTATGGTCTGGTAAGCTCACTAGTTGAATCTGTGGAGGGGTAATAGCGCTTGAAAATGTATGTATGGCGTATTGGCTATCCGGTGAAATTTCATAAGAGTGATGCCCAATTTGATCTGAAGGAGAAAGACGTTGCGGCTCTCCTTTACCATTAAGCTTACTTCTAAACAGATATCGCTCAGTAGGAGTGTCCGGAGCGGCAATGTAATAGATCCATCCGGTTTTTTTATTTATGGATAATAAATTGACTATTTCAAAATTTCCATGAGTTATTGGAATGACTTCTTTACCATCCCTGGAAACTTTATATAAATGTAACCACCCGGTTTTATCACTTCGCCAAGTAAAATATTTGCCATTATCTAACCATGTTAAATCGTCATAAACGTCCAGCCACGCATCCACTTTTTCGGTATGGATAATTTTGGATGTCCCATTTCGGACATTACCAAAATAAACTTTGTTTGTGTTTTGTTTCCTGTTGAGTTGTTCCACTATAATTTCTTCCGAAGATTTGGCCCAATCCATTCGTGCTAAATAATGATTACGGGGATCACCGGGAATGTCTATCCAGGTCGTTTCTTTATTGACAACATCTACCACACCAATTTTAGAAGCGGAATTGGTTGTACCTACTTTTGGATAAGGAATGGGGATTAATTTTGGATAGATAGAATCAATATTATTTATCATATAGAATGTTCCAATACCCTTGGTATCCATTTGCCAGTAAGCTATTTTTTTGCTGTCAGGACTCCATCTAAAACCATCCCTTAAACTCAATTCTTCTTCATATACCCAATCAAAAGTACCATTAATGATGTTGTCGAATCCATCTGTAGTCAGAGCATTTATCAATTCGGTTTCCAAGTCTTCAACATAAATATTTTGCTCACTGACATAGGCAACTTTTTTGGAGTCGTTTGAAAACTTTGCGAACTGAAGTGTAGTCGGAGTTAAGGATTTTCCCAGTTTTTGAAGTTTTCCCGAACTTATATTCAACACCCAAAAGTCTCCCCGTGTATGGTAGCGCCAGACCCGTTTTGTATTAGTAAAAATCAGCAATTTCTCCCTATCCTCTGACCATGAATAATCTTTGATATTAAGTGGTTGGTCTTCGCCTTCCGGGATAAAAGAAATGGCTTTTACTAAAACAGAACGTTCATCTGATTCCGGATTGTATTTAATTATATCTTTGCCATCAGCCGTTTCTGAAGGCTCAAGCGCAGTATAGCCCGAACCGTCCTCCAGCCATCGAACAGGCCCAAAACTTTTCGTTTGAAATTCTTTTGTTGAATAGATTTTTTCTAAGGTCAGATCTTCTTTTTGCCCCCTCATAGTTGCAGATGCAATGCAAAAGCACACAATTAGTGCAAGCGTTATTTTTTTCTTCATGTTGAAAGATTTCGTTTTCAATATAATCTCACATTCCTGAAGTAAGAAATGTTTTGATGGGAAGGCCAATATTTGATATTAGGTTAAATATAGGTAATTAAGCCATGTATTTTATATATTTTAATAGTACTTAGTTTTGGTTATCCCAATACAGCTTTTGTTTTCTGAAAGGAGCCTTAAAGGAACTTTTCGATCTGATCGATAGGAACAAAACCAGAACTAGAATTACCTGGAATAGAAATGGTATCTACCTCAAATGGACTTCTTGTTGCCTTTAATTCTGTAACCCAAGGCTAATTTTCCACTTAAGATAGAAAAAGCACCATCATTACCAAAACCAAGATTAGACGTATTGAAATTACCCCGGAAGTTTATATTCGCGTAAAAGCGCTTCCATCTGTATCCAAAAAGTATTGCTCCCTTTATTTTATATAACATAGGATTATCCGAATTATATGATTCGGTCTCTGTATCTGTATTTTTTATAGTTAAACCAATCCCGGCCTTTGCACTTATGCCTATATAAAAATTTGAAGGGAGTTTAAGCAGGCTAACCAAACCACCCATAGCGCCAATTCCGTAGCTAGTCATATTGGTAATTCTGGCCTGCTCATTGAAATCAGAGATAAACTCCAGGGGGACAATAGAATCATCTGCGGAGATCTGATTATATAATAGGAAGCCTCCAATGCCAAATGAAAATATGCTCTGTTTTTGGCCTTTAAGACCTGATCTCAATAAGCTCTGTGAGTACTTCCCAGCCTTGAACAGGTATAAATAATCAATACCGCCGGCAATTGATTTAATGTCTTCTCTGAAAATACTGTTGCTATTAATTGAATTTTCAATATTAAATCCATCATAAATCTGAAAATAAAAATCAATAACATTTTTATCAAAAATATATCCACCCTGTAGGTCAAATCGATCCGTATTTTCAGTGCTTTTATCCTTTATATTAAATGCTAGATCCAGAATTAGTTTACGGGTGGCAACTCCAATACCAATACCAAACAAATTATTCGGAATATAGGTCAATGAGGCATCATCATTAGACAATTTGAAACCCTGTCCTTTTACATTCCCCAAAAGTCTTACCGACCAGTTTCTAAGATCGTGATCAATAAGTAAGGAATCTATTAGATTTGTAGTTTGTACAGAATCTGTTTTATCTAAGTTCTGGGACCAGGAAAGTGAATTTAGCAGAAAAAAAAGGACAAGCAGTGTCCGCCTTTTTAGAATAAAACCAATCCTTGTTTTGATAGATATTGGAAAATTTATAAATCTGCTAAAAGAACTGGTAAGTTTTATTTTGTAATAGTCTTCCATCTAAAAATTCCGGATAATCTAACATGTAGAATGTCTACGAAAGATACTGAAAAAAAATGGGCTGTTTGATTAATTTATCTCTTTTAAATCAGGTTTTAAGAATCAAGAGGATATAGATAATTGAATCTGTTTATCTTAAAAGTTGTAAACTTTTGAAGTTTATTTCGTCTGAAAAGTATAGCCATTAATATCCGCGGAATTTTATTGGAAATATTACTTAATATGGGATTAAATGAGAATTGACAAAATTGGTTTCGGGGGAGGTTGCCACTGGTGTACGGAAGCTGTATTTCATTCCTTGAGGGGGGTTATAAAGGTAGAGCAAGGATGGATATCAGCCGAAGGTGCGGAGGATTTTCATGAGGCCGTAATTCTCCATTTTAATCCAGGTTTCATTTCTCTAAAAGAATTAATAGAAGTGCACCTTTATACACACAATAGCACTTCTAATCACTCCATGCGAACAAAATACCGCTCTGCTGTATATACCTATACTAAGGTTCAGCAAAAAGAGGCAGACCGGGTTTTAAGTCTGCTTCAAAAAGACTTTAAAGACCAGCTAATTACTCGCGTATATGGGTTTAAAGAATTTAGAATGTCACCTGAGTCTTTTCAAAATTACTATCTGAAAAATCCGGAAAAACCATTTTGTAAAACATATATAGACCCCAAATTGCAAATGATTCTTAGAAAGTTTCCAAAGAATGTTATAGGGCCCACGCTGAACCCATTAAAAACTGGCGAAGAACAAAAGATTAAAAAATAAATAGGAGCTTCTTAGTTCGTATTAAAAATTCTTATTTTTGTGCCCTTGTAAACTTTTTAATTGCAGAATTTGGCCTCATAGCCCGCCCGCCTATGGCGGGCCTGCCCGCCTATGGTGGGTTCAACGGATAGCCCCGATAGCTCCCGATAATTATCCGGACGGGGGGGAAGTTTCCTAAACTTGCAGGAAGAATAAGAGAAAGTATTTATAAATTCGCAGATTATAATTGGCCTCATAGTTCAACGGATAGAATAGAAGTTTCCTAAACTTTAGATCCAGGTTCGATTCCTGGTGAGGCTACGAATAAGCACAACAGGCCTTTGTGTTAGCAAAGGCTTTGATTTTTGGAAACGGAATAGAGAAACCCGGTTCATTGTGGCCCGGTCCAAAAATAAAACCAGCTGCATGGCAGTTGGGCTTTTGTATTTTCAGTGCGAGTCGTTCTCAGGAACTGCAGAGCTATCTCCTGGTGAGGCTACTTTTTAACATTTAAAGGAACCCAATTAATATTGAAATAATTGAATTACAGCGGTTGCGCAAGATGATCACCCTTGCGTATCATATGGAATGGATCGAAAAAAACCCCTTTCTTAAATTCAAACAAAAATTAACCCCAACTCACAGGGAGTTCCTCACCGCTTTAGAATTGGAACGGATCGAAGGACTATACATAGATTCCGTGCGCCTAAAAACGGTAAGGGATTTGTTTGTATTTAGCATTGCGTCATAGCTTTGCAACCCATTTGTTAGATAAAGGAATAGATTTGCGAAAGATCCAGGTTCTTTTAGGTCATAACTCAAGTAAAACAACGGAGATTTACACACATGTTGCAGAAAATTCCTTCAGGGATATAGATGATTTGCTATCTTAGCTATTAGTGATATATAGTGCATAATGTACTATATTCAATTGTTAGGGTACATTATTTAAATTATGAAAACCATGGAATCAAAAATTTTAGTTTTTACAACATGCATCTTAAGTGTTTTACTGGTTTCTTGCAATTCTAATAATCAAACTGCAGAAGAATTATCCAATAATGAAATAGAACAAATCAAGACTGAGGTAATTGGAAGTATTGCAAATCATATTGAAGTTCTAAAAAGACTGGACTATGAAGAAGCAATGAAATTCTATACAAAAGAAAATTATATAGTTTTTGGAGATGGGAAATATTGGGGAGATTATTCAACAGTAGATGATATTTGGAAAACCTGGTTGCCCAAGTGGAAAGCAGTCACAAAATGGGATTTGAAAAATCAAAAGGTACATGTTTATTCAAGAAATTCCGCCATTGTGTACGTTGAATGGGACCATGCAAGAATTGAAGAGGATGGAAGTGATACAAAAGCCTATGGATTTTGGGTTTTTGGCATGCAGAGATTTCAGGAAGGATGGAGGTCTGTCAACTTTGCTATAGATCATAGATACACTACAAAAAATGGTGTTAACGTACCCTAACATTGTGTAAAAGCCATACCCTTTGGGATACGGCTTTTACACTTACCGTTATCTGCAATAAAAATTAATATCTCAATTTTGCAATCCCCATTTAAAATAGTTGCGTTTTGGAACATAAAGACATTATTTGGCTACATTTAATCTTCACAACTAGACAATCCATGAATAACTACAAAATGGCACTCAATGAAGTTCGGAAATAAGCGTAGGTGGCAGATTATTAAACAGTATAGTATTGGATGGACTTTGGCATTCATATTTTATAGCATTGTTAGAAGTGAAGGTACAAGAGAATTAGGCTCCGTTCAATGGGAACTTTGGGATGCCATATTCACTGCTTTTATTACAGGGCCTATTTTCGGAAGTATCTCAGGATTTGCCCAAATACTAACTGAGGAACGCGGTTATAAACGAATATCATTTCAAAAACTGTTGGTCTTAAGGTTAGTATATGCTATTCTTTTTCTGATATCGATAATTTTGTTGGCCTATGCCATTTATGGGGTGAATATAGGATTGATCGAATTCGCTTTTGAACCAGGTAGTTTCGCCATCTACCTTTATATAGTATCTGTCGATATTTTCATGTTTGTTCTAAGGCAAGTAAACTTGTTCCTTGGGAACAACAATCTTTGGAGACTTTTACGTGGTAAGTTTTATACTCCCCGGGAAGAAGAACGGATCTTTATGTTTCTCGATCTCCAATCTTCAACAAAACATGCTGAAAAATTGGGACACATTGAATACAGTAAAATGATTCAAGACTGCTTTAATGATCTCGGGGTTGTGGTCGAAAATGAATCTGAGATTTACCAATACGTAGGAGATGAGGTGATACTGACCTGGAAGCTTCAAGATGGACTAAGAAAACAAAATTGCATCAATGCATATTTCAATTTCAAACAACAATTGGACAAAAACCAGGAACATTATATGCGCAACTACAATTGCAGACCCTTTTTTAAGGCAGGAATGAATGCAGGTATAGTCACAGTGACCGAGGTAGGCAAATACAAAAAAGAAATAGCGTACCATGGAGATACGATCAACACAGCTGCTAGGATCCAAAATAAATGCAATGACCTTAAACAAGAGCTATTGATTTCTAGGGATCTAAAAGATAAGTTGGACGATACGGGATTTACCTTTGACAAACTAGATAGTATAGCTCTGAGAGGAAAAGAGATGAAAGTGCCGATTTATGGAGTTTATAAAACGGACAATCTATGAGACGCTCCAGAAGATGATAGTTTTTCATCGAAGATTATATATCAAACAGCAGATAACACCATGTATAATTAATTGCTAGTTCTAGGCTGTTTACGAAAATCCTCCCACGCACAAAAGCGTGGCGGGACGGATTTTCTATTCGGTTTTTATTTACTAGATTAGTTGCTTACACACGCAACTAACCATACACAAACCGTTGTACACAAGCTAAATACCAGTTCAATTATTAAAATTACCCGACATTAACACAAATGAATTTCAATAATTTAAGCGGAATTGTACCATTAGACTTAGCTTCTGAAATTTTTAGTCTATTAGAAACGCAAAAATTTCCTAAAAATCATTTGTTGCATAAACAAGGAACCGTCTGTAAACATATCTACCTTGTACAAAAAGGAATAGTTAGGACTTTTTTTTATAAAGAAGGGAAAGACATTACTGTCCATATTGCCTCTGAAGGAGAGCTTGTAACTGCTATTGACAGCGTAATAAGTTTAAAAAAAAGTCGGTATAATGTTGAAGTATTAGAAGCTAGTGAAATTCATGCAATCTCTTATGAGGCGCTCCAATCTCTAATGGCGGAACATCCTCAATATGAAATATATATGAGGTTAATTTTAGAACAACTTTATGCTGAAGGAGCTGATAGAATTGAAGAGTTTCTTTTTTACACGGCTAAAGAACGGTATGATAATTTAATCAAAGCAAGACCTCACCTAGTGAATAGGGTTAATTTGGGTCACATTGCTTCCTACCTTGGCATTACGCAAGAAACATTAAGTCGAATAAGAAAGCATCCCTAATTTTTTGTTTTTTGACAATTGTCAAAGGATATTGAGTTTTTAGATATTAATTTTGTTTCAAACAAATTTATATTCTCAAATAAACAATATCATATGAAACATTCTACCATTCAGTTTGTCATTCTACTATTTATAACAATTCATTCAACCGCTCAAGCCCAAAAGAAAACTACTATGGATAAGATGCCAAGCGTAAAAATTATCTCGGCGGTAGATATCGAAGAAGAAGTAGATGATCAGCCAGCACGTGTTTCGACGGTAGAATTAATTCTCCAGCCTAATGAAGAATCTCAACCACATCGTCATCCGGGACCCGTATATGGTTATATTTTGGAAGGTATTTACGAATTCAAGGTTGAAGGTCAACCCCTTAGAACGCTTCAACCTGGCGATACATTTTATGAACCCTTGATGGCATTACACGAAGTTGGAAGTAACCCAAGTAATAATTCTATTACGAGAGTATTAGCTATTGTGACACATCCGAGAAGTGCAAAAAATCTTGTAATTCTCGAAAAGGCTATAGAAATAGCTGAATAGTTTAAATCATAAAATTTATAAAAATGAGTATAAAAATCATAAAATTATTTTTAAGGTTCGGTATTGGATTTGGATTTTTGTCTGCCGTTTCGGACAGACTAGGGCTATGGCCTGTGGAAATATCTGCTTGGGGCAATTGGGAAAACTTTTTAGCGTATACCAAAATAATTAACCCATTAATTCCAGAAATAGGTATTCCAGCGGTTGGAGTTATCGCAACGGGCGCTGAAGCATTATTTGGAATTTGCCTCATTCTAGGGTTAAAAACAGAATTGATGGCAAAACTGAGCGGATACCTTTTGCTGATTTTTGCATTAGCAATTACATTTTCTACTGGAATAAAAGGTGCTTTTGATTATTCTGTATTTGCTGCCTCAGCTGGAGCTTTCGCATTGAGTACTATGAAGGAGAAATATTTGGAATTAGATGTGTTAATTTCAAAAAAGGACCATTAAAGCCTGTGTACAACAAAGCCTATAATTAATACGGACTTTGGTCTTTACGACAAGGTCTGTGTATATTTATAAAGTCGCAAAATCTTTGGGATTTTGCTTTCGAACAAAAAAAGTAAAAACAAAACCAAAAGCTTTTGCTTAGCGCGTAGCTGGAAATCCGCTGGATTTCTGCACCGCACTAATCATAGCCCAGCCGTTGGCAGTAATAATCGCTGAATTGATTTTTTTCAGATTCAATAACTTATTAAGAAATGAACCTAGAGCAAATTTATTTTATAGCTGAGATAATAGCTGCGTTGGCTATAATTGGTTCGTTGATTTATCTTGCAATTCAAATTAAACAAAGTCGTATTCAGTCAAAAAAGGACGCTATAGATGTAATAACGATTAGACGGTCGGGTGTTTTAGGAATATTAGCTGAAAATTCAGAACTGTCCTTTCTAATTCCAAAAGGTCTTGCTTCTAGAGAAAAACTATCAGAAAATGAATATTTTAGGTATCACAGTTATTTGTATACACTATTTGTAGCAATTGAAATGGCATTTATTAAATGGAGTAATAAAGATTTAGATAACAACGTTTGGAAAGCCTGGGATGAAGTTATCCATTGGTGGTTAAGGTTTCCTAGTGTACAGGTTTGGTGGTCTAGAAATATTATAGGCGGATTTACTGCTGATTTTAACAATTATGTAAATGACATTATCTCTGAATTAACTGAGAATCCTACCTCAGATTTTGAGAAACAGATTGAGTTCATGAAAGCTGCTGGAAAGAAACCGAAGAAAGGTAAAAAAAAATAACTACTGCCAACAACGTGTATAATTAATTGCTTGAAAGTGGGTAAAGAGTATCTCGGAAATCCTAGCGGATTTCCTGACTGCAGTCCTTTTTTGTTATCTTAGTCGCTCACGCAACTAACCATACACCAACCGTTGGGTGCAATTTGGTAAAGTTACCAATTTTTGGTATTTTTGAATAAAACATACTCCAATGAGCAAAAATACATCCATATCATTAGGAAATTATTTTGACGAATTTGTCCATAAGCGTATTACTGAAGGTCGATATAAAAACGTAAGTGAAGTTATCCGAGCTGGGCTAAGACTGTTGGAGGAGGAAGAAAGTAAGGTAATTGTTTTAAAGAATGCTATACAAGAAGGTATTGATAGTGGAATTGCCAAGGATTTTGACCCTCAAAAACATCTTAAATCCCTAAAGTCAAATAAACTACTGAATGGCTAAATTCTATTTGACCAACAAAGCAGTGGAAGATTTGACTGAAATCTGGAATTACACATTTGAACAGTGGTCGGAACAGCAAGCGGACAAATACTACCAAATATTGCTGGATAATTGCCATGATATTGCTGAAAATCCAGGTTTAGGGAAAAACTATGAAGGAATTACTCATAACCTTCTCGGACTGAAAACAAATCGACATATCATATTCTACCGAAAAATTGATTCAAGCCTTGTAGAAATAACCAGAATACTGCATGGACGAATGGATTTGAAAATCCGAATGTGGGAATAAAAAACTACACCCAACAATACCTATAATTCATCGCTCCCCTACTCTTAGCCTGAAAAACCTTACTTTTATGTGGCTCGATTTGCCAGCTTGAAATCTCATAGATTTCTTAACCGCAACAAATCATAGCCGAGACGTTGTGCAGAATTTAAAACTCGCTGTTTCCCAAACAATAATTATGGGATTACATAGAGAGGCAAAGAAATTTTAAAAAAATAAAATATGAATATAAAATCAATTACCTACTGGGCAGTCACTGGGCTACTTACATTCGTCTTGTTATTTAGCGGAATAGGGGCACTTACTAAACAAGAATTCTTAATTGAGTCGATGCACAACATCAGTTTCCCACTTTATGTGATGAACATTCTAGGAACGGCTTACGTCCTCGGTGCAATCGCAATAATAGTTCCCGGTATTCCCTGGTTTAAAGAGTGGGCCTATGCGGGTGTTGTCTTCGCGATGACAGCAGCCTTCGCCTCACACGTCTTTATTGGGGATACGTTTGCAAATATGGTACCGCCTCTCGTAATCTTGGCTCTTACCATAGCTTCTTATATGCTACGCTCTAACAGTCGTCGCCTAGTGACAAATCGCTCTGAAGAATAATTCATAAAACTCTGCACAACAACGGCTAAAATGTCAATAGCCTTCATTCGTCGGCTACGGCATTTAGCCCAAACGTTACCAGCAATAATGCGATAATAATTTAATACTAAAAGACCATGAAGAAGCAATATATATCACGATTTATTTTATTTGACCAATACATTGTTTTGCTTATTATTTTCCTTTTCTCTGGATGTCAGTTTGATAAATCTGAAGAATCAAAAAAAGAGCTAATTAAAAAATTTGAAGAAATGAGTGTTGCGATTACGAATAGAGACTTGGACCAGTTCGTTTCACATTATGCCGAATCACCAATTCATTTACCTCCAGGAGCTCGAACAAACAGCTCCAAAGAAGATATAAAAACATTTCTTTCCGATAAGTTGGGACTTTATATTATTGATGGCGAACCCAAAATTTCATTTTCAGACGACGCATCTCTGGCTTATTTATTCGGAAGATATCATATTGATGAAGACTCGCTAAATGGAATTGAATTTGTCGAGGGCAGATTTATAACAATTTGGAAAAAAACCGAAGGTAAATGGTGGTGCGTTGTAGATATTTGGAATTCTCCAAATGCAAAGTATGAGCACTTATAACACCTAGAAAAAGCTGGTAACAACGTGTATGAGTTAATTGCTAGTTTAGTGTGTACTCGGAAAATCCTGCGGGTTTTCCTAAGGTTCGGTTTCCTTTTGCTATTTTAGTTGCGCGAGCCACGCAACTAACCATACACAAACGTTATGTGCAATCTTTAAAACTACCATAGCAAAAATTAACAACAGAAAATGAAAGCATTACTAGTAAATGAAAATGGTTCATTGGATAACCTGAAAATTGAGAATGTACCAATACCTAAAATAGCATCAAATCAAATTTTAGTAAAAGTCAAAGCATGTGGTATTAATCCTGTGGACTGGAAGGGTATTATTATGAACTTTTTCCAAACGCCTTATATCGTAGGTACAGATATTTCAGGAATTGTCGAAAATGTTGGAACTGAAGTAACTCATTATGAAGTTGGAGATGAAGTCATCGGTTCTTTGGAATGGGCGAAACAGGGTGCTTTTGCAGAGTATGTTGAAACTCAAGAAAAATACTTAGCGTTTAAACCTAAGAATTTGACATTTGAAGAAGCAGCAGCACTACCGTTGGCCGGACTTACTGCCTGGCAAGGGTTATTTGATAAATTAGAACTGCAAGCAGGTCAAAAAATATTGATTCAAGCCGCAGCAGGTGGCGTAGGACTTTTTGCGGTACAATTCGCAAAATGGAAAGGTGCTTATGTTGTTGCGGTGGCATCAGAAAAAAATGAAGCGTTTTTAAAATCGTTTGGGGCAGATGAAGTATTGAATTATAAAACCATTAACTTTTCGAAAATAGCAAAAGATTTTGATGCCGTTTTTGACAGTATGGCAAGTGCTGAGCAAACGATGCAAATCATAAAAAAGGGAGGCAAATATGTTTCCCTTACCGCAAACCCTCCTGATGAATTAGCAAAAAGTTATTGTATTACAGCAACGAACTTATTATTTCAATCAAATGCTCAACAATTAAAAGAAATTGTAAACTTAGTTGAACAAAAAAAGGTTAAAATAACTATAGATAAAACTTTTTCATTATCAGACGCAATAGATGCATTGGAGTATCAAAAACTTGGACACTCAAAAGGAAAAAACATACTAACTGTGAAATAAGGAAGCACATAACAAAAAATATAAGCAATAGCGCCCTTCGGGACGCTACTACTCATATTCAGCCGTTAGCCTTCATTATGACCAACTGATAAACCAATGATAAACTTTTTTA
>Ga0265306_10000874_pt1 | contig 14755 bp, 13 predicted proteins | sample Helome_3_FD_192493 | JGI IMG/M metagenome (GOLD analysis project Ga0265306, IMG submission 192493) | Marine sediment microbial communities from subtidal zone of North Sea - Hel_20160420 (Illumina Assembly) | ecosystem: Environmental > Aquatic > Marine > Subtidal zone > Sediment ...
TTTTTCATATACCGAGCGGTCGACCGAGAAGCGATGATTGCCCTTTTTCATCAACAGCGTATTACCGGCGTATGTGCAGTTAAAGCTATAGGTGGTCAGATGACTGCGGTCCATGAATACCCGGGCGTTGGGCAAATCTTCAGAGCGGTTCAATCCCTCACTGTGGATGTTGGTATAAAAATGCCCTAATTTTTCGACTTCCGCGTCAATGGCGGCAAACACATTGCGATAGAGAATATCGGCACTGTGCAATACGTAAGTAGAGCTGGAAATTTCGACCGCCGGATTGGCGGCTGCAGCACCCACCGGCCCCCGCATATAAAACCCGACCATCATCAATTTGCCTTTCATGATTCCGGTCATTTTATCACGGATATCTTCAAGGGCTTCGGCCCGATCCTTTTTCAAAGCCAGGGAGTTTACCTCTTCGCCCTCATTGTGGATATAAAACGTGCGATCGATGATGCGGCCCTGTTCTTCTTTGAGGTCATAATGAATGGTGTGTCCTTCCATAAAAAGTTTGGACTCTTCACCCTTTTCCAGCGATAAGTCCCGGACGAATTGCCGGTCTTCCTCGGACCCGCTGGCGATAAAAACAGCATCCGGTTCGCACATGACAACAGCATTAGCCATTTTCTTCAGAATTTCCGAATTGTTGATTTGACTTAATTTGGCCTGGTTGGCCTCATCCATCTTGGCTTTTAATACTTTCTGAGCTTCCTCCGGAGTTTTGATACCGCCTAATTCCGATACAATGTCAATGACGTCTTTTTTGGGTCCCATGATGATTCTCCCTCTCCGAGTTTGCAAAAAATAAAGGCATCAATGTTTGGTTTTGCTATTGGCCCCTGCGGATGAAAAACTGTAGAACATCGAGTGGTATTACCTTATCACTTAAAAAGTCCCGGGTCAAAAGGTAATCTATCCCGGGTTGAGCGGAAATCGTTCAACCAGGAGTTAATGGTTCTGTGTTGTCATGTTCGCACCTGAATTTTTCCTGGATAGGCATGTTTTGCCGGATCCAGATCAACACCTTGCCAAATTCAGCTTTAAGTTCCCCCAGAGCCTTTCCCCGGTGGCTGATCCGGCTTTTTTCTTCCCGCGACATCTCGCCAAAGGTTTTTTTTAAGGGTGGGTAGTAAAACACCGGATCATATCCAAACCCGCCATCTCCGGCCGGTTTTTCGGCAATCAGCCCTTCGCAGCGCGCTTCATATGTCAGGGCCGCTCCGGTGGGAACCGCCACTGATATGACACATTCAAAGGCCGCTTGGCGATTGGTGTGTCCCTTCATCTCCTCGAGCAGTTTGGTGTAGCGTTGCTGATCGCTGGCATTCTCACCTGCATAACGGGCCGAATAAACGCCGGGGGCACCCCCAAGGGCATCCACCACCAGACCGGAATCATCCGCCAAGGCCGGATAACCCAGTATCTTTGAAACGAAACTGGCCTTTTTGTAAGCATTTTCATCAAAGCTGTCCCCGTCCTCCACCACGGGCGGCAGGGGACCAAATTCGTCAAGATTTTTAATGTTGATTGGAAACCCTTTTAACAGGTCTCCAATTTCGGCTGTCTTTCCCGGGTTGCCGGTGGCAATCACCAGAGTCAAAGTCTCTTGCATAAACACCCCATTTTGGATTAACCTCAGCCTAGATATAAATTTAAATGCTTCTATTACGAAATCTGGGTTAAGATATTAGGGTAAAAACTAATCACACATACTTCGTTGTAAAGATTTTAAACTCCATACAATAGCAATGGAGCAAAGTATTTCCCGGAACGTGTTTTCGACAATCACTATAAAACCATAGGAGGTAAGGCCACCATGCAGCGCTGGAACGGCTGGGGGGACGAATCAATAAATATGGCTATAGCGCCGGGAGGACTAAAAATCTTAAGAGACCTTATCGGCAAAGGACGGCCGGCATCCGATTTTCCCCTGGAAAATATGCTAAACCGGATCCCGCCTTCACGGATTCCTCAGCATCCTTTAATATCAACTGACCCGAAATTACGACTTGACCACGCCCACGGGCAAAGTCTGCCGGATTGGATTGGTCTGCGTTGCGGTATTTTGCAGTGCTTTCCGGACGGTGTCGCTATGCCTGCCAGTGTTGACGAGGTTCAGGAGCTGTTGTCGTTTGCTGCCGATCATGATGTAACTGTTATTCCTTTTGGGGGCGGTACCAGTGTGGTCGGCCACTTAGACGTTTCTCAAAGTGAGAAAGCGGTTCTCAGTTTGTCCCTTGAACACCTCAATCGTCTGATCCGTATTGATCCGGAAAACATGCTGGCCATTTTTGAGGCCGGTGTGCGCGGCCCGGAGATCGAGAATCAATTAGGCTCCCGGGGATTTACTCTGGGCCACTACCCGCAATCCTTTGAGTATTCAACCCTTGGCGGATGGGTGGTAACCAGGTCCAGCGGACAACAGTCCAGGCATTTCGGCCGAATCGAGCAGCTTTTTGCCGGGGGAGAAGTTGTCACACCCCGGGGGACATTGTACTTGCCACCATTTCCGGCTTCTGCCGCCGGACCTGATCTGCGCCAGATTTTGCTCGGCTCGGAAGGCAGAATGGGGGTGCTGACCAGAGTTACCGTGAAAATTTCTCATCTTCCGGAAAAAGACGATGTCTACGGAATTTTTTTTCCTTCCTGGAAACAGGGAAAAGATGCCGTAAAAGCCATCGCCGGGGCCGACATTCCGTTTTCGATGATCCGGCTGAGCAACCCGGCCGAAACCATCACAAATCTGGCTCTGGCCGGCCATAAAGGGCAAATTAGCCTGCTCCGGCGCTATCTCCGATTGCGTGGTCTGGCGGATCAACAAGCCTGTATGTGTCTGATTGGATTTACCGGTTCCCGGCGCATAACGACTGCCGCAAAAGGTGATTCATTTTCGATCATACGTCAAAATAAAGGCCTCGCGGTTGGAAAAGCCATGGGCAATGCCTGGAAAAAGAACCGTTTCAGATCCGCTTACCTAAGAAACACGCTCTGGGATCTGGGGTATGCCGTTGATACACTGGAAACGGCGATCACCTGGGACAAAGTGGCGGCTACCATGCAGGCCGTCGAAAAATCCATCACAAACGCCCTGGCCGGCGCCGACGAGAGGGCCCATGTATTTACCCATCTTTCCCACGTCTACCCGACCGGATCCAGTATTTATACCACCTTTCTTTTCCGACTCTTTGAAAGGCCCCAGGCAACGCTGGAAGCCTGGACATCTGCAAAACAATCGGCCAGCCGGGTGATTGTCGACGCCGGCGGCACCATCAGCCATCAGCATGGTGTCGGCAAAGACCATCGACAATATCTAGGCGCTGAAAAAGGTGCTCTCGGAATCAGTACCTTAAAGGAAGTTTTTAACCATCTGGATCCCGGGCAGCAGATGAATCCGAATAAACTGCTGCCGTAGTCAGAGGAAAGAAGATAGAGAACAGAATTCAGAGGACACTAATGAAAATCAGGAGGATATGTAAGGACTAATAAACCGCAAAAGACAAATAATTGTGTTATATAGGATCTTGATAGAAAATATCTGCATTCTGTCTACTGTCATCTGGCCGCTGGCATCTGTCCTCAGTTACCTGTCTTCTGTCCTCTGACATCTGTCATCTGGCCTCTGCCATCTGTCGTCTCTTAAAAGGATCAAGCAATGAACCTAAAGGAAATACCCGATAAATGGGATTTAATCATCATCGGTGGCGGCATCACCGGTGCCGGCATATTCCGGGAAGCGGCCCGTATGGGTATAACGGTTATTCTCATCGAGCAGCGGGATTTTGCCTGGGGCACTTCCAGTCGCTCATCAAAACTGGTACATGGCGGTTTGCGTTACCTCAAAGAAGGGCATTTTAGAATGACCAAAATCGCCGTTGAGGAGCGGGAGCGACTTCTTAAGGAAGCACCCGGACTGGTCGAATCGCTGGGATTCTTATTGCCGATTTATGAAGATCAGCGGCCGGGCAAGCGAACCATGCAGGTCGGGTTATCGCTCTATGATATTATGGCCCGGGAGCGTCAACATCATTATTATGACGGCGAAACGTTTAAGCAGATGCTCCCCCATATCAATCCCAACGGTCTTAAAGGCGGTTTTGAATTTCTGGATGCCCAGGTCGATGATTCCAGGCTGGTTCTGCGCCTCATCAACGAGGCGGTGGCCTCCGGGGCCCGTGCGCTAAATTATACGGCTGTAAAGCGTATCAACCGCAATGATGAAGGTCAGGTTGTGGGGGTCAAAGTGGAAGATGTAGAAACCCATGAGACAAAAAAAATTACATCTCCGGCGGTGATCAACGCCACCGGATCCTGGGCTGAAAAATTGCACCCTTCGCCGGAGCCCCGGCGTCACTTACGGCCCCTGCGCGGCAGCCATCTGGTATTTCCGGCTGAGGTGCTACCGCTGACCAAAGGCTTCAGCTTCATCCACCCGGCAGATAATCGCGCGGTTTTTGTGGTTCCCTGGGAAGGCGCCGTCCTGGTGGGCACCACCGATCTGGACCATGCGGAAAACTTATCGGTGGAGCCAAAGATAACCGAGGAAGAAGTTTTCTACCTGATGCAGGGGATTCAGGCAATGTTTCCGCCCCTCAACATTTCACTGAAGGACTGCCTGTGTGCTTTCGCCGGCATCCGGCCGGTACTTAGCGAGGGGAAGCTAAAGCCTTCCGAAGAATCTCGCGAACACGTCGTATGGATTAAAGACGGCCTGATAACCGTTACCGGGGGTAAACTGACAACCTTTCGGCGCCTTGCCATAGATGCGCTCAAGGCCGCCAAACCCTATTTGCCGCAGATTACGAGTATAAACCGCAAGGCACCGGCCTTCGAGGAAGTGCCGGAAAAACCGCTTCTGGGCTATGGGTTGACCCCGCAAATCTGGCGACGTCTTTACGGCCGTTATGGTATGGCAGCCGAAGCCCTCGTCAGGAAAGCGAAACACAGAGATCTATCAATTATCCCCGGGACCCATACCCTCTGGGCTGAACTGCCTTATGTGGCCCAAAATGAACAGATCAGGCATCTGACTGATCTTTTATTGCGGCGGGTTCGTATTGGATTGTTGACACCGGAAGGCGGAAAAGCGTATTTAAAACGCATCAAGAAGTCGTGCAATAAGGTCCTGCCCTGGGACCGGCAGCGCTGGAAAGAGGAAACCAGAACCTATCTGGACCATTGGCTTCACGCCCACGCCCTGCCGGTCAGACGTGCTGAAGTTCTCGGAAAAAGAAAGATTATTTCGCTGGGAGCCCTGGGATCGGCACTGCGCTCGATTTACTATAAAATTGCATCCAAAAGGTAATCAATGGGCCAAAAAGACCTGCTGTTGGCTATCGACAACGGAACCCAGAGTCTGAAAGCGTTGATTTTTGATCTTCACGGCCGGCTATTGGCCAAAGAACTCGTGCCGTTTACGCCTTATTTCTCCGAACAACCCGCCTGGGCTGAACAGGATCCGGATGTTTTCTGGGATGCTCTGGGCCGGGCCTGCCAGGGACTCTGGCACCAAAACCACGAATATAAGGAACGTGTCGCCGGGGTAGCACTCACCACCCAGCGCGGTACCGTGGTCAATGTCGATAAAAACGGCAAGCCCCTGCGACCCGCCATGCTGTGGCTGGATCAACGCAAAACCCATGGTTTGGCGCCGGTGGCCGGGTGGTGGGGAGTTGTCTTCGGTTTGGGCGGCCTTAAAAAAACGGTGGCCTATCTGCAGTCGGAAGCCGAGGCCAACTGGATAGCCACCTATCAGCCGGAAATCTGGCAAAACACCTACAAATACCTACTGCTTTCCGGCTATCTGACTTACCGGTTGGTTGGCAAATTTGTCGATTCCGTTGGGTGTCAGGTAGGCTACATACCTTTCGACTACAAACGGCAACGCTGGTCAGCCGGCTGGGACTGGAAATGGCGGGTTTTATCTACGATTAAGGTTGCCATGATGCCGGAATTGATTCCCCCGGGCCAGATTCTGGGTGCCATCACAACCCGGGCAGCACAGGAAACCGGTATCCCTGAAGGACTACCCCTGGTGGCCGCCGCCGCCGACAAGGCCTGTGAGGTCATCGGTTCCGGCAGCCTGGAACCCAACATCGGCTGTCTCAGCTACGGTACAACTGCCACCATCAACGTGACCCACAAAAAATATGTCGAACCCATACCACTCCTGCCACCCTATCCTTCCGCGGTACCCGGGTATTACACCGTCGAGGTCCAGGTGTTCCGCGGTTACTGGATGGTCAATTGGTTCAAGCAGCAGTTCGGCTATCCGGAGCGCAGAGAAGCCGCCAAGTCAGGGCTTTCCCCTGAAGAGCTGTTTGATAAACTGGTGGATGAAATTGAACCGGGATCCATGGGCTTGATGCTGCAGCCCTATTGGACACCGGGCTTAAAGATGCCCGGGCCGGAAGCCAAGGGGGCTGTCATCGGTTTCGGGGATGTCCATACCCGGGCGCACCTGTATCGCTCCATTTTGGAAGGATTGGCCTATGCCTTACGGGAGGGCAAAGAGCGCATCGAGAAGCGCAGCCGCTCATCGGTTAACAGTCTGCGGGTTTCCGGCGGGGGCAGCCAGAGTCGCAATGCCATGCAATTGACGGCCGACATTTTCGGGCTGCCGACGGCCAAACCCCATCTGTATGAAACCTCGGGTCTGGGGGCCGCCATTGATGCGGCCGTTGGTCTGGGACTGCATTCCGATTTCAAAGCGGCAGTCCGGGAGATGACCCATATCGGCGAAGTTTACGAACCGGATCGCAGGAATCATAATATGTACAATTCACTTTACCACGATGTTTACAAAAAGATGTACAAGCGCCTGAAACCTTTATATGAACGCATCAGGGAAATAACCGGATATCCCAAGTGAACATTCGGGACGCCGTCCGAATGGAATGTTGGAACGCTGGAATATTGGAATAATGGTTTTGGGATACTGGAATGCTGGGTAAACAATAGGACTCGCGGAGAGCAAAAATTAAAATAGAAACTGAAATAAACAAAATAGTTGGGGCCAGCAATCGCATCCTGGAAATTGATCTCAAGTCAGAGCAGGTCAAAGAACTTCAAGTCACTGACAACGACCGCAAGCTGTATCTCGGCGGCAAGGGCCTGGGGCTCAAACTTCTTTTCGAACGACTGCAGCCGGGAATTGATCCTCTGGGCCAAGACAATTACCTGGCCTTTATGATGGGCGTTTTAATGGGAACCGGAGCGCCCTGCTCCGGTCGCTTCGCAGCCTTAACCAAATCGCCGTTAACCGGAATCATGCTGACCTCATCCTGCGGGGGCCCTTTCGGTATGGCTTATAAAACGGCAGGATATGACGGATTGCTGATTACCGGTAAATCCGAAAAACCGATTTATCTGGAAATTGATAACAACGGCGTAAAATTCCGGGATGCCGCCCAGCTGTGGGGCCAGGATACAGCTGAAACCCAGCAGGCGTTGGGCCGCGATAGAAAAACCGGCGTGCTGGCCATCGGCCCGGCGGGTGAAAACCGCGTGCGATACGCCAATATCGCCAGCGGTCATCGATTTCTCGGTCGCGGGGGTATGGGCGCGGTGATGGGCGCCAAGAACCTGAAAGCCATTGTCGCCCATGGAGGGACCTACAGGATCCTGCCGAATGAGCCGAATAAATTCAAGGCCGTATGCAAAAAAGCGACCCAATTCATCAAGGCCAATAAATATACCGGTGACCTTTATCGCAACTACGGCACCAATTCCAATACCCGGCCCTGCAACGAAGCCGGGCTGATACCGGTGAACAATTTCCGTCGCGGCAGCGACAAAAGAACCGAGGAGATCTCCGGTCAGGCAATGCAAAAAAAATACAATACCAGTTTTGACACCTGCCAACCTTGCACCATCCTATGCGGGCATAAGGGGACCTATCCGGACGGCCGCGAACAGCACATACCGGAATACGAATCCGTTAATCTTTTGGGTCCGAACCTGGGAATTTTCGACACCGACCGGATCTCTGAGTTCAACGATATCTGCGGCCGAATGGGAATGGATACCATTTCCGCTGGTGCGACCCTTTCTTACATCATGGAAGCGGGCGGCAAGAGGCTGATCAAAACCGATCTTAAATTCGGCTCGCCCGAGGGTATTGCCGACACGCTGTTAAGTATTGCCCAACGCCAGGGTCAGGGCGATGAATTTGCCAACGGCACCCGCTGGCTGTCGCAAAAATATGGCGGCCAGGAATTTGCCATTCATGTGAAAGGTTTGGAAATGGCAGCCTATGATCCGCGCGGATCCTGGGGACAGGGTCTGGCCTATGCCGTGGCCAATCGCGGCGCCTGTCACCTGTCAGCCTATTTGATTGCCCTGGAAATATATTTTAAACTTCTGAATCCATTTAAGACTTATGCCAAAGCGGAATTTACCAAACTTTTTGAAAGTGCTTTTTGCGGGGTAAACTCACTGCAAACCTGTCAGTTCACTGCTTATGCCTACAACGGGGAATCACCGCTTACCAAGTACCCTCCGAACCCGGTTCTGGCTGTTATGTTGCAATATTTACCTCGGGTGACAACCAAACTGGTTGATTTCAGCATATATTCCGATCTTTTTGAAGCGGTGTCCGGAATTCCGATGTCGACCGCTGAATTTCTCAAGGCCGGTGACCGTATCCATGTGTTAGAGCGGCACATGAACTGCCGGGAAGGGATTTCCCGCAAGGATGATACCCTGCCCGACCGCCTTCTGAATGAAGGCCGTGAAGAAGACCTTAAAAAAAGAACCGTGCCCCTGGAAAAAATGCTTGATAAGTATTACCGCCTGAGAGGCTATGATGCCAACGGGATTCCGACCGTTGAGACCCTGAAGAAGCTGGGAATCCAAGTTTAGATAGGAGAAATTACTGATGAAAATTCCCCCAAAAGGATTGCCGAAAGAAGCAATATTCAAAATTTTGCAGGACTATAAAGGCCATGATCTGGACTGGCAATCGGGCAAGGTGCTCGGATTCATCTATGATGCCGGGGAAAAAGTCCAAGAGGTGACCCATGAATCCTACACCATGTACCTGACTGAAAACGCGCTTGATCCCTTGTCCTTTCCAAGTCTGCTGCGGCTGGAAAATGAAGTGGTACGGATGACTGCCAATCTGCTCGATTGCAGCAGCGAGGTCGTCGGCAATTTTACTTCAGGCGGGACGGAAAGCCTGATTCTGGCCGTAAAAACTGCACGCGACTATTCACGGGCGCTCAAGCCCCATATCAAAGAGCCGGAACTGGTAATGCCGATCACCGCCCACTCCTCTTTATTCAAGGCCTGCCACTACCTGGGGATAAAGCCGGTAGTAACCCGGGTCCATGATGAGTCCTTTAAAGCGGATGTGACGGCCATACGCGCGGCCATTACCGACAACACTATTTTACTGGTCGGCTCGGCCCCCGGTTATGCCCATGGCGTCGTCGACCCGATTAGCGAAATCGCGGCCCTGGCCAAGGAAAATGATTTATTGTGTCATGTGGATGCCTGCGTGGGCGGCATCCACCTGTCGTATATGCGCAAACTCGGTTATGATGTGCCGGACTTTAATCTAAACGTTCCCGGTGTGACCTCGTTATCCGTTGATCTTCATAAATATGGCTACGCCCCCAAGGGTGCCTCCATTATTTTACACAAGAACAAAGATCTCAGAAAATATCAGATCTGGGGCTGCTCACGCTGGACCGGTTATCCGGTGATAAACGCGGCCATAACCAGCGCCAAAAGCGGGGGCCCCATGGCAGCAGCCTGGGCGGTTTTTAAATACATGGGTGACCACGGCTATATGGAAATTGTCCGAGAGGTCATGGAGGCCACCCAACTGATGGTTGACGGCGTCAACCGAATAGACGGTCTGCGGGTGCTGGGCAAACCGGATATGTGCATGTTTGCCCTGACCTCAACCACGGATAAGATAAATGTCTACCAATTGGCGGAAGAAATGAAAAAATCGGGTTGGTATCTCCAGCCCCAGTTTGCCAGGGAAAATTCGCCCGCCAATCTGCACATCTCCTTAAACCGCTCAACGGTGCCATGGGCCAAAGCCTTTCTTAAAGACTTCGAAAAAACCGCTGCAGAGATAAAACACCGGGAAGTCGACCGCCAAACCCTGGACCTGCAGGCAGAATTAAAAAAACTGTCGCTTGAATATGATGACGAAACATTTTTTAAACTGGCCGAGATGGCCGGTGTAACCGGCACGGAGCCACCGGAGAATATGGAAAAAGTCAATATGCTGCTGGAAGCACTGCCGTACGATATTTCTGAATATGTAATGGTTGAATTTCTAAACAATATGATGGGGGCAGGAAATCATCGGTGAATCTGATAATTTTAATTCCGCAGCTTCCAGGTATTTATCGACCGGATAAAGTAAAATGATGCCCGGTGATTCGATCATGATTATCATAATAGGACCTTGACGATGCCTGAACCACCGCAAAAGATGGATGCACTGCTTAAAGTAGTTCACGAGGTTTATGAAAATCTTCCATTCAACCGGCTGCTAGGTTTAAGGGTGGCCAACTTGAAGCTGGATGAAGCCGGATTTGTTTTTTCCATGCGCAATGAGCTGATCGGCAACGACGTCCATGGCATCCTCCATGGGGGTGTTATTTCTGCTGTTCTGGATACCACCGGTGGCCTGACCGCCACAGCCTCGGCCATCAAACGAAAGCAGGGCCTTTCACGCGATGAAATAACCGATTGGATCGCCAGAATCGGGACCATTGACATGCGGGTCGACTACCTGCGACCCGGCAGGGGCAGCCGGTTTCAATCCAGCGGAACCGTCATGCGCACAGGCAATAAAGTGGCTGTCACACGGATGGAACTCTGGAACGAAGAAAAGATATTGATCGCCGTCGGGACCGGTGCCTATATTGTCGGGTAGGAATAACCCATACAGCAAAGGGATTTAGGAACTGGAGAACGTCATCAATTTTGGGAGCTCTCAACGCCATTTAATTTTGGAGTATGGGAGTGCTGGAGTATTGGTCCTCGGATCAAAAATAGCAATAGCGTAAAAGCTGATGTAGTTTCAATCCTACAGTACTTAATCACTCCAATACTCCATGGTCGAGGCTCTTAAGAAATAACGCAAATTTAATATTCACTCTATTTTTAAAGCACTATAATATCACATTGCGGACACATGCTTAAACTCGAATCATCACAACTGATCGGCAGAGGGTTGCGTCGCGAATGCTATTTTCATCCCGAAGATGAAAGCAAATGCATTAAGATCGTTGTGGTCGGAGATCATAAAGAGACGGTACGGGAGCAGTCTTATTACCGCTTGCTGGAAAAGCGCAAAATCTCCTGGAGTATGCTGGCCAGGTTTTACGGAAGCATTGAAACCAATCGGGGAAAGGGGGCTGTATTTGAGCTCATTCGAGATTACACCGGCGCGGTTTCAAAGACGCTGGAGCATTATTTTTCCGTAAATAATGGATCGCAGCTCAACTACCAGACGTTGACCCGGTCACTGCCATTATTGAAGGAATATCTGCTGCAATGGAAAATCGTGACCTTGGCCATCAAACCGCAAAATATTGTTTATAAAAGGGTCAATGCAGATGAGGCGGACCTGGTGGTCATTGACAATGTCGGCAATTCCGATTTCATCCCTATTTGCAACTATGTCGATCGAATGGCAGTACGAAAAATAGAAAGAAAATGGCATCGTTTCGAAGTTGCATTGGCCAAGGATTACCCGGGTAACAAAGCACTGAAGCAGGTGCTCGAAAAATTGAACCCTTGATGATATCGAACGGCAACGGATCTGGCAAGATTCCTGGATTCAGAATATCGCCGAATGGCTGAACAAAAACTACTATGAACGCAGAGAACCCGGGACGTTTTTGTAAAGGAGATGCGCGTGATGGAGAAAAAGGATCAGCGATGTGATGCGCTACCTCATGTATTACCATACCTACGGCAATCACCGGCAGTCCATCAAAAAATTCAAAAAATTACCGGAAGTAACCCGCCAGCGTCTGGCAGACATTGATTATTCAAAAGCAGAAAGTATGTGCCCCCAGAAAATACCGATTGCCAGCTTCATGCAACATGCAGTTAAAACCCTTTCAGACAAACGGCAGGGATAAACTTTGTATGGGTAAAATGGTTGTTCGGACAACCGCGAATATTGTGATTTTAATCGGCTTTTTCCTGCTTGGCAGGGTTCTGTGTAGCAGCCAAAGTGGTGCTTTGGCCCAGCAGTATTTTGGGGCATCGCCGGAGTCGTGGATCCAAAATTTATACGCGGCAGGCTTGGGGCTGCCGATTCCCCTGCACATAATTTCTGTCGGATTGATTTTGCAGTTGAGGTGGCTTTCTCCAATCTGGGCCAAGGGAGCGCGGTGGGCGGTGGTCGTGTCCGGGTGCTGGCTGGGTCTGGCCCTTGCGATCCGCTGGCTGGTTTTATAAGATAGGGTGGTTGTCAAAAAAACGTAAGTTATTGAAACGTCTTTTTCTACAGCCACTTATACCGCAATTCCTTATTTCGGCAAATAATTAGGGAAAGCGGTATAAAACTGATTTCAAAAAAGAAAGGAGTTGGCCTAAATGAAATATCGCTATCTTGGATCATCGGGATTGCTCGTCTCACGCCTTTGCCTGGGAACCATGACCTTTGGCACCGCAGATTGGGGATGTGATAAACAGGAATCACATGCTGTTATAAAAAAGTATATCGATGCCGGGGGAAACTTCCTGGACTGCGCCGATGTCTATGCCGGCGGCAAAGCCGAAGAGATTGTCGGCACCTTTTTGCCCCAGCTCAATCGTGATGAGGTAATCATTGCTTCCAAATGCTATTTTCCCATGGGCGAAAAGCCCAACAATTACGGCGTTTCCAGAAAGCATGTCATCGCCTCCTGCGAGGCCAGCCTCAAACGCTTGCAAACGGACTATATTGATTTATACTATATTCATGGCCCCGATCCGGTGTCACCGCTGGAAGAGACCATGCGGGCGTTGGATGATCTGGTCCGGCAGGGTAAGGTGCGCTATCTGGCATGCAGCAACATGTTTGGCTGGCAAATCGCCAAAGCTGCCGGCATCTCGGCCCGTATGAATCTTGAACACCTCATCGCCGGTCAATATTTATACAATTTGATCCATCGTGAGCCGGAACGCGAAATTATTCCTGCCGCCCGGGACCATGGGCTGGGCTTATGCTGCTACAGCCCACTAGGCGGCGGATTACTCACCGGCAAGTACAAAAATATGAACGATCCGGCCCAGGGAACCCGCCTGTCCTATCGGACCCAGGTCGATGGTCCGCGGTTCTGGCATCCAAAAGGGTTTAAAACCGCTGAAATCCTGGAACAGGTGTCGGTGGACAGCGGCATTCCCATGCCGAAGCTGGCCATTGCCTGGCCGTTGAAACATCGGTTTGTGTCCTCGGTTATCATCGGTGCCAGAAATCAGAAACAGCTGGCGAACAATATGGAAATGGGAGACTGGGATATACCGGATGATCTCTGGCAGACCCTGGAAGAGCAGACCAGGCCGGAAGAAGAATACCTTACCTGGTTTAACCGCCAGAATTACAAAAGACAATTTACAGCCGCTGAGTTCCATGATGAAACGCGGGAACTGCCGTAGGATTATTTGCGGGGTGGCGTGGTTTTCACCCATCGTCCCGGGCAGATTGCTGATTGCCTGTTTTGCTTTAATGGTCGATCCAAGAGGTCAGTGGAATGAATATAAAATTTTGTATAGTTACGTTTACTGTCCTGGCGGTCTGTTTTCAGATGACGGTGCGCATGGCCACAGGCTCGGAAGTTGATCCTTATCCAACGCTTGTTCTCCCAGTATATCAGGGAGCTTACGATATCGAAAACAGCGCTAACCGCTTGAAGGGCACCAAAGCGCTCTCGTATAAGGTTCAAACCGATTACTCGGCGGCCGAGGTGATCGAGTTTTACGATACCGCCCTCAACGGCAGCGGCTGGAACCCATCCTTTGAAATATGCCAGAGACACTGGGCCAGCCTGGATGACGGCAGTATCAAAAAAGGACTGCAGGCCAAACAATTATATACCTCCTGGGCGCATCCGAGATAGGCAATAGAAACACTCTACGAATAAAATTCTAATGAATTATATTTCCGGAACACAACACAGGGGAAAGGCACGATGAAATCTAAAAAACCGCCTTCAGAAATAGATGGACAGAACAAAATTATTGCTGAGGCCCGGCAAAGCCGCAGCCAGCGCGAAAAAACCTACCGGGAAAAGGCGCTTAAAATGTATCCCTGGGTCTGCGGCCGCTGTGGTAGAGAATTCAGCGGGAAGAAGCTGCGCGAACTCACAGTTCATCACAGGGATCACAACCACGACTACAATCCACCCGATGGCAGCAACTGGGAGTTGCTGTGTCTCTACTGCCACGACAACGAACACTCCCGGTATGAGGACTCGGCACCGTATATTGAAGTGACCCCGAACGGAGAGCAGGCATCATCCGGTTCCTTTAAGCCCTTTGCAGATCTCGAGGCGCTGTTGAAAAACAAAAAGTAGATAACTATTACATGGCCAACGACAGATACAGCAGCTTTAAAGAATTACAGCGTCATGAAACCTTAGATAAAGATTACACGCTGGCCCTGTGCGATGCCGGCTCCCGGGTAACGATTATTGCGCCCCACGGCGGTAAAATTGAACCCCGCACATCTGATCTGGCCAGGCGTATTGCCGGTGACGATTACAACTTTTACTGTTTCGAGGGGATT
>Ga0265306_10000878_pt1 | contig 14734 bp, 12 predicted proteins | sample Helome_3_FD_192493 | JGI IMG/M metagenome (GOLD analysis project Ga0265306, IMG submission 192493) | Marine sediment microbial communities from subtidal zone of North Sea - Hel_20160420 (Illumina Assembly) | ecosystem: Environmental > Aquatic > Marine > Subtidal zone > Sediment ...
GTACTCGAAAGCGGTCAGATCGACTTCTCGATCATCGACATAAGTACGCTGGGTGGCGGTATCAAGGCTGACCGGTGAACAGACAATACGTGAATCCGACCAACCGGAAGCTCGCCTGATCAGCACGCGGATACGGGCCATCATTTCTTCGTGGTGAAACGGCTTGACCAGATAATCGTCGGCGCCCGCGTCCAGACCTTCGACCTTGTCCTGCCAACGCCCTCTGGCAGTGAGGATCAGAATTGGAATGTTATTGCCGTGGTCACGGATTTGATTGATCACCTCCAGCCCTGACATTTTGGGTAAGCCCAGGTCGATAATGGCGACATCGGCTGGATATTCCTGCACCAGGTAAAGACCTTCATCGCCGTTGCTGGCACTATCAACTGCAAATCCCTCAGACTTCAAACGCTCGACGATTTGCTGCTGGATATCGATATCGTCTTCTATGACTATCGCTCGCATCGAAATTCTCGCTTTTCTGGTAACTAGTGTAGTGCCCTATAATGCAGCAGGGATTAAATCACAGGTGCAAACTGAATGCGCATTTTAATGCGCTTGCCGGGATCGTAGGGCATTTCAATATGATAGCTGCTGCCACGGTACCTGTAGGTCACATCGTAGCCGTCGATGATTTCCTCGTAGGCGACCTCGTGCCGGGTTTTGCAATGTTCCTCGTATCCGGCAATTGTCCGGGCAGGATACGAGGAGTGCCCGTTAGCCACGTCGTGTCCGATATGAGCCCCGACGACTGCGCCGACCAGGGTAGCCACCTTGTTGGTGCGGCCCTTGCCAATCTGGGTTCCGATAAGTCCGCCAATCAGACCACCCGCCAACATGCCCCCGGCAGAATACGGTTGTCGATTGCGCGTGTGGTATACCGGCTCTTCCCGGCATTCACGAACCGGCCTGGAAACCTCCACCTCGCGGTAAACGGGTTGCACATTGGTCACGCGCGCATACTCATAGAGATCATGTCGGGGACTGTGTCCATGCTGCTTGTGACCATTACCGTTGTTACCGGCGCCCGCGGTGCTGGCAAATATCAGCACTATTACTGTAATTGTCGTTTTCAGGCGTTTCATAACCGTCTCCTGCTGGTTTAACGATAACTGCAATATATGCCTGACTATCTGAATCAAGCCTTAACGCTTTGCATGGTGATATCTATTATGAATTATTTAACATCGCTTTCGTAGCGGGCTACCCCGGCCCAAGTCCTGATCCCGGCTTTCAGACCTCTTCGAAGGGGATACGGGGTTGCTTTTTAAAAGCGATTGCCTAAGCTTGTCGGCTGATTTGACAACGGCAGCATGCATGTTTGCACTAGAAATAGAAAATTTACACAAAACCTATGCCAGTGGTTTACAGGCGCTTAAGGGCATCGACCTGCAGGTAGCGACAGGTGACTTCTTTGCCCTGCTCGGTCCCAATGGTGCCGGCAAGTCGACCTGTATCGGCATCATTTCGGGCCTGGTCAATAAAACCAGAGGCGGTGTCAAAATTTTCGGCCACTCGATTGACGATGATTTCATTATCGCCAAATCACTACTCGGTTCGGTACCACAGGAATTCAACTTCAATACTTTCGAACCGGTGGAAGAAATCGTCATCAACCAGGCCGGCTTTTACGGCGTGCCTGCCCGTATCGCCAGACAGGAAACCGAGCATTACTTAAAGCAACTTGGGTTGTGGCAACAGCGCAGGTCGCAGGCGCGCCGACTGTCGGGAGGCATGAAACGCCGCCTGATGATTGCCCGCGCATTGATTCATAAACCCCGCCTGCTGATCCTCGATGAACCTACCGCGGGCGTCGATATCGAATTACGACGCACAATGTGGGACTTTCTCGATCAAATCAACGACCAGGGAACCACGATAATCCTGACCACACATTACCTCGAAGAAGCTGAACGCATGTGTCGCAACGTCGCCATCATAGACGACGGCGAAATCATCCAGAACACCAGCATGAAACTGTTACTCAAACAGTTGAACAGCGAAACCTTTGTGCTTTACCTGCGCGATGACCTGGAACAGGCTCCCCGTCTGGAAAGTTTTGACAATATCGTTCGCCTCGATCATCACAGCATCGAAGTCGAAGTACCGGACAACCGCTCGATCAATGATTTGATCCGCGAACTTGATGCGCAAGGTATCGTCGTGGAGCGCCTGCGCAATAAAGTCAACCGGCTCGAGGAATTGTTCGTCAAGTTGACGAGCAAGACTGGCAATTCGAGCGCCGCGTGATGATTCGACAATTCTGGGTCGCTTACCTGACCATCGCGCGCAAGGAAATAATGCGGTTTACCCGCATCTGGGTGCAAACCATAATTCCACCGGTGGTAATGGTTGCGCTTTACTTCGTCATCTTCGGCAACCTGATAGGTCAACGCATCGGCGAGATGGACGGTATGACTTATATCGACTTCATTATGCCGGGGCTGGTGATGATGTCGATCATCACCAATTCCTATACCAATGTTGTCTCATCTTTCTACGGCGCCAAGTATTCGCGCCATATCGAAGAAATGCAGATCGCACCGGTACCCGACCTGGTTATTCTGCTCGGATTTGTTACCGGTGGCATGGTACGCGGGATCAGTGTCGGGATCGCAGTAACCCTGGTCTCGCTGCTGTTTACCGATTTCAGCATTTACAATCCGTTCGTAGTACTGATGGTCGCACTGCTGACCTCCTGCCTGTTTGCGCTGGCTGGATTGATCAACGCAATTTTCGCCAACAGCTTTGACGATATCACCATTATCCCAACCTTCGTGCTAACCCCGCTCACTTATCTCGGTGGAATATTCTATTCGATAAAACTGTTACCCGAGTTCTGGCAGCAGGTTTCAATGGGTAATCCGATCCTCTACATGGTCAATAGCTTCCGTTACGGATTTCGCGGCAGCAGCGACATCGATTTGCTGACCGCTATCCTTGTCATCCTGTTTTTTATAACGGTGTTATTTACCGCCTGCCTGACCCTGCTTGCCCGCGGTACCGGCATTCGCCAATGATCGAACTGGTCGATGTTGGCGTCAACCTGACCAACAAGAGCCTGCAGCAGGACCTGGATGGCGTCATGCAACGCGCTGGCGATGCCGGGGTCGAACAGCTGGTGGTAACGGGCACCTCGATCGCCGAAAGCCGCCGGGCCATCGGACTGTGCGAGCAGTATCCCGATCGCCTGGTCTCGACCTGCGGGGTCCACCCGCACCACGCCAGCGAATGGAATGAAGACAGCCGGGCGGAACTCGAAAATATGGCACGGCAAAGTTGCGTGCGGGCAATTGGCGAGACCGGGCTCGATTTCAACCGCAACTATTCGCCGCATCCGGCGCAGGAAATGGTGTTTCGGCAACAGATGGAACTGGCCGCGGTCTTGCAGATGCCACTGTTCTGCCATCAACGTGACGCTCACGAACGTTTCGTGGCCATGCTGCGTGAATATCGAAACAACATCTGCAAACTGGTAGTACATTGCTTTACCGATAGCCGGGAGGCGTTAACGGATTACCTCGACCTCGATTGCTACATCGGTATCACCGGCTGGATCTGCGACGAACGCAGAGGGCTTGAGCTACAGCAACTGGTCAAGCTGATTCCGGCCGACAGGCTGCTATTGGAAACCGATGCACCCTACCTGCTGCCCCGAAATATCCAGCCCAGGCCTTCGAGTCGTATCAACGAACCCGCATACCTGCCCCATATCCTCGAGAATGTCGCCTTTCACCAGGGTAAAGCAGTTGAACTGCTAGCCCGGCAAAGCCTGCGTAACAGCCGGGCTTTTTTTGATCTCTAGCCAGCATACAGGCAAATCTCGAAAACCCCCGTGGGTAATGGGATCCCACTCTAAAAACAGCATTTTAGGTAGAAAAATACGTTACAAGTGCCGTTTTACGATCTAAACTCAGTTTTAAACCTAACGGTTAAATCATGAACGATCAGGTAAAACTCAACTTTTTCGCATCGACCCCGGAACCCTGCAGTTACCTGGATAACCGCAAGTCGGTCAGCGCCTTCGCCAATCCGCACATGGATATGGACATGGGCACTTATAACGAGTTGATTCAACACGGTTTTCGGCGCTCGGGGGGATATATCTACCGTCCCCATTGCCCGCAGTGCAAGGAATGTATATCAGTCAGAGTACCGGTAAAACAACATCAGTATTCACGCAGCGAACAACGTGTCATCAAGCGCAACGCGGACTTGAAAATCAGCGTCATGCCGGGCCGTTATCGTGACGAACACTTCGATCTGTATCGACGTTATATCAACAATCGGCATGACGACGGCAGCATGGCCAATCCCAGTAAATCCGACTACCATCGATTTTTGATTAGCGACTGGGCCGATACCCTGTTTTTCGAGTTACGCCTGAACCGGATTTTAATGGCAGTCGTGGTTTGCGACGTGACCAGCAGCGGATTATCCGCGGTTTATACCTTCTTCGACCCGGATCACGAGGCCCGTAGCCCCGGTCATTTTGCGATTCTGAATCAAATCCATGAAACTCAGTTACGTGATCTCGACTACCTTTATCTCGGGTACTGGATTCGTGACTGTAATAAAATGAGCTACAAGCGCCGCTATAAACCGCTCGAAGCCTATCTCGACGACCAGTGGGTCGCGCTAGACTAGTTGCTTTAGTTTTTCCCAGTCGAAAGCAGGACCCGGGTCAGTTTTACGTCCCGGGGCGACATCGCTATGGCCGGTAATGGCATCGGCGTCGATGTCAGGGTAACTGTCCCGCAATGCAGTGATTAAACTGGCGAGACTGTGATACTGGGCGTCGGCATAGGCCTGCTCGTCGCAACCTTCAAGTTCGATACCGACCGAATAGTTGTTGCAGGCCGTTTCGCCGCACCATTGCGACTCACCCGCATGCCAGGCGCGGTCATTAAACGAGACAAACTGGATCACGTTTCCGTCACGCTCGATCAGGCAATGGGCCGAAACCGTCATGCCGCAGATAGACTCGAAATACGCGTGCGCGCCCGCGTCGAGCTGATTGCAAAAAAACTTTTGAATATGACCACCACCGTATTCGCCAGGTGGTAAACTTATGCCATGTACGACGACCAGTTTTACGTTTGTGCTGCCAGGCCTGGCGTCGAAATTGGGTGACCGAATCACTTCAACGGACTGCAACCAGCCAGCATCATCAATGGAAAGTTTTGTCATTCGCCGGTATTAACCCGTTATTACTGTTTTATTGAAATATTACTCGCCCCAGGCCCAATAGTTTAGCATCCTTGAACCTGCAAGATCTCAATCAGCCGCAACAACAGGCGGTTAAATGTATTGACCGGCCCTGCCTGGTGCTGGCTGGCGCCGGCAGTGGTAAAACCGGCGTCATCACGCGCAAGATTGCATGGCTGATCCAGCAGGGCTACGCCGCGCAGCATATTTGCGCCGTCACCTTCACCAACAAGGCGGCCCGCGAAATGCGTCAACGCGTGACCCGGTTGATGGACAGAAAAACCACCAAAGGACTGAAGATATCGACCTTTCACAGTCTCGGCCAGCGTATCCTGATCCATGAATCGCATCGGCTGGGATATCGACGCGGTTTCAGCATCATGGATACGCGCGATGTCGAAACCTGCCTCGATGGCCTCGCGCACCGGCTCGAGCAGGATACCGATTACATCAGGCAAACCATGTACCAGATAAGTCGCTGGAAAAATGACTTCATCGATCCCACAACCGCCGCCGCTACCGCCGATACTCCGTTGTTACAGGCGCAGGCGCACTTGTACGTGGAATATCAGCAACATCTGCTGGCCTGTAACTCGATGGATTTCGATGATCTGATCATGCTGCCGGTGCAACTGTTCCGTAACCATGCGGAAGTACTCTACAACTGGCAGGACAGGATCCGCTACCTGTTAATCGACGAATACCAGGACACCAATACCAGTCAGTACGAAATGGTGAAAGCACTGTGCAGCATTCGCCAGAAGTTGACCGTGGTCGGCGATGACGACCAGTCGATTTACGCGTGGCGTGGTGCCCGCCCCGAAAACCTGCAACGCCTGCAGCAGGACTTTGAAGCGCTCGAAGTGATCAAACTCGAGCAAAACTATCGCTCCACCAGCCGTATTCTCGGAGCCGCAAATCAGTTAATCGCGAACAATCAGCACCTCTATGAAAAGAAACTCTGGTCGGCTTCCGGCGCCGGTGATCTGATCAGGGTGTTTCCCTGCAAGAACGCCGAGGACGAAGCCAACCGGGTAGTCGTCGATATCCTCAGTAAACGCTTCCAGGAAAATACGCCCTGCAGTCAGTTTGCGATTCTTTATCGCAGTAATTTCCAGTCCCGGAATTATGAAAAAGCCCTGCGCGATCACTCTATTCCCTACCAGGTCGCCGGCGGTAACGCGTTCTTCGAACGTCGTGAGATCAAGGACATCATGGCCTACCTGCGCCTGCTCACCAATCCCGACGACGATCAGGCGCTGCTCAGGATTATCAATGTTCCACGCCGCGAAATCGGCGCTACCAGTATTAAGGCGCTGGCAACTTACGCCGGATCCAGAAAACGTAGTCTCGATATCGCCATGCGCGAACTTGGCCTGCTCGAATCCCTCAACAACCGCGCCCGGGTGCGTCTTCAGGAGTTCACCGAATTAATAGCTGAGCTGCGCCTGCAGGCCCGACAGGATGATGCCATGGGCCTGTGTCGAACGCTGCTATCTAAAATTGACTACGCCGACTGGCTCAGCGAAACCTGCACTTCGAGCAAACAGGCCGCAGCGGCTATGGAGAACGTCACGGAACTGATCAGCTGGATCGGAAACCTGCAAAAGGACCGAGACGACAAATCACTCGACGCCGTGGTAGCGCATTTATCACTGATGTCGATACTCGAAAATGACGAGGATCAAAAACCGCAGGATGCAGTACAGCTGATGACGATACATGCGGCCAAAGGCCTCGAGTTTGAACACGTTTACCTGGTCGGTTTCGAGGAAGACAGCCTGCCGCATCATCAATCACAGGATGCTGACAGTATCGAAGAGGAACGTCGACTGGCCTACGTCGGGATTACCCGGGCGGCCTCGAACCTGACACTGAGCTACGCCAGAACCCGGCAGAAATTCGGTGATATGCTGCAATGCGAAGTCAGTCGATTTCTGTACGAATTACCCGAGGATGACCTCGAAGGAGCCGAACACACTATAAGTAAATTGTCGGATGACGAAAAGCACCAGCGCGGACTCGATACCTTCGCCGATCTGAAAGCCTTACTGGGTACCGCCGACTAAAAACTAAAAATGGGTTCCCGCTTGCGAGCACTACTGTGCGTAATTAAAAAACTGATAACAGAGTTACTGTCGTCCTAAGGCTACCTCGGGTGAAAGCCCGCAAAAGACGCTACCAAACGGCAAAAAGCACCGTTTGGCACTTCCCTGTGAGCGCTTGGAGCGCGGCGTCCATGCCGCGCTACACTTTTGCGGACTTACCCCCGAGGTATCCACCCACTGTAAGGGGAAACCGGGGAAATCGCTCGCACCGTAAAGGCCGGGTGCTGAAAAAGGGCCGATTTTGACGGGTCAGGCCGCAGGGACGCGGCCTGTGGCGAGTCGAGACAGGGATGTCGAGTCTCGCCTTGCCCTTCGAAATCAGCCCTTTTTCAGGAAGCCGCAGGCCACCCGGTCAGGCGTGAGGGGTTTCCCCGGTTTACCCGTGGGATGCTATCTAAAAAATAAGCCTATACGATGCTCAACAGAGGCATGCCGTTGATTTTTATGACTTACCTCTCAAGCAGAGGTATTTTATTCCGGGCACCAGTGAGCTTGCGCGGGAATGGCGGGTTGCCGGGATACTGAGCCCTTTAGGATCTTTCCGTTAGTGCGCGAGAATCTGGCTCAGGAACAGCTGGGTACGTTCGTGCTGTGGATTATCGAAGAATTCATGCGGATTGTTTTCTTCGATGATCTGGCCTTCATCCATGAATATGACTCGGTTGGCAACCGTCTTGGCGAAGCCCATTTCGTGGGTTACACACAACATCGTCATACCTTCCTTGGCGAGTTCGATCATGACGTCGAGCACTTCCTTGATCATTTCCGGATCAAGCGCCGAGGTCGGCTCATCGAACAACATGATTCTTGGATTCATACACAGCGAACGCGCAATCGCAACACGCTGCTGTTGCCCGCCTGATAACTGGCCAGGGAACTTGTCGGCCTGTTCGGGAATTTTTACCCGTTCCAGATACTTCATCGCTGTCGTCTCGGCTTCCTTGCGCGGAACCTGTTTTACCCAGATCGGCGCCAGGGCACAGTTCTCCAACACAGTCAGGTGAGGAAACAAATTGAAATGCTGGAAACACATGCCAACTTCGCGCCGAATCGCATCGATATTTTTCAGATCGTTAGTCAACTCGACATTGTCGACAATAATATCCCCCTGCTGGTGTTCCTCGAGCCGGTTGATGCACCGAATCATGGTCGATTTACCCGACCCGGAAGGACCACAGATTACAATCCGCTCTCCCCGGTTGACTTCCAGGTTGATATTCTTCAATACGTGGAAGGAACCATACCACTTGTGCATCTCCCGGATTTTGATGACTACCTCGTCGGAGACTGCAAGTTCTGGGGTTTCTGGTTGACTGCTCATAATTTTATACCTGGGTTAACTTTTAATGTCCGGTATGGAGTTTCTTTTCAAGAAAAAGCGAGTATCGAGCCATTGCAAAACAGGATACGAAGAAAAAGATGGCGACAAATACGTACACCTCTGTCGACAGACCCTGCCACTTGGTATCGGCCAGCGACGCGCGTCCCATGCCCAGCGGATCCAGCAGGCCGATGATAATGACCAGCGTGGTGTCTTTATAAAGACCGATAAAGGTGTTCACGATACCGGGTATCGAGATCTTCAGAGCCTGCGGCAGGATGATCAGGCGCATCGACTGCCAGTATTTCAGTCCCATCGAGTCGGCGGCTTCGACCTGTCCCTTCGGTATCGCCTGCAGCCCTCCCCTGACAACCTCGGCAATATACGCGGCCGAAAACAGGGTCACCATAATCAACACCCGCAGTAGCAGGTCGAAGGTGGTACCCGGGGGCAGAAAATAATTCAGCATGGTCGACGCCACAAACAGCAGTGTGATCAGTGGTACGCCACGGATGAACTCAATGAAGGTAACGCATATCATACGCAGCGCGGGCATGTGGGATTGCCGACCAAGCGCCAAAGCGATACCTAACGGCAAAGAGCCCACGATGCCGGTAACACCGATGACCAGCGTCAACATGAAACCGCCAAATTTGTCGGTCGGCACCGGTGTAAGTCCCATTCCGCCGAGCAAGAGCCAGCCGATGATGAACGGGGCAGCCAGCGAATACCACAGTCCCAGCTTCCGGTTTGGGACATTGTCAAACAACACGGGGACCAGCGCGAGCATCATCATGATAAATGACAGGTTGACCCGCCAACGCTCCGCTTCAGGATAAAATCCATAAACAAATAGCTGGAAGCGCTTGCCGATGAAGGCCCAGCAGGCACCAAGTTCCTCACCAGCCGCCGCGGCGATAGCACGACAATCATCGCGCGAATCCGCCACGAATACGGCGTCGAGGAATAGCCAGTTCAGCATCGGTGGAACGATTACGTACAGTAGATAAACCGTCAATACGGTAATGACGATGTTGGTCGTCGATGAAAACAGGTTATGCCGCACCCAACCAATAACGCCTACTTCGGTGGCGGGAGGCGGCAGATCGGGGTGTTCGCCTGCAGCGAAAGAATTTTCAGTACTCATCTTATCGCTCCACCAGCCGCATACGCTTGTTGTACCAGTTCATAAACGCCGAGATCATCAAAGAGAATGACAGGTACAGGGCTAGAACAATCGTCATGCATTCCATTTCGCGCCCTGTCTGATTCAATGATATTCCGCCGATGGTCGCCACAATATCCATGTAGCCGATCGCTATCGCGAGCGACGAATTCTTGGTGATATTGAGATACTGACTGGAAAGCGGCGGAATGATCACGCGCAACGCCTGCGGAATGATAACCAGCTGCATGGTACGACCCGGCTTGATTCCAAGCGCGAATGCGGCCTCGGTCTGGCCATGGCTGATCGCCTGGATGCCGGCGCGCACTATTTCCGCAATGAAGGCAGCGGTATAAAGGGATAGCGCTAGCCACAGCGCTACAAACTCAGGCCTCAACACCAGCCCGCCCTTGAAGTTAAAACCCTTGAGCACCGGGTATTCCCAATTTATTGGAGCACCGGCGAGAAAATAAACAATAATCGGTAGCCCGATAATTGCGCCGAGGCTGATCAGGAAGACCGGGTAAATTTTACCGGTTGCGTCCTGCACCTTGTGCGCGTAATTTTTAAACCACCAGGTAAATGCAATTCCGATGAGGAAAGCGATCAGGACCGCCCACATCGCCGGCTCAAACAGGGGTTTAGGCGTATAAAATCCACGGTTAGTCAGGAATAAAGCGCCGTCGAAGGCCATCATCGCATTCTTGGGAATCGGCAGGGTATTCACCACGATGCCGTGGACCAGTAAAATATGGAGTAACACCGGTACGTTGCGTACGTACTCGATGTAAACGTAAACAACCTTGTTGACCAGCCAGTTGCTCGACAGGCGTAACACGCCAAGGATAAATCCAACGATGGTCGACAGGATGATGCCGGCGACCGCCACCAGCAGGGTGTTCAGTATACCGACAATGGCTGCGCGCCAATGCGGGCTGCGCGAACTGTACTCGATCAGATGCTGATTAATATCGTAATTCGATGCATCAAACAAAAATTTGAAGCTAAATCCTTTACCGATAGCTTCGAGGTTGGTCATGACGTTGTTGATAAGAAAGAAAACAAAAGCGAATAACAGGGCCATGGTAATGACCTGTATCGTCACCGAGCGCAGTTCCTTGTCGTTGAACAGGCGATATAGAAGTGATTGATTGCTGGATGTACCCGATGCCGTCATGTTGCACTAACCCCCAAATTTTCAATCTTATTATATATCACGCCATTCAGTGAGGCGGCGGTCTCAAGGACCGCCGCTCCATTACTACTGATCTAACGTACTGGTGGTGCGTAAAGAATACCGCCATTGGTCCACTGCGCATTCAAACCACGCGCCAGACCCAGGGGTGTATTAACACCAACGTTACGCTCGAAAATTTCGCCGTAGTTGCCTACCGCAGAAATCGCGCGTACCGCCCATTGCTTGTCAAGTCCAATCATCGAACCAAAATCACCCTCGGTGCCGACCATACGGTTGATATCCACGTTACTTCCGGCTTTACTGGCGTGACCCTTGACGTTGGCCTGGGTGAGTCCCGCCTCTTCAGCCGCGATCAGAACATTCAACACCCAACGGGTAACATCGGCCCATTCATCATCGCCCTGGCGAACGGCCGGCCCAAGTGGTTCCTTGGAAATAATTTCCGGCAGAATGACATGCGCATTCGGGTGATCGAAAGTACCACGAGTAGCCGCGAGACCTGACGCATCAGTGGTGTAAACGTCACAACGTCCTGCGAGGTAGTTGACCTGACCTTCTTCGTTGGTTTCGATCGCTACCGGCTCGTAGTTCATGTTATTTGAACGAAAGTAGTCAGCGAGGTTCAACTCGGTGGTGGTGCCAGTCTGAATACAGATCGAAGCACCGTCGAGTTCCTTGGCGGAGGTTACGCCAAGCGCCTTCGGCACCATGAATCCCTGGCCATCGTAGTAGTTAACGCCGAGGAAGGTTAGTTTAAGGTCCGCGTCACGACTCATGGTGATGGTGGTATTACGATATAACAAATCACCTTCACCCGAGTTCAGTACCGTAAAACGGGTTTTACCGGTAGTCGGCACAAACTTGACTTTATTCGCGTCGCCCAACACAGCAGCAGCGGTTGCGCGGCAAAAATCGACGTCAAAACCTTCCCAACGACCTGCGTCGTTGGGCGCGGCAAAACCAGCTACACCAGTCGTTACCACACAATTAAGTTCGCCGCGGGCTTTTACATCTTGAAGCGTACCAGCATTTACGACACCTGAAGTTGATGCAAGCGTCACTGCTGCCGATACTGCCAGCGTTTTAAAAAGTTTCATTGGTCACTCTCTCCAATTGTTATTAGATGAATTGCCGGTACGATTTCAGGAGTTTAGCGCTCTTTTTGTAACCGTCCGAACAGGGTAAGGAGTTTTATTATTATGCTCCGTGGTCGAAAAGTAACATAACCGAGGCTTCCAGCCAAGGTATTGATTATTTGCTTTTCGCGGCGTTATTTATTATTTCTATGGCCGGCAAGACGTTGATCCGGGTAAAAGATATTCAAATGATCAGAAATCTGCACCACCGTGACGCAGAATCAGTACTCCAGATTTATCAACAGGGGCTGGATTCGGGCGAAGCTTCGTTCGAAACCGAAGCACCGGACTGGGCTAGCTGGCAATCGAAGTATCACCCGTTCTGCCGGCTGGTCTGGGAGCAGGAGGGAAAGCCCGCGGGCTGGGCCGCACTCGCACCGGTGTCGGTTCGGCATTGTTACCGTGGTGTCGCGGAGGTCAGTATTTATGTCGCAACCAGCCAGCAGGGACAGGGCATTGGTGGCGAGCTCATGGCCGCGTTGATTGACGAAGCGGAGCGCAACGGCATCTGGAGTCTGTATTCGTCAATTTTTCCGGAAAACCAGGCCACCCGCAAACTCCACCTGCGCCACGGGTTTCGCGAAGTCGGCATTCGCGAGCGCATCGCGCAACGCGACGGGCGCTGGCGGGACACGCTGATACTGGAACGCCGCTCCGCTGACGCGGTCAGTTAACCTGAATCTCGGAGATACTGAAATCCTGAGCGGCACTGCCTAATTCATCCAGTTTCACCAGGTTGCCCAGGTAATAGCCCTGCGCATAGTCAATGCCTATCGATTTCAGTTTTTGGATGCTGGCTTCGCCATCGACACTTTCAGCAATGGTCTTGATACCCAGCAAATGCGCCATCGAGTTGATCGACTCCACCATCGCAAAATCGATCTCGTCAATGCAGATATCCCGAATCAGGTTGCCCTCGATTTTGACGAAATCCATTTTCAAATCCTTAAGCGCGGTAAAACTGGCCAGCCCGCTGCCAAAATTATCAACTGCGAAACTACAGCCAATGGCTTGTAGGCGTTTAATCAACCGGCTCGCGTTGGCGAGGTTATGACTCAAGGTGGTCTCTGAAACCTCAAAACAGATCTGATGCGGTTTGACTACCGTCCGCTCAAACATTTGCACAATGAATTCGACGAGCGACTCGTCCGCAATCGATGGCGCTGATAAATTCAGACTCAACACCAGGTCAGGATTCTGCATGAAAATATGGGGATACGAAGCGAAGACCCGATCGATAACCCAGCGGTCAATCTGCGGCATCAGGCCGCAGCGCGAAGCCGCCGGCAGGAACGCACCCGGTGTAATTACATTATTTTCGTCATCAAGCATGCGTAACAGCACCTCGGCGCGGGTATGCAAGCGGGTCTGCTCCTGGTCGAGCGCAATAATCGGCTGGTAGAGCAGTAAAAAGCGCTCGCTGGCGAGGGCGTCGCTGATATCCTTGCGCTGTAGCTTCTCACCGAGCCGCTGGGTCAGTTCGCTATCGGCTTCGGTATGGGTATAGGCACGCCCCCTGCCGAGATCCTTGGCGACGTAACAGGCCTGGTCGGCATCGTGCATCAATTGTTTACGCGAAGTCGATTCCGCTACTATCGGTACGATACCGATACTAACCCCGACCTGGTAGGTTTTCTGATCCCATACAAAACGATACTCGCGCACGACGTTGATCAGCATCTCGGCAACTTTGCTGGCCTTGCCCAACGGGCAATTTTCCAGTAACACACTAAACTCGTCGCCACCGAGGCGCCCGAGCGTATCCCGACCCCGCAGTTGGCCGGCGAGTAACGATGAAATCTGTTTTAACAACTCATCGCCCGCCACGTGGCCCGCGGTATCGTTGACGATCTTGAACTGGTCGAGATCAAGAAACAGCAGTGCATGCGTGTTTTCGAAATCCTTCGCCGACTGCAACGCCGTATCCAGCCTTTCCTCGAACTCGGCGCGGTTAACCAGCCCCGTCAACGGGTCATGCGTGGCCTGGTGCACCATCATTTTCTGCATTCGACGTGAGTCGGTAACATCTTTGAACACCAGCACCACGCCGATACTGCTGCCCTGGCCATCAACCATCGGCGCCGCGGTACCCTGGATCGAATAACGCTCGCCAGCACGCGATATCAACACATTATCCGTTTTCGGCGCGATCACACGTTTTTCATTCAGGCAGCGCTGCGCAGGGTCTGGAATTACATTGCCGCTGAGCTCGTCTTCGAGATGCAGCACCGCTTCCATCGACAACCCCATCGCCTGGTGATAGCGCCAGCCGGTCAGCGCCTCGGCAACCGGGTTCATGTAATCGATACAGCCTTGATTATCAGTCGTAATAACCCCGTCACCGATCGAATGCAGGCTGATTTGCGCCCGCTCCTTCTCGATCAGGGTTTCGCCAAGCGCGAGCTTGCGCTCCATTTCGGCCGCAGCGCGCGCGGCGAACAACTTGATCACATGAACATCACTTTTCGCCGGATGCAAGGCGGCGCGACTCATGCCGGCCAGCACCCCGATCTGCCCACCCGACGAATCCTGCAGCTTGACCGCGAAAAACCCGGAGGCATTGAAGCATTCTTTCAACAGGCTCGCGTCGGGAAACAG
>Ga0265306_10000881_pt1 | contig 14709 bp, 16 predicted proteins | sample Helome_3_FD_192493 | JGI IMG/M metagenome (GOLD analysis project Ga0265306, IMG submission 192493) | Marine sediment microbial communities from subtidal zone of North Sea - Hel_20160420 (Illumina Assembly) | ecosystem: Environmental > Aquatic > Marine > Subtidal zone > Sediment ...
GAAGCCGGCCTCGGCTTTGGTTCAGATTTAGCCTTGGGCTTGGGCTTGGGCTTGGGCTTGGGCTTGGGCTTGGGCTTGGGCTTAGATTTTACTACTGACCCATCCACCGCCTCCGGCTTCGTTGTCATCTGCGACTCTGACTCCGGTTCCGGGTCGAGATTCAGGGTAATGCGTGCGCGCTTGCTCATATTCTGGCTACCATTGAGTCTCTATCCAATCCCAAAGGCTTCGGATCTCCGCCGCCGCTTTGCCCTTGCTTTCATACTCGGTGACGGCATGCCCATCGATCAATGCATGGCTGAACGCAGCTCTCTGCGAGACGCTCACAGGAGACACCGGCAGGCCATAGACCGCAACGGCCTCGCGTGCCTCCCTGACGATGGCGGTTTCACCAAAGATATGCGGTGGCGGGCACGCATTGAGCACCACGGCACCCCGCGCCTCTTGCCGTTTGACAATCTTCACGGACTCACCGATTGCCTCGAGATCGAGGATCGCGGGACGACTTGCGATCAGTACGAAATCGGCCAGCGTGACCGCGGTTGCGGCGTCATGACTGCTGTGGGGCGCAGTATCGAGCAAGACCAGATCGCTACCCTGCGCCTCCAGTTCGGCCAACTTCTCTTCCAGGTCTTCGGCTGAACAGCGTTCGACCCTTGGCCTTTCAAGTTGCCGTCGTCGTCTCCAGGCGGTCGAGCTCCCCTGGGGATCGATATCAACGATCACCGCATCACGACCCAGTTCGTTGGCCAACACCGCAAGGTGGAGGCACAGCGTCGTCTTCCCTGTTCCACCTTTTTGGGCAAGCAGGCAAATCGTCCGCATCGTCATTGCGCCCTCATATGCTGGCAGGCATTCGGTCAAGGCCAGGGAAAAACCCCGTCGCTACTGCGGTGAAGAATAAACGGATCGCCCGGGTCTTGGAAGGCGCCGGTTTATTTATGTTCCGTCCGCGGGTACAAACAACGGCCTTTGTGAAATAGATGTCATATTTAAGTCATCAATGAGTCATGGATACAGAAAGGAAACCCTGACTGACATCGGTTTAATGGCCACTCCTCATGTCAAGTGGCCACAGCGACAATCGGGTAAGGGGCGCCATCCACCTTGGACGAACCATCATTAAACATCGCGCTCTGCCAACAATGAATCCCTGAGAGGCGAGGCTCACCGCACCCATCTCCACGCTGGGACTCTCGCACGCCGAGTGGATGCAAGAAGCCTTTTGAGACCAACATCGATCGGGATATCGCAGGCAAAAAAAAGGCGGGGATCACCCGCCTTTTTCTTTATTTCGAACCGGAGAAGCGATCAGCTCTTGACCCAGTTACCAAAGTTGTCGGTGCTTTTTTCTCCACCGTCGCTGTAACCGGCCTCATAGGCCTCAGTCACGCGTTGTTCCTCGCGCTGAGGGTTCTGCAGGAAACCTGCCTGCCAACCCTGAATGTACTCTTCGTCGATACCCATTTCTTCCATCTTGGTAACGGCGTCGTAGTAAAACTGGTTCATGTCCGATCTCCGAATTTAGCCAACGGTTGCCCCTCGCATCCACTCTCCCCGTTCGTGCACCTTTCGGTGTCTGCCCACGGGACCGAGCTGAAACCGAATTTCCCCCGGTTCGGCGGCTCTCTCAAAAAGGGGTATTAGAATACTCTGCTTTTCTAAAGGCTGACAAGTTCCTTTTTGAACCCACCACCCGGCTGCGGACTGCAATACCGAATCCATTTGTGCCTGGGGGTTGACCTGGCCCCCCGGGCTTTCCATTCTTGCGCACAGCATAAGCAGTAGGAGTCAAAATGCGCCCCGCCCAGTTGCTCACCGTTCTCGACCGTGAAGTTGCCAGCACCCATGCGGGTCACCACACCCCCGTCATGCTCTGGGGTCCCCCTGGGGTGGGAAAATCGGACATGATCCGCCAGACCGGTGAGCGCCATTCGGTTCCGGTCATCGACATCCGTTTGTCACAAATGGAACCCAGCGACCTGCGTGGCATCCCCTTTCGCAATGGCGAGTTCGTCGAGTGGGCAGCGCCCGCTATCCTCCCGGATGCCCGGCGCCATGGCGCCCAGGGCATCCTTTTCCTGGACGAGATCACTTCGGCTCCGCCGAGCGTATCTGCAGCCGCGTATCAATTGATCCTCGACCGGCGGCTGGGCGAGTACGAGGTGCCAGCCGCATGGGCGATCTTTGCCGCAGGCAACCGCCAGGGCGACCGCGGCGTGACCTACACGATGCCGGCGCCGCTGGCCAACCGGTTCTCGCATTTCGATGTCGACACCCATCTCGACGACTGGGTCGCGTGGGCCTACCAGCACGATATCGATGAGCGGGTGATCGCCTTCCTGCGCTTCCGCCCCGAATTGCTGTTCGATTTCGATCCGGCACACAACCCCGTCGCCTTCCCCTCGCCGCGCTCCTGGGAATTTGCCCACCGCAGCCTGCACAAATTCGGCGACCACGAACAGCTGCTGCAGGGCGCCCTGCAGGCCTGTGTCGGCCCGGCCGCAGGCATCGAGCTGACGGCGTTTGTCAACAGTTTGGACAAGATGCCCGATCTGGACGACATCTTGGCCGGCAAAGAAGTCCCGGTACCGGATGAGATCGACCTGCAATACGCCGTCGCCGCAGCGCTGGTGGGACGGGCGATTCGCGCCCAGGAGGATGAGCGGGCGATGGAAATTACGGGGCGCATCCTCAATTACGCGGGCAGTTTTCCGCAGCGCGAGATGGGCGTGATGCTGGTCTCTGATCTGCACCGCGCAATCGGTGAGACTCTTTTCCAGGTGCCCGAATTCGCCAACTGGGCCAACGCCATTGCGGATGTCATGCTTTACGAATAAGTGACTGTCTACCACGAAGAGCACAAAGAACACGAAGGCAATGCAGCTGTTTAGAGTCCGGCCAACCATCTCAAATTCGAAGCTGATACCCGGCCGGATTCAGCTTGGTGACCTTCGTGATCTTTGTGGTGAAAACGAGTTTTACCGGGCAACGAACCGAAGTTAGACATGGAACTTGACGCCATCGAAACCAAGCTGACTGCCGCGCGCGCCAAGCTGATCCTGGACAAGCCGTTCCTCGGCGCACTGGTGCTGCGCCTGCCGTTGGCTGCCGCGGATCCGAACTGGTGCCCGACCACTGCGACCGACGCGCGCAAATTCTATTACAACCCCGATTACATCGACTCCCTGTCGATGTCGCAGACCCAGTTCATGCTCGCGCACGAGGCACTGCACTGTGCCCTTTCGCATTTCGCGCGCCGTCAGCACCGTGTCCAACACCGCTGGGATCTCGCCTGCGACTACGCGATCAATCCGCTGCTGCTCGAGGATGGTCTCACCCCACCAGGCAACTGCCACGTAATGCCTCAGTACCTGGGGATGACCGCAGAAGAGATTTACCCCCTGATTGAAGAGAATGATCAGACCGAGACCATCGATCAGCACCTGTTCGACCAGGACAACCAGTCCGGCGGCAGTCAGCAGGGGAATGCGCCGGACAAGCCGGAAAGCGACCAGACCGAGCCGGGCCAGGGCGGCGAGAGCACCCAGCGCGACGACGACCGCGACCAGGGCGGAGAAACACCCCTGGACCAGCAGTCGCCGGACAACCAGGGCCAGGGCGGCAAACCGGTGGAAGCCGACTCGCAGCAATCCGACCAGCAGCAGAAGGATGGCGACCAGGACGGCCGTGGCGACCCCACCCCACCGCCGCTGAGCAACGATGATCGCCAGACACTGGAAGTGCAGTGGCAGCAGCGTCTGGCCGGGGCCGCCCAGCAGGCCATCCAGGCCGGCAAGATGGGCGGCAGCATGGCGCGCCTGGTCGACCACCTGCTGCAGCCAAGGTTGCCCTGGCGGATGATGCTGGCACGCTACATGACGGCGATGGCACGTGATGATTTCACCTACATGCGGCCGTCGCGCCGCGAAGGCGAGGCGATCCTGCCTTCGCTGAAGAGCTCACAGGTGGAAATCGTGGTGGCAGTGGATACCAGCGGCTCGATCCGTGCCAACGAAATGGACGAGTTCCTGTCCGAAGTTTCGGCCCTCAAGGGGCAGATGCGTGCCAGAGTCACGCTGCTCGCCTGTGACACAAACCTTTCGGATGGCGCCCCGTGGATTTTCGAGCCCTGGGAGGATTTCAGCTGCCCGGCCGAGATTCAGGGTGGCGGTGGCACAGATTTCCGACCAGTGTTCAAATGGCTCGACGAACAGGGGCAACGTCCCGAACTTCTGGTCTATTTCACGGATGCGCAGGGGCAATTCCCACAATTTGAACCGAACTATCCGGTGATCTGGCTGGTCAAGGGAAAGGACCCCGTGCCGTGGGGGCAGCGGGTCCAGTTGAATTAAGGCCAGCAAACGCAAGGGATGAGCGATGTTCGCCGGCACAAGCACCGGTCGCGGCCAGCACCTCGACCCAACAGACTTACTGGGCGCGCGACCGTCGTGTCGGGGAACGAGCCAGGAGATATGAACACGAAAGCAAGCGGATCGACTGGCATACGCCTCGTGCTATGCACCCTGTTGCTCATCGCCCAGGTGCCACCGGCCCTATCCCTGAATACCGAACTGCCCGATCTGGGCAATTCCGCCGGGACCCTGATGACGCCCAAACGCGAGCGCGAACTCGGGAAGGCCTTCATGCGTAGCGTGCGACGCTCGGAGCGGGTCATGAGCGATCCTCTGCTGGCCGACTACATTCAGAACCTCGGCCAGAGCCTGGTCGATAACAGCTCGGCGAGTGGGACGCCTTTCACCTTCTTCCTTATCGACGATCCGCAAATCAATGCATTTGCCGGTCCCGGGGGTTACATTGGTATATACACCGGCCTGCTGCTGACCACCGAGACCGAGAGTGAGCTGGCGGCGGTACTCGCGCACGAGATCGCGCACGTTACCCAGCAACATCTCTTGCGCGCCTGGGAATCCGCCAGCCAGATGACCATTCCGAACGCGGCCATCCTGTTGGCTGCCATCGCGCTCGGAGCCGCAGTCGGCGGCGATGCGGCGGCTGCCGCGGCCATTGGCGGGCAGGCCGCACTGATCCAGCAGCAGATCAACTTCACCCGCGCCAATGAGAAAGAGGCCGACCGAGTCGGAATCGACATCCTCGCCGGCTCCGGCCACGAGCCACGTGCAATGCCCACCTTTTTCTCACGCATGGGCAAGGCCAACCGGGTCTACGCGAGCAAACTGCCGGAATTCCTGATGACCCACCCCGTATCCACCAGCCGCACCGCGGACGCGCTCGGCAGAGCGGAACAGTTTCCTTATCGACAGACCCCCGAAGACATGCGTTACCACCTGGCACGCATGTACCTGCTGCAGAAGCAGATCGATCAGGCCGAAGATGCAATCCGCGAACTCCAGTTGATGCTGGAAGACGGGCGATTTCGAAACGAGGCCGCAGTACGCTACGGGATAGCGATGGCGCAGATTCGTGCCCACAAACCGGACGAAGCCGCGACAGCGCTGGACAAGCTGCTGAAAGATCATCCTGATGTCACCGAATTCACGGTGGCTCGCGCCCAGGTCGATGCCCAGAAAGACAACAAGACCGCCGCACTCAAGCGGCTTGAGGCCGCGCTTGCAAAGCACCCCGGAAGCTATGCCCTGAATATCACCTACGCCGAAATCGCGCTCGCGCTCGGCGACCCGGCAAGCGCGACAAAGAAACTGGAGCGTTTCCTGGATTTTCGTAAGGACGAACCGCGGGTCTACAAACTGCTCTCGCGCGCGGCGGGCGATCAGGGCCAACAGAGCCGCGGCCACGAGTACCTGTCCGAGTACTACTACCTGATCGGGGACCTAAAGAGCGCAATCATGCAACTCGAAATCACGCTGAAACGCGCTGATTTGAACTTTTATGAATCATCGAGACTCGAATCTAGATTGGCAGAATTGAGAGCGGAAGAGGACGACGAGGAAAAGAAAGGAAGCACGAAACCCTGAATTATTCCATAACTTTTTTTTGGTGGCCCATTAGCTGAGCTAGGTGCTTGCCAAACCAAATCAATGCATTATGCTAGCCGCTTAGCCCTGATTTGGGTTAACTTCAGACTCTGAACTGCGATCGGGAAGATACCCGGGGCAGTCTGGAAAAAGTAAAAAAACACCATAAAACGCAGATCCGAACTTTTAAAAATTATAGTGATAGGAGGAATGGCAATGCGGAAAACCGCAAGATTCGCGACGACGGCTGTCTCCCTGGCGGCCCTTTTTGCCGGCGCGAGCACGATGCCGACGATGGCTGGCGCCGCCAGTGCCGAGCAAATCAAATACGGCAAGGAAGTCGCCGTCGATCGCAAGAAAGGCAACTGCCTCTCCTGCCATATGATGGATGACGGTGTGAGTCCAGGTGACCTTGGCCCACCCCTGATCGCCATGCAGGCGCGTTTCCCCGATCGCGCCAAGCTGCGTGCACAGATCTGGGACGCCCAGGCGGCCAACCCGAGTACCAGGATGCCGCCCTTCGGCAAGTACCAGGCCCTGTCGGACAAGGAGATCGACGCCATTGTCGATTACCTGTACACCCTCTGAGTAACCCGAACAAAACACCGTTCTGTAAGTTTTTAGGAGAATGTTGATGAGCATGAACATCAAACGCCGAGTCTTTCTGAGAGGCTCGCTGGCCGCAGGTACGGTGGGCGTAGCCGCCAGTGCCGGTCTGCTGACACCCCAGGCGGTCATCGCCGCCTGGAATGAAAAAGCCTTCAAGGCAAAGAGTGTCGACGATGCGCTTGCCGCCGCCATGGGCTCAGCATCGAACGCAGCCTCTGACGCGATCAAGATCAAAGCGCCGGATATCGCCGAGAACGGCGCCGTGGTGCCTGTATCGATCTCTTCGGATCTGCCAGGCGTCGAATCCATCGCGCTGTTGGCCGCGGGTAACGCCTCGCCGCTCGTAGCCACCTTCATGCTCGGTGAGGGGGCCGTTGCCAATGTCTCGACCCGCATTAAGATGGGCAAGACCAGCGACGTCATCGCCGTGGTCAAATCCGGCGGCAAACTGCACTCTGCACGCAAAAGCGTCAAAGTCACCATCGGCGGCTGCGGTGGTTGATCAGGGCATCCTGATCCACCAAGCAACAGCAAAAGAATTCGAGGTAAATATTCATGGCTAAAAGCATCAAAATCCGCGCCAAGCTCAAGGGCGACAAAACGACCGTCAAGTGTCTGATGACACACGCGATGGAAACCGGTCTGCGCAAAGACAAGAAGACCGGCAAACTCATCCCTGCCCACTTCATCAGTGAAGTCATGGCAGAGTCCGGCGGTAAGACGGTGATGACCGCCAACTGGAGCGGCGGTGTTTCCAAGAACCCGTATCTGTCCTTTGCCTTCACCGGTGGCGCCAAGGGCGACGAAGTGAAGATCAGCTGGATGGATAATCAGGGTGGATCCGATTCAGGCACGGCAAAAATCAGCTGATAAAAGCAATGCTGAAGAAGACCCCGGGAGGCCCGGGTCTTCGTCGGACATCCATTTGGGAGGAGATCATATCTATGAAAATCACCAAACTGACCCTGGCAGCCATCTGCGCCCTGAGTGCATCGGTTGTCATGGCAGACAAAAAAGCAGCAGACACCACGCCGGCTGAGGATCTCAAGCTCTACCGCGACTATTTTTCGAAGCGTTTCCCGGGCATACCGCTCAATGAATATGGCAATGGCGTGTATGCCATCGACAAGGTATCGCGCGACAGCTGGGAGGCGATCGAGGATTTCCCGCCCTACGAGCCGATGATCGAGGCCGGTGAGGGCATGTGGAACAAGCCATTCGCCAACGGCAAGACCTACGGCAGCTGCTTCGGCGACGACCCGGCACAACGCAAGCATTTTCCGTACTGGGACGCCAAGCGCAAAATGGTCGTGACGCTGCCTCTGGCTATCAACGAGTGCCGTGTAAACAACGGCGAAAAGCCACTGAAGTACAAGAAAGGGAAGATCGCCGATCTGCTCGCCTACATGTCGTACCAGTCACGTGGCCAGAAGATCGAAGTTGCAGTACCCGACGATCCGGACGCGCTGAAGGCCTACAACGAAGGCAAGAGCTTCTACTTCGCCCGTCGGGGTCAGCTGAATTTCTCTTGTGCCAGCTGCCACATGCAGAGTGCGGGCATGCACATACGTACCGACATCCTGAGCCCGGAACTGGGTCACACCTCAGGCTGGCCCGTTTATCGTTCCAAATGGGGCGAACTCGGCACCCTGCACCGCCGCTTCGGTGGCTGTAACAAGCAGGTTCGCGCCAAGCCGTTCAAGGCTCAGGGCAAGGAATACCGCAATCTGGAGTACTTCCTCTCTTACATGAACAACGGTATCGAGTTCAACGGACCGTCCGCACGCAAGTGATCGACTGAGCTGGCGTGAAAAAGCCCGGCAACCGCCGGGCTTTTTTTGTTCTGAAATCTGAACCAGCGCCCCCGAGCGTGACCAATCCTTCAATGACCGGAATGCTTTTTGATCGGTTCGTCCACACCATCGAACAAGGCATCCACATCGATAGAGCCTTCGGCACCGGCGTCGTCGAGCAGATCACCCGCGGCCTCTTCCGCCCGCACAATGGTCTCGGACTCCGCGGAATCGAACAGCTGATCCTCTTGCATCGCGAGTTCGACCTCTAAGCCTTCTGGCTCATCGAAGGAGATCACCTCGGCCGGCCCCTCTTCCTCGAGAAATTCTGCGACTGTTTCCAGATTGTCACCGGCCTCGATATCGACTGCCGGCGCCGCCAAGTCAGCCTCAATCTCGATACCGGTCTCTGCGTCGGCCTCAAGATCGACTGCGAATTCGGCCTCAGCCGCCATTTCGACTGGGGTATCTGGGTCGAACGGTGGAGCCGTCTGCCCGGCCACTGGCTCAAGCACGGTTTCGCCTTCCGGCCCGGTTACATCCTCCACGGCCCCACCGGCCAATGCGGCAATTGGAGCAGGCTGGCCGAGGGATCCACCTGTAAACATGGTCGAATACTCATTGAGCATCCGACTCATGGTCTCCATGGTCACGCTGAGTTCGTCCGACAACCGCTGATTTTCGGCGCGAAGACTTTCGAGTACGGAGGTATCTTCATCCGGCTGCTCCTGGGTGACGACGATCCCACCGCCCTCCAGCTCGTAATAGGGAGCCAAGGCGGCCATGAGATCCATATCGAATTGCGCGGCTGCACCGGCGTCACGTTTCTTGTAGACACCGGCAAACCGTTGCAGCAACAAAAGCTCGGCATGCAACATCGCGGTCTGTGCCTGTTCCAGTGCCTCACCCGATATTCCCATCTGTTCGCCGAGGAACTGGGCAATCGTGGTTTCACGCTCTGTTCGTGTGTTCTTTATCCGGGTGGCCAGCACGCGTACCGCCTTTGCATCGCGTCGCCGCAGAGCACGATTGCGAAACCAGGCGTAGCTCAACAATACGAGCAGCACCAACAGCAGTTCGCCTGCAAGTATGGCGGACATGAGGACCACGACGTCACTCATGCCGCGTTCTCCCGCGGTTGGCTTTCTTCCGCATTCGGGGCTGAGACCTGCGTCTCGATCAACTGTTCGAGGTCAAGTTCATCCGACTCTGCGCCACGTGTTTTCATCAGGAAGAACCAGACGCCCACACCGATCAGCAGGGTCAGATTGAAGACGCCGAAGAGGATCGCCGGAATCAGCCAGCCTTGCCCTTCCACCTCGGGCGCTGCGGGTAACTCGGCCACGGCCTCCGCAACGGGGGCCACCGGCTCGGGCTCCGGTACGGGAACCGGCTCGATCACCGGCGGGGCCTCAGCTACCGGTGGCGGCAGCTCCACCCCGGGCAGCATCAGGGGCCCGACGGTGCGTTCGGTCAAATTGCCCAGGCGGGTTGTCCCGGACACCTTCACGTAGCTGGTCGAGACCAGGTCCTTCAGCGGAGCGGTCCATCGATCGGGCTCGGGCTGGACGAGCTGCAACGGCACGCGCTTGCCACCGGCATCCTCCTGCCAGGCGGTCACCATGGCTCCGGGCTGCATCACCGCGGGCTGGACGTCGGCCGTCAGGACCGGACCATCCGGGCTCTCGGTCACGGCCACGGCAACAGGTTCGTGAACCACCAGCCGGAACCGTTTTTCGCGCATGAAGGTAGGACTGTCCACGGCGACAACAAGCTCCACCTCCTGCCCTGCCTGCTGCTCACCGAAACGCATTGCATACCGTCCGTCGCCGGCCTTCTCATCGCCGTCCTCGCCAAGATCGTTCAAAGGCAGCGACCGCGTATCTTCGGCACCACTGGCCTCAGCACGCACATCGATCAGTCGTAGAAATGCCTGGCGTTCCACCAGTTTCCCGCGGTTGCTCAGGGACGCCTCCACCCGAGTCTGCTCACCGGCCGCGATATGGGTCGGGATCTCCGAAATCTGCAGCTTGAGATCGGTAACGATCATTACCCGGTTGTCCGGGTCCACATCGGCCTGCAGCACCCACTCGCCCTTCTGCGGAGAGGCGATGGTGATCATGTCGTAGCCCTGGTCGCGACCAGGCGATGCCGGCAGGCAGGTCGCTATCCTTATGGGATTGGCCGGAAGGTGACAGCAACACGGCCGGAGGAGAGTCCGGCTTGCTGAACAACACGACAGTGACCTCATTGACACTGCCGTCGACCACGAAACGATTGTCTTCGAGCGGTACCGTGTCCGGACTGCCCACCTTCTCGAACATGCGCAGAAACACCCGCTGCAGTTCCTCGGCCTTTGCCACCTGCTGGTACCAGCCACCGGTCTCTGCGGCGAGACGCTGCATCAGGTCGTGATCGGCGCGTTCGGACAGGGCAATGGTATGTACCTGGACCCCGGCCGCCTGGAGACGAGGTAGCAATGTGTCAAGAATCCTGGTCCGTGACCGGGCGTTCTCGGCTGCCTGTTTGGAGATATCCACCATCCCATCGGTCAGAAGCACCAGATGGCGTGCGTGGGTGGTCGGTTCACCCTCCCAGTCGGCAGAGGCCTTGTCCAGAACCTCTTCGATATGGGTGAACTGACCCGGCGATGCGATCTGCCTCGACAGTGCCTGGGTACGTTTTTTCCAGGCGGAGTCCACCTCGGCCACAGGTACGAGATTGTTGACCCAGCGCGCGAAGGTCCAGACCCCGGCCTGCGTGCCCGGTTGCAGCAGGCCCGCCAGCATACGCAATGCAGGACGGCGCAGGTTTTCCGGATCGTTCTGCCGCATGCTTCCGGAGATGTCGATCAGAACCCGTACGTCGTTTCTTTCCGGTACCGAGGCCTGGCTTGCACCAATGCCGGCGATGGCCAGCAACAGAATTATCAAGATGTGACCGGCACTTATTTTGTCAGCCGATGCCCGCATACCAAGCCCCTGAATAAGAAATGAGTTCCTGCAAGGGGTAACGGCAGGCCCTAGGGTCGCTTTAGCGCCCTGTATGGCGCGAAACGACGCTAGGATTTTGCCTTCGAATAGGGACTGGGCTGCTCACTGTCGGGTATCTCGAAACGCCGGTAGGCCCATTGATAATGTTCGGGAAATTCACGCACGCAACGCTCGACGTCACGATTGAGGGCGGCAGCGGCGACTTCCGGCGATTTGTCGGCGACCGCAGGGTCACCCTCGAAATAATGTATGCGATGTCTGCCCGTATCCTGATCGTAGATCGCGCAGGTAAACAGCGTGGGAGTCTGGTGCCGACGCGCGAGCCGGCTGACCAGGGTCATGGTCAGCGCCGGATGACCGAAGAACGGTGCCAGCACGCCCGATGCACCGGCGGTCTTGGGTACCTGATCCGGCAGGATGCCCACCATCTCTCCGGCCTGTAGCGCCGCATGCAGCGCCTTCAGCCCCTGGCGATCCGTTGGTACCGGCAGCAGACCGGAGCGTTCTCTGCCCTGACGCATCACATCATCCATGAAGGCCTGGCGGGGTGGACGATAAAGTGCCGTGGCGCGGGTAACCTTGGTCGCCAGGTAGGCGATCAGTTCCCAGTTGCCCATGTGTGGCATGGCGATGATCAGACCGTGGCCACGGTCGATCAGATCACCGGCGACCCCGAAAAAACCATTCTCATCCACGGCCTCTGCCCAATCACGCCGCGGGCCCGCCCACATCTTCAACATCTGTGCCAGGCTGCGCCCTGTGTGCATAAGGTTGACGCGCACCAGGGCGTCTCGATCTTCCTCGGGCAAGTCCGGAAAGCACAGGCTCAGATTCACCCTGGCATTGCATACCTCGCGCCCCTGCCGGCGATAAAGCAGCCGACCTGCCGTCGCACCCAGGCCCCCGACCCAGGAGAATGGCAGCATCCCCAATAAACCGACGAACCCCCTGAGCAGGCGATCACGCATAACTTGCAATACCCGAGATTTAGGGAACCTCTGATCAATTCATGGACTCGCATCTTGCACTTATAATTTCCAGCTTCTGCGTTGTAAATCTTCGCAATAGCCAGCTATTACGTGCAATTTGCGCCTTGAATCTGAAAATTCTCGAGCGCAATCTGCTTCGCCCAGAATTAATCAGAGGTTCCTTAGGTTTTCTACACAGCCAAACGGCATGAATTGGGCTATACAGTCTATCTTCAATGTAACGAGAGTTTTCCATGAGCAATACAGACCACCCCCACCCAGCCGAATTATCCCCCAAACACGCCTGGCAGATGCTGCAGGATGATCCGCGCGCGCTGCTGGTCGATATCCGCTCGACCATGGAGTTCCTGTTCGTAGGTCATCCTACCGGTGCGGTACACGTTGCCTGGATCGACGAACCCGAGTGGGACATCAACCCGCATTTCGTTCCCGAGATCCGCAAGCTGCTGCTCGGCGGCGCCGTGTGCGATACCGAAGAAGGCTGTGCCCCGGTGATCCTGATCTGCCGCAGCGGCAAGCGTTCCGCCGAGGCGGGCAAGGTACTGCTCGAAACCGGGTTGAAGAGCGTGTACCACATCGACGAAGGCTTCGAGGGCGACCTGGACGAACATCACCGGCGCGGCACCGTTGGCGGCTGGCGCTTTCATGGCCTGCCCTGGGAACAGTGCTAACCTGTGGCACGAAGGCTGACCCGAAACCGCCCCACATGTTAGGCTGGCACGCATACCAGGTCAGCCAACTCCGTCATGTCGTCCGACGTCACCCTGTGCACAACTGAACACCTCCGCTCTCTCGGCAAGGTCATCAAACCCTACGGTATGCAGGTCGAGCATATCTGCAATGGCTGCGATATCCCGGGCTCCTACTGGGGCGAGAGCGAGGCCGGTCTTATTGCAAACACCCTGTTCGTGCGCGATGACACCCCGCTGCATTCGGCCTTGCACGAGGCCTGCCATTTCATCTGCATGGACGACGCGCGACGCACACCACTGCACACCGATGCCGGTGGCGATGTCGCGGAAGAGAATGCGGTGTGCTATCTGCAGGGCTTGCTGGCCGACCTTATCCCTGGCTACGACCGCAACCAGCTGTTTTGCGAAATGGATACCTGGGGCTACAGCTTCCGGCTGGGTTCCGCACGGACCTGGTTCGAGCACGATGCCTCGGATGCGCGGCTATGGCTTATAGACCAACATATCATCGATGATGCGCAGCACCCCACGGGGCTGCTGCGCCGATAAGGGAGAAAACGGACTATGACAACGATCAAAAAGTGTTTATTTCCCGCCGCCGGCTACGGCACACGCTTTCTCCCGGCCACCAAGTCAATGCCGAAAGAGATGCTGCCGGTGGTCGACAAGCCTCTGATCCAGTACGGCGTGGAAGAGGCCATGGAGGCCGGCATGAACAATATCGGCATCGTGACCGGTCGCGGCAAACGTGCACTCGCCGACCATTTCGACGTCAGCTATGAACTCGAACACCAGATCAGCGGGTCCGACAAAGAGGGCCTGCTCGCGGATATCCGCAAGGTCCTCGATGAGTGCACCTTCTCGTATACCCGCCAGTCGGAGATGAAGGGCCTGGGCCACGCTATCCTGACGGGCGAGACCCTGATCGGCCGGGAGCCCTTTGGGGTCGTCCTGGCCGACGACCTTTGTGTCGGTGAAGATGACGGCGTACTTACCCAGATGGCACGCATCTACGCAAAGTATCGCTGCAGCATCGTCGCGATCGAAGAGGTACCGCACGAAGAGGTCTACAAATACGGAGTTATCGAGGGTTCCGAGCTCGAGGACGGTGTCTACGTGGTATCCAACATGGTCGAGAAACCCACGCCGGAAGAGGCACCATCGAACCTGGCGATCATCGGCCGTTACATCCTTACGCCGGATATCTTCGACGTCATACGCAACACTAAACCCGGCCGCAACGGCGAGATCCAGATCACCGATGCACTGCAGACCCAGGCGAAAAACAACATGGTCCTGGCCTATCGTTTCAAGGGCAGGCGCTTCGACTGCGGCAGCGTTGGCGGTTTCGTCGAGGCGACCAATTTCTTCTACGAGCGTTGGAAGGAAAACCAGGGTTAAGCCCTAATCCCTTTATGCAAATTCGGCTCAACAGTTGGGTGCCTGCAGGTCGGGCTCTGCCCGACGTCGGCAGGCACGGCCTACGCTACCAGAACCTGGCGTGGCATCGAAGCTTAGGGAACCTCTGATCAATTCATGGACTCGCATATTGCACTTATAATTTCCAGCTTCTGCGTTGCAAATCTTCGCAATAGCCGGCTATTACGTGCAATTTGCGCCTTGAATCTGAAAATTCTCGAGCGCAATCTGCTTCGCCCAGAATTAATCAGAGGTTC
>Ga0265306_10000882_pt1 | contig 14707 bp, 19 predicted proteins | sample Helome_3_FD_192493 | JGI IMG/M metagenome (GOLD analysis project Ga0265306, IMG submission 192493) | Marine sediment microbial communities from subtidal zone of North Sea - Hel_20160420 (Illumina Assembly) | ecosystem: Environmental > Aquatic > Marine > Subtidal zone > Sediment ...
CACGCAGCATGCTTTGTTGGCGGACTGCCTCGCTGCGCTCGCTTTATGTCTCGCCAACAAACATCCCACGTGCCCTGGGGGCATCGTCCGCTTGCCGTGCAGGACACATTGGTCGGCGGCGGTGAGCGCCGGGGTGTCTCACAAAGCGAGTTTGCGAAGCAGCTGTCCGAGCGACTGAGATATCGCGGCGATCGACGCCGCCGTCTGGTGCGCTGAGGATGCCGCCTGTGGAGAATTACAGGTATGGAAGAGGGTGGTGAGTCAGTTTGGCGCCGTTGACGGTGAGCGTATCGTCGGCCTTGTCGACCGGAACCACCGCCAACAGATCGAGCCCGGCGACGTTGAGTACCTCACCGATATCCCGGTTGCCGTCAGACACCTTGTCGCCCACGGAGACGGGTCGCTCGCTCTCAAACCGTAGCATCCGTCGCTTGGTGGCCCCTTTGTAGTGTGTCCGGGCGATGACTTCCTGGCCGGTATAGCAGCCCTTATCGAAGCTGATCGCATCCAGCAGGTCGAGATTCAGCATGTGGGCCGTAAATTTCTCGGTTTGATCCTGACCAATGTACGGAATGCCATCGCGGATCAGCTGTGTGGAGTCCGGACCGTCCGGCGCGGCGGCAATCTCGATATCGACTTTCGTGCGGAATCGGAACATCGTCAGCCGCCTGACGACATCCTCGGCCAGTTCAGAGGGCAGCAACAGCGAGTAGCCGCCTGCGTCTTTCGATGCCATCATCGTGCAGATCACGCGTCCCTTGGGATTGCACCAGGCACAGCGTATCGATGCGCCTGCCTCCAGATTCCGGAGATCGTTGGTCAGCTGGCCCTGGAGGAATTCCAGTGAATCCGGGCCGACGACCCTGATGATGTTCTGCTGCTTCATCTGTTTCCAATTGTCTCGCGCTACTGCAGGTCCTGGGGACCTCTGGCATACTCTCGCCATGAGTGTACAAGACCCAGAGAATAAGTCCGAAAACGCCGATTCCAAGTCCCGCGAAACAACCCAGAGTCCGGCCGACGACTCGACCGCCGGCACAGAAGAGCGACCAAAAGAGGTTGGCGGTCGTGGCGGCCTTGATCCAACGCGTTATGGCGACTGGGAGAAGGCCGGCCGTTGCATCGATTTTTGAGCGATTGCCGCGACCGGCGTGCGACTGAAGGCACCTTGTGCAACCGCGCCTATTCAGGATAATACGCCGTGCCGGTATGCGCAGCTAACCACGACAAAAAGTGAACGAATGAGCAATCACGACAGGCCGCTGTCACCCCACCTCTCGATTTATCGTTGGCCGATTACGATGGCGCTGTCAATATTGCACCGCATTACCGGTGTGGCATTGTCTCTGGGGTTTGTCGTTTTTGTTGCCTGGCTGTTTGATGCAGCGTCCGGACCCGATACCTACGCAGTATTCCTTTCTGTCATGGATTCGGTCCTCGGCAAGTTGTTGCTCCTCGGCTGGAGTTTCGCTTTCTTCTATCACCTGTCGAACGGCGCCAGGCATTTGCTCTGGGACACTGGACGAGGTCTGGAGAAGGAACAGGCCAACCAGTCGGCGTGGCTGGTCCTCATTGCCGCGGTCGTGCTCACCGCCGTGTTCTGGTGGGCGGCGTCATGAGTCTGAGATCGCCGCTCGGAAAGGTTCTCGGTCTTGGGACAGCAAAAGACGGCACGTCACATTGGTGGGGCCAGCGCGTTTCAGCGAGCGCCCTGTTGATTCTCGGCCTTTGGTTTGCCTGGTGCCTGGCGACGATGCCGGGCTTCGAGCACGCCCTCGTAGTTGCGGAGATCGGACGCCCGATCAACAGCATTCTATTGTTGCTGCTGTCGGTGACGCTGGCGTATCACTCCTATCTTGGCATCCAGGTGGTCGTTGAAGACTACGTACACGCGCCGGGCGTGAAGGTGCTGGTACTCGTTCTTTCGCGGTTCGCCCATGTGCTCCTGGCGGTGGCGGCCGTTTTTGCAATCTTGAAAATCGGACTCAACGCATGAGCGACTATGAATTCATCGATCATAGCTATGACGTAGTCGTCATTGGCGCCGGTGGTGCAGGTCTTCGTGCTACTTTCGGCCTGGCCGAGGCCGGATTCGATACGGCCTGCATTACCAAGGTGTTTCCGACGCGTAGCCACACGGTGGCGGCGCAAGGCGGAATCAGTGCGGCGCTGGGCAACATGGGCGAGGATGACTGGCGTTGGCATATGTACGACACGGTCAAGGGTTCGGACTGGCTCGGCGACCAGGATGCGATCGAGTACATGTGCAAGGAAGCGCCTGACGCCGTCATCGAGCTGGAGCATTACGGTGTGCCATTCTCGCGGACCGAGGATGGCAAGATCTATCAGCGCCCATTCGGTGGCATGACGACGCGTTTTGGCGAGGGCACGGCACAGCGCACCTGCGCGGCGGCGGATCGCACGGGTCATGCCATGTTGCATACCCTGTATCAGCAATCGCTCAAGCACGATGCCGAGTTCTACATCGAGTATTTCGCCGTAGATCTGATCATGGAGGACGGCGCCTGTCGAGGCGTCGTTGCCATTGACCTCGCTACAGGTCGTTTGCATCGCTTCCGTGCACACCAGGTCATATTGGCGACAGGCGGCTACGGACGTTCTTTCTTCTCCTGCACGTCGGCACATACCTGTACGGGCGACGGCAGCGCGATGGTGCTGCGAGCCGGGCTCCCGGTCCAGGACATGGAGTTCGTGCAATTTCATCCGACCGGTATCTACGGTGCGGGGTGCCTGATTACCGAAGGCGTCCGAGGCGAGGGCGGATACCTCACGAATTCGGATGGCGAACGATTCATGGAGCGTTACGCACCGAATGCGAAGGATCTCGCTTCACGCGATGTCGTCAGTCGCTCGATGACGATCGAGATCCGTGAAGGTCGCGGAGTGGGTGTGGAGAAAGATCATATTCACCTGCATCTCGAACACCTCGGCCCTGATGTTATCGAAGAACGTCTGCCAGGCATCGCGGAGTCGGCGCGAATCTTCGCGGGGGTCGATGTCACCAGGGAACCGATACCCGTGTTGCCGACGGTGCATTACAACATGGGCGGTATTCCGGCCAACTTCAACGGACAGGTCGTGACCTTGAAGGATGGCGACCCGGAGTCTGTCGTAGAGGGCTTGATGGCAGTGGGTGAGGCGGCATGCGTGTCCGTTCATGGCGCGAACCGGCTTGGCTCAAATTCACTGCTTGACCTGGTGGTCTTTGGACGCGCCGCGGCGCATTTCTGTGCGCAGGAAATGACGCCCGGGCAGCGCCACAAACCGTTTGCGGCGGATGCGGGTCAGTACAGCATTGAGCGTATCGACAAGCTCCGTAACGCGGACGGCGCCAGGCCGACTTCTGAAATTCGGCTGGAGATGCAAAAAGTAATGCAAGGCCATGCGGCTGTATTTCGAACCGGACAGGTTCTCGAAGAAGGTGTGGAATTGCTGCGCAGTACATTTGCGAGCTTCGACGATGTCGCGGTTTCGGATCGGTCACTCGTATGGAACACGGACCTGGTCGAAACGATCGAACTCGAAAACCTCTTGCTCAATGCCGCCGCAACGATAGAGTCCGCGGCGAACCGTCTCGAGAGTCGCGGGGCGCATGCGCGAGAAGATTATCCGGATCGGGACGATGAGAATTGGATGAAACACACGCTGGCCTGGGTCGATAACAACGGCAAGGTCAGCTTCGATTATCGGCCCGTACACCAGGAAACCCTGACGGACGAGGTCGACTATGTCGAACCAAAAGCTCGTGTCTACTAGGAGTTTCGACGTTGGCTGAATTCAGACTCCCAAAGAACTCCCGTATCAGGAAAGGCAGGCACTTTGCGTCTGCAAACGGTTCCGGCAACGTTCGTCGCTTCGCCGTCTATCGTTACGATCCAGACTCGGGCGAGAACCCGCGGCTGGATACTTACGAGGTCGATCTCGACAGCTGCGGCCCGATGGTTCTCGATGCGTTGATCAAAATCAAGAACGAGATTGATCCGACGCTGACGTTCCGGCGCTCGTGCCGCGAAGGCATTTGCGGCTCCTGCGCGATGAATATTGATGGTGGGAATACGCTCGCCTGCACACGTTCCATCGACAGCGTCAATGGCGACGTCAAGATCTACCCATTGCCACACCTGTCGGTCGTCAAGGACCTGGTTGGCGATCTGACCAATTTCTATGCGCAATACGCATCGATCAAACCCTGGTTACAGGCACGCACGCCGCCACCACCCGACCAGGAAAGACTGCAGAGCAAGGAGGACCAGGAACTCATCAACGACCCGGCCGCCTGTATTCTGTGTGCCTGTTGCTCGACGAGTTGCCCGAGTTACTGGTGGAACAGCGACCGTTACCTGGGACCCGCGGCTTTGCTCGCGGCGTATCGCTGGCTGGTCGACAGCCGCGATGAGGCAACCGGCGAGAGGCTCGATGAACTCGAGGATCCCTTCCGCCTCTACCGTTGCCATACCATCATGAATTGCACGCAGACCTGTCCGAAGGGGCTCAATCCGGCGAAAGCAATTGCCGAGACCAAAAAGATGCTCGCGGAAAGGAAATATTGAGCGAGGAATCACGACTCCGCTGGCAATGTCGTCGTGGCATGCGTGAACTCGACGAGCTGTTGTTGTCCTACCTGGAATCCCGGTACCCGATTGCCGATGACGATGAAAAAGCCGCATTCCGGCAGGTTTTGGCCCTTGCCGATCCGGAGTTGAACGGCTATCTGTTGCAGCGCAAGACGCACAATTCGGAGCCAATCGCGCGTGTCATCGAACGCATACTCAGCCGAACTCCATCCTGACGCCCTGTTGCGCCGAATCGTCCTGTGGTCGGGCACACTGCTTGGCGTTGTTGGCGTCTCGCTGATCCTCTCTATGCGCCTGCCCGCGGTCCTGCTAATAGTTGCGAGCGCCGCCTGGCTTCTCTTTTCCGGTTGGGAGTTGTACCGGATTCGCCAGGGCCATGCGCATTGTCGTCGCTTGCGCCTGTCGGCAGGAGGCGAAATGCTGAGGCTCGATGCGGACGGCAACTGGCACCCGGCAGGGATTCTGCCCGGCAGCGTGCTGCTGCGGCGAGTCGGCTGGATTCGCTGGCATGATGAGACCGGTCGGCAGTACGCGGAGCTGCTGCGGGGCCGGTGTCGCGAAAGCGACAACTGGCGCCGTCTGCAGGTTATCTGGCGGCACATTGGTGCAATGTCGTGAAGCTGCTAACATGCCGTATTCGCAGAGAAAAACGGCGATCCGTCGAGGCTCCGTGGGCTATCCGCCAACCGCAGACGGAACGGTGTCACAGAACGAATATGAATAAGCCAGATAACAGAGAACTTATCGACCTTCGGCCGGTCTATCCCGAAGTCGATGGGCTGTGCGGGACACATGGCGGGCGCCCCTGAATGTCCAACCAGTCGTCAGACAAGAAGCTGGTCAAGCGAGTCCAGAGAGGTGACAAGGGTGCGTTTGATTTGTTGGTGCTCAAGTACCAGCACAAGATAGTGAATCTGGTCATGCGATATGTAAGAGATCCGGAACTGGCCTTGGACATTACTCAGGAGGCGTTTATCAAGGCGTACCGTGCGTTGCCGCGGTTTCGTGGTGATAGCGCCTTTTACACCTGGATGTATCGCATCGCCGTGAATACGGCGAAGAATCATCTCGCGGCACAACGGCGACGTCCGATGAACGTCGAGCTCGACTTGCAGGACCCGGAACAGTATGACCTGCACGCGAAGCTGAAAGAAACGGATACACCGGAGGCCATTACGCTCAGCAATGAGTTGAAGGCGACGGTGGAACGTGCCATCGCGGCGTTACCCGAGGACTTGCGTACCGCAATCATTCTCCGGGAACTCGAGGGCATGAGTTACGAAGAGATAGCACAGACCATGGAGTGCCCTGTCGGCACGGTGCGGTCGAGGATTTTCAGAGCACGTGATGCGATCAGCAAGAAAATCGGGTCGCTCACGCGATAACAGTAGTTAGGCGGGTGAAGTATGAATGACGCAATAAGAATGCAAATTTCTGCGTTTGTCGATGGCGAGCTTCCGGACAATGAAGCGGATCTGTTACTGCGGCGAATGGGCCAGGACGCCGATCTTCGGCACAAGGTCGCTGACTATCTGGCGATTGGCCGGGCTCTGCGTGGCGAGACGACAATAGCCGGTGCTGACCATATTCATGAACAGGTATCGGCGGCTATCGACGACAAGCCGGTCGAACAGGAAACCGAAGCAGTCGGCGCACCGCCGGCCAGGGCGATTCGACCGCTCGCAGGTTTCGCTGTCGCGGCGACGGTCGCACTGCTCGCGATATTCGGGCTGCAGCGGACTTTGAATGTGGATGAAATCGACAGTGCCGCAACGGACACGGCCGTCGCTGAGACGTCTGATGGTTACGCGGTTCCGCGCCCGATGGATGACCGGCTTCGGCAGTACTACCTGAATCATGGCGCGACGGCGACGGCCAACGGCGCCAACGGGATCAACTCGCGTTTCGTGTCACTGCGATTGAGCGAAGAGGTGCTGCTGGATTCGGAAGAAGACGATTCGGCTGCGTCGGTTGATGACGCTGACGATACGCCGGCGCAACCCTGATGTGGATGCTGCGACGACGCGGTATTGCCGAGCTGGCGCAATCGCTCGCGTTGCTGTTAGTCCTGGCGCCGGTTCTCGCTGAAGCACGCGAACCCGGTGAATGGCTGAATCGCATGGGTGCTGCCGTGCAATCGACCAGTTACGAAGGGACGGTCATTCGCATGCGTGGTGGCGAGACCGAGGCGCTCAAAGTGGTGCATACGGTGACGGATGGCGTCGTCCGGGAAAAGGTCGTGGCTCAGGAGGGCAGCGGCCTGGAAATTATTCGTAACGGCAATGAAGTGCACTGCATATTGCCGGATCGAAAGTCCGTGTTGGTGGAAGAGTGGGACGATCAGTCGACCTTGTTCTCGACGTTGCCGACAAGCGAGATTCGTTTCGGTAACGAATACGACGTGTCCATCGTGCGTGAGGATCGCGTGGCCGGGCGCCGAACCAATCTACTGGCCATTCGACCCCACGATAGCTATCGCTATGGCTACCGCATCTGGCTGGACATTGAAACGGGCTTTCCGCTGCAGACACAATTGATCGCTGATGACGGGTCAGCTATCGAAGAGGTCAAGTTCGCGGACATCAAGCTGAATCAGGAGATTCACGCGAGTGCGTTGGCACCGTCGTACAGCACCGAAGATTTTCGCTGGTATACCCAGCCGGCTCGACACGTAACGCGATCTGTCGAGACCAATTGGGCGTGCGATCGCCTTCCGCAGGGATTCAAGGCCGTGTCAACGCATGCGGAGAAAATGCCGGACAGCGAGATCATTGTTACGCATATTTTGTATAGCGACGGACTGGCCAACGTGTCGGTTTTCATCGCGAAATCCGGTGGTGGCAATTCGCGAGGGCCTTCGAGTGTCGGCGCGTCTAATTCCTACAGCGCCATCGTCGACGATCACCACGTAACAGCTGTCGGTGAAGTCCCGGCGATGACCGTCGAGCAGATCGCCACCGCGATGCGTTCCCGCTGAGTCAGCGTGGTCCTCGCGGCTCCCGGCGACATCCATCTGCTGTAAACTCAAGCCATGGAAAATCCGCGCGGCCGAGTCATTGCTGTTGAACGCGTCAATACGACGTCACACGCAGTGGTGGAAGTGGATGCGTCCGTCGTCTGCAGACGATGCCGGGAAGGGAAAGGCTGTGGTGCCGGATTGTTCGGTAGCGGTGCGAAAAGCCGGCGGTTCGATGCGCTCATTGGTGACGGGGTCGAAGTCCATGAGGGCGATGATGTGCGCATCGAACTCGCGCCAGCCAATCTGCTGCAGGCTTCGCTGACCGTATACGGCCTGCCGCTTTCCGGGGCAATCCTCGGGGCCGTTATCGCCTATCTGGCAGGCCTCGGTGAGCTGAACGCTGCCATGGCGGCGCTCGGCGGAGTTATGGCAGGATTAGTTATTGCCCGCCGCCGGCTGCAACGCGCGAGTTGTCTCAGTCGCTTCACGCCAACCATTATCGAACGACTATCCGTCGCAAGATCACCGATTGATGGATCATCGATCCGTCATCAGGCGGCAGGTCGCTGAATGCCTGAACTGCAGATTTACAGCCGCAAAGGCTGTCACCTTTGCGAGATATTGATCGAAGAACTGCTGCCCCTGGTTCATGGTGCGCTTGCCGTCGAGGTGCACGACATCGATTCCTGCCCCGAGTGGCAAGCAAAGTACGGTACTCGTGTGCCGGTCGTAGAGTATGAAGGTCGTGTGATATGCCAATACCGGGTCGATGGGGAGGCCATTTCAGCGCTCCTTGGGTCACTGCCGGCCGCATCCGGCGATTGATGCGAAACCAGCGTCCGAAGCCGGTATACTTCGCCGCTGCATTTGGTGCGGCGGCCTAACAGCGCCCCGGTTTTTCCTCCCTATGAAGCATATTCGAAACTTTTCGATCATCGCCCATATTGATCACGGCAAGTCTACGCTGGCGGATCGCTTCATCCAGCATTGTGGGGGATTGGCCGAGCGAGAGATGGAAGCCCAGGTGCTCGACTCCATGGATCTCGAACGTGAGCGTGGCATCACGATCAAGGCACAGAGTGTGTCGCTACCGTTTACCGCGGACGATGGCGATGAGTATCAGCTGAATTTCATCGATACGCCGGGTCACGTGGATTTCTCCTACGAAGTGTCACGTTCGTTGGCGGCTTGTGAGGGCGCGTTGCTGGTGGTCGACGCCGCGCAGGGCGTGGAGGCACAGAGCGTGGCGAATTGCATGACTGCCATCGACCAGGGGCTCGAAGTCTTGCCGGTGCTCAACAAGATCGACCTGCCGGCTGCGGATCCCGACAAGGTCGTCGCGGAAATCGAGGACATTATCGGAATTGCTGCACAGGACGCATTGCGTGTTAGCGCGAAGACCGGTGACGGCATTCCGGAGCTACTCAACGAGATCGTGGAATTGATACCGCCGCCGGAAGGCGATCCGGACGGTGCCCTGCAAGCGTTGATTATCGACTCGTGGTTCGACAATTACGTCGGCGTTGTGTCACTCGTGCGAGTCGTAAACGGCAGCTTGTCCAAAGGCAGCAAGATAACGGTAATGTCCACCGGCAGTTCTCACACAGCGGACCGTGTGGGTGTTTTTACACCGAAAATGTTCGATCGCAACGCACTCGAGACCGGTGACGTCGGCTTTATTATTGCGGGCATTAAAGACATTTATGGAGCGCCTGTCGGCGATACGTTGACGTCGACGCGCAGACCCTGCGAGGAACCGTTGCCCGGATTCAGACAGGTGCAGCCACGAGTGTTCTCGGGGTTGTTTCCGATCAGCTCCGATGACTACGAGAGTTTTCGGGAAGCCCTGAAGAAGCTGCGTCTCAATGATGCCGCCCTGCAATTCGAGCCAGAAACATCGGCGGCTCTCGGCTTCGGATTTCGTTGCGGCTTTCTCGGCATGTTGCACATGGAAATCGTTCAGGAGCGCCTCGAGCGCGAATACAACCTGGAACTGATCACAACGGCGCCGACCGTGATCTTTGAAGTTGTTACCTCGAGCGGCGAGACTTTGCGTGTCGATAATCCCTCGAAACTACCGCCGGCCAACGAGACCATGGAACTTCGAGAGCCGATCATCACGGCGAACATCCTGGTTCCGGAGAAGTTTGTCGGCGCCGTTATCAAACTCTGCATCGATAAACGAGGTGCGCAGAAACAAATGCGCTACCTGGGCGGACAAGTATCGCTTGAGTATGAAATGCCCCTGTCCGAGGTCGTGCTCGATTTCTTCGATCGGCTAAAGTCTGTAAGCCGAGGCTTTGCCTCGTTTGACTATCATTTCGAACGGTTTGAACCGGCTCAGCTGGTGCGCCTCGATTTGCTGATTAACAAGGAGCGAGTCGACGCATTGTCGATCATTGTGCATCGCGATGCCGTGAAACACAGGGGCCGCGAACTTGTCGAGAAGATGCGAGAATTGATTCCGCGACAGATGTTCGACGTGGCGATACAGGCCGCGATCGGTAGCCAGATCATTGCGCGCAGTACTGTGAAAGCGCTACGCAAGAACGTTACGGCAAAGTGCTATGGTGGCGATGTATCGAGAAAACGAAAGTTGTTGGAAAAACAAAAAGCGGGCAAGAAAAGAATGAAGCAAATCGGGTCTGTAGAGATACCGCAGGAAGCTTTTCTCGCCGTGTTACGAGTTGAAAAGTGAGTTGACGATTTGATCATTAATCTGGCACTGATTCTTACCGCATTGACGGCGTTTTCGGGCGTCGTTGTTGCGTTGGATAAGGCATTCTGGAAAACCGGGCAGGCAGACAATCGCGAGACGCCGGGCGCCCTCGCGACGCTGGTGGAATACGCGCGCTCGTTTTTCCCCGTTTTGTTGTTTGTTCTTGTTATTCGGTCCTTTGTTTTTGAGCCGTTTCGCATTCCGTCCGGTTCGATGATGCCGACGCTGCTTGAAGGCGATTTTATTTTCGTGCAGAAATTTGCCTACGGATTGAGACTGCCGGTCACCGAGACGAAGGTCATTGAGACAGGTGCTCCGGAGCGCGGTGATGTGATCGTCTTTCGGCTGCCTGCGGATCCGAGTATCAATTACATAAAACGCGTCATTGGTCTGCCCGGTGACGAGATCGTCTATGAGCGGCAGCGCCTGACCATCAACGGGAAGAGCGTGGACCTGAAGCAAGGTGCCGATGCCTCGTACGAAGCGCCGGTATTTGTCGAGGACCTTGATGGTCGAATCCACGACATCCTGGTGACGAATCCGCAATACTCGACGCGGGACGGCACGTACCGGGTGCCGGAAGGACACTACTTCGTCATGGGAGACAACCGGGACCGAAGCCGGGATAGCCGCTTTATTGGCGCCATTCCGGAGAAATTCCTGGTCGGAGAGGCTGTCCGAGTCTGGATGCATTTCGTGCCCTGGAACGTGCCCGGCTGGAGCCGGATCGGCATGAAAATTCAATAATGTGGTGCAAGTCACTGATTTCGACAGTAAAATGACGCTACGCTAGGCAAGCCTCGCGAAGGTCGAAGGCCGACACTCAACGGAGATATTGGTATGCGCCAGAAAGCCCTGGAAAATTATCGTTCCATGCACCGGCAGGCCGGCATGACGACGCTTGGAATGGTCATACTCGTCATATTCGTCGGTACATTTGCATTCGCGGCCATTCGATTGACACCGGTTTACCTCAATTACATGAAGGTTGCCGGAGTGGTGGCGGGCGTTCATGAAGAATTCGATAGCAATAACCCGACCCGGGCCGCAATTCGCAGTTCCATTGCGCGTCGTTTCGATATCGACAGCGTTTCGGAGATCAGGGCTAAAGACGTAACAGTCACCAAGGTCGAAAACGGCTTTGAAGTGGTCGCCGCCTATTCGCATAAAGCGCCCTTTATCGCGAATATCTCATTCGTCGTCGATTTCGATAAAAGAGCGACCATTCGACGATAAGACAAACCACAGCCATCGAAGACAATTGGCTGAGCACAAGAGCGAAGACATTGAAAAGGGCCGAGAGCTGGCTTTACAAGACGCTGCATTATCGGTTTGAAGATCCCGGTTTGTTTACCCAGGCGCTAACACACAGGAGCGCAGGCGGACCCAATAACGAGCGATTGGAGTTTCTTGGCGACGCCGTACTCGATTTCGTCATCTCTGACGCCGTGTACAAGGCACGGCCTCAAGCTTCGGAGGGCGACCTGAGCAAGCTAAGATCGTCCCTGGTCAAAGACACGACGTTGGCGGCAATCGCGGCAGACATAGATCTGGGTGAGCACCTCGTTCTCGGCAGCGGCGAAAAGAAGACGGGCGGGCATCGTCGCGAGTCGATACTTGCCGACGCTCTGGAAGCGCTGTTCGGTGCCGTTTTCCTGGATAGCGGATTCAAGTCCGCGAAAGACATGATTGACCACGTATTCACCGACCGTCTCGACGCGCTGCCCGACGCCGACGAATTGCGTGATCCCAAGACACGCCTCCAGGAACTCATGCAAGCGCGCAAGATGAGCTTGCCCGATTACGATCTCGTGAGTGTCAGGGGAAAAGCGCACATGCAGGTATTCGAAGTGACGTGCACGATCAGCGAAACGTCTTCAGTGACTCGAGGTGAGTCGACCACACGGCGCCGGGCGGAACAAAAGGCAGCCGCTGACATGCTGGCGATAATACTCGCCGGTCAGGCATGAGTATGCATCGCTGCGGACTGGTGGCGGTCGTTGGTCGTCCGAATGTCGGTAAGTCGACGTTCATCAATGCCGTCATGGATCGCAAAGTCAGTATTGTGACCGCGAAGCCGCAAACGACGCGGCACAGAATCCTGGCCGTGCTGACCAGCGTCGAATCGCAAATTATATTTGTCGACACACCAGGCTTGCATCGCAATGCGGGCAAGGCGATGAACCGCCTCATGAACCGAACCGCCGTTAACGCGCTTGCCGATGCGGACCTTGTATTGTTCGTCAGCGATGCCACTCGCTGGACGAATGAAGATGGCGACGTGCTCGAACGGCTGAAATCCTGCAGCGCACCCGTTATTGCGCTGCTGAACAAGGTCGACAAGGTTCATCCTCGGGAACAGCTGCTGGACACGCTGCAACTCATGTCGGCGCGGCACGATTTCGCCGAGATTGTGCCGATTTCGGCGAGAAAGCGCGATAATCTGGATCGAGTTCTGGCAATCATCCCGGCCTTTCTTCCCGAGTCACCACCCTTGTTTCCGGAAGATATGCACACCGATCGCAGCGCCGAATTTCATGCGGCAGAAGTGATACGCGAGAAACTGACACTGTCGCTGCACCAGGAATTACCCTACGGCCTGACGGTTCAGATAGAGCGTTACCTCGAGGAAGACAGTGGTGTCACGATCAATGCCATTATCTGGGTGGAACGAGACAGCCAGAAGGGCATCGTTGTCGGCAAGCAGGGGGGTGTGCTGAAGAAGATCGGGCGTGCGGCTCGACTGGAGATCGCAGGGCAGCTGCGTTGCCCCGTGCATCTGGACCTGTGGGTAAAAGTAAAGACCAACTGGGCCGACAGCGACAAAGACCTGCGCAACCTGGGCTACGATGCGCCCTGATCGCTCTGGACTCCTATGACCAGTCCAAGGCGTGTTCAGCAGCAGCCGGCTTACCTTCTTCACCATCGGCCGTTCCGGGACAGCAGCCAGATACTCGATATCGTTACCCGGGACCACGGCAAGATAGCCGTGGTTGCGCGCGGCAGCCGGGGCTCCAAGTCGCGCCTGGCGGGTGTGCTGCGACCGTTCCTGCCGCTCACCGTGTCATGGGTCGCGCGCTCCGATCTGGGTACCCTGACCGGGGCAGAGGCGGTCGGGTCGCCCATCGGCCTGCGCGGAGACGCAATGCTGTCGGCGTTTTACGTTAACGAGCTTTTGTTGAATTTTCTGCATCGGCATGACCCACAACCGGACATCTATGACCTTTACGAAGAAATCATCATGGCACTGGGTTCGAGACCGAACATCGCCGAGAATCTGCGTTCCTTCGAATTTCGGCTGCTGAGCTTGCTGGGGTATGCCGTCAATCTGCAGCACGAGTCCGGCAGCAGGGCACCGCTGGACCCGGAGCGGTATTACGAGTACCGCACGGAGGAAGGTCCGGTTCCTGTCGAACGTTCAGAGGGCCGCCTGGTCTTTACCGGGGCTCAGCTGTCCGCGATGGCGGCGCAGGAATTTGACGATCCAGCCATACTGAGCGCTGCAGGTCATTTATTGCGTGAAGTGATCGCGCATCATCTCGGCGGAAAAGAACTCAAGAGCCGCAAGGTGCTGCTGGAGATGCATCGCGGTAGAATTGCGCCATCGAATCGGCGGGAAAACGACAGTGATCGATAAACAACCGATCAGCCTGGGCGTCAACATTGATCATGTCGCGACGCTGCGTGAAGCGCGCGGTACGAAATACCCACGTCCGGCCGAGGCGGCCTACATCGCGGAACACGCGGGTGCTGACAGCATCACGGTTCACCTCCGCGAAGATCGCCGTCATATCCAGGACAGCGATCTCGATGCGATCAAAGAGGTCATGCGCACGCACATGAACCTCGAAATGGCGGTCACCGACGAGATGCTCGGCGTTGCCGCGAGAGTACGGCCTTCGGATTGTTGTCTCGTGCCCGAGAAAAGGCAGGAACTTACCACCGAAGGCGGCCTGGACGTGCGTGGACAGGTAGACAGGATCAGGGACGCCTGTACCCGACTTGCAGAAGAGGATATACGTGTATCCCTGTTTATCGACCCGGACATCGAACAAATCGATGCTGCTGTGTCCGTCGGCGCGCCGGTGGTCGAGTTGCACACTGGGCAGTACGCTGACGCCGCCGGCGATGCGCAGCAAGCGGAACTTTTACGAATCGCCGAGGCGGCCCGTTACGGCCACGAACTGGGTCTGGTGATCAACGCCGGTCATGGACTTCACTTCAGCAACGTGGCCGCCATCGCACGTATCGAGGAAATTGTCGAGCTCAATATTGGTCATTCTATTATTGCGCGCGCCGTGTTCGACGGCCTGGGCATGGCGGTCGCCGAGATGAAGCGACTGATGCTCGAGGCGCGAGACGGATGATCGGCCTGTGATTTTCGGTATCGGCACGGATCTGGTCGAGCTGTCGCGTATTCAGGCGACCTATGAA
>Ga0265306_10000883_pt1 | contig 14705 bp, 13 predicted proteins | sample Helome_3_FD_192493 | JGI IMG/M metagenome (GOLD analysis project Ga0265306, IMG submission 192493) | Marine sediment microbial communities from subtidal zone of North Sea - Hel_20160420 (Illumina Assembly) | ecosystem: Environmental > Aquatic > Marine > Subtidal zone > Sediment ...
TGTAAGTAATTTCCCTAATAGACTTCAAATTTTGTATTGGGCAGATACTTGAAGTTCAGGATCCCTGCATAAGTGTGGCTCTCTTGTGTATTGGCTATGTCCAGTTCTGGCCGTACTGAGAAGTACACTGACCAATCACATGTCCATGGCCAGGTGTCAGGAGTATGTCCGTAGTTGCCCCATTCCCGGAAGTACATGTAATTCTTATATAAGATTTGGCTAATCGGCAGGAGTCGACCCATCTCGGGCATTCGTGAAAATCCTCTCTGACTAATACAAAAGCTGGAGTATCACGGCAGAATTTAAATTCTGCCGCATAAACATCCGAGTTTCTACGAAATGGATTTAGGCTGTTATAGAATGAACTAATAATGAGAACGGCCGTGCTTAAAAAGATGAAAAATCCTACATCCTGGCTGCGGTCTGTCGCGGAACAAGCTTGGTGCGAAATCGAAACGGACCAGGCCGTTCGATTTGCACCAACTACCTCATGGAGTCTTGTCGCAATACGGATAGACGTAAGAATGACTCGCTGTTAGGCTTGGGGCGAACCTGGCTTCAACGGTGATGGCGTCATCCACGGCACTCAGGCGCTGCGACTTGATAAACAATTGACGTTGAAGGTGCGCTTAAGTCGATGGTGAATTTTATACGGAATTAAAAGGCGGTCATGTCACTGGTTCGACTGATTGTTGGTGTGGGTCTGGTGGGGGTCTTCGTTGCCGTCTCCTGGGTCGCTGTGGCGGCGATGGTCAAGCAGACCGGCGGCGAGGAATTCTGTGCCAGCTGCCATACCATGAAGCCCATGGCCGCGGCCTACCGGGATGATGTCCACGGTGGCAAAAATACCTGGGGCATTCGGGCAGAGTGTGTCGACTGCCACCTCCCGCATAATAATCCGGTCAATTATCTTTACCGCAAGGCGGTGACCGGTATGCACGATGTCTGGGCGGAGTTTACCTACGACCTGGACAGTATTGATTGGGAAGCCATGCGGGAGCGTCGCGAGCATTACGTCTACGATTCCGGTTGCCTGCACTGTCACACGAAGCTTGAAGCAGCGAGCGAAATAAATAATAAGACGTTCGTCGCACACAAACCCTACTTTCTCGGCGCAACAAAGGAACAATGCGCAAGCTGTCATAAGTATGTGGGACATAAAAATCTGGGTGAAAAACTGTCATCGATTCAGGTCGGTAAGGAGTAAAAAAATGAGAGTCTCAGGCAGAATATTACTGTTCGTTTCGTTTTTCCTCGTACCACTCACCGCCAATTCAGCCGAAGAAGAGCGTACTGAATCGGTGGGCGACCTGAGCCAGGCGCGTTCCATTGTTATCGATCGGGCGCTGACCGAGCAGGGCAAAAAATGCGTGAGCTGTCATGTGGACCTCAATCCCGGCATTATCAATGGCTGGAAGCAAAGTCGTCATGCGCATGTCGGTGTTTCATGTATCGACTGTCATCAGGTAGAAAAGGGCAGCCCGACGGCCATGTCTCATGAAGACCTGATTGACAAGGACAAGCATGATGCGTCGATGATTGACAAGGACGTTTTTGTATCGGTACTGGTGCCGCCCACTGTTTGTGGTCGTTGCCACTCGGTGGAGAAGGAACAGTTCGAAAACAGCGGACATTTCCGGGCCTACCGGCAGATCATTCCTAAAGACAGCCTGCATGCGCTGGTGCACCGCTACGAAGGCCAGGATCATCCGGAGTTGAGTAATGCATCCAACGAGACCGGCTGCATGCAGTGCCATGGCACCAAGATCGAGCTGGATGAAAAAGGCAGGCCGACACCGGAAACCTGGCCAAACGCCGGCATGGGTAATATCTACCCGGACGACAGTACCGGTAATTGCAGCACCTGTCATACCCGGCACAAATTCTCGATCGCCGAGGCGCGCCGGCCCGCGGCCTGTGCCTCCTGTCATCTGGGGCCGGATCATCCCAATATCGAAATATTCGAGAACAGCAAACACGGACACATCTACCAGGCCGAAGGGGAATCCTGGAACTGGGACACGGCGCCGGATGCCTGGGAGCCGGGCGACTACACCGGGCCAACCTGCGCGACCTGCCATATGACCGGTATTGGTGAGCTCAAGACGACGCATAACATCACCGAACGTCTCTACTGGAATCTGTGGGCCAAGGAGTCGAAAGTGCGCAATTCAACCGATGTGCTGAGTCCGCTGCTGGGCAATGGCAAGGAAGGCCGCAAGTTGATGAAGCAGGTTTGTCTATCCTGTCACAGCAAGCTGCATACAGATGGATTCTTTGCCCAGGGCGACAAGGCGGTGATGCTCTACAATGTTGCCTACTGGGCCCCGGCAAAGAAAATGCACGATGACTTGAAGCAGAAAGGGCTGCTCAAGGAAAACCCCTGGAGTGACGAGTTTCAGATCACCTTTTACCATCTATGGCACCACGAAGGACGCCGCGCACGGCAGGGTGCCATGATGGGCGGGCCGGACTACGCACACTGGCACGGCTTCTTCGAACTGCAGCAAGATATCTACAGGCTTAAAGATATCTATAACAAACGACTGGCGAGCGGAAAAATAGAGGACTGAATCGATAGCCAGGCAGACCGCCTCCGCGTTGCCGCGGGTGTTAAATACATGACGCGCCAACTAAAGAAAATGTGCGCGTCGTGACTGTTGGGATCAGTCGCGATTGACAGCATCGAAGACGGTGCGCTGATGGCTGCTATCAGTATGAACCTGCCGTTCGCAGACATTTCGCGAATGACAAGAGATGGCCGACCCATAAAGTACAGGAACCCCGCTCAGCGGGATTTTCTGTTTATGCTGATGGTCCGAAAGTGGCCGATAGTCGTCGTTTAGTGGCTGCGAATATTAGCAGTCAGTGTAATTCCTGGAACGACCCAAAGGCGACGTCTAGCTTATTTGATTGAATGTCTTGAATGCATGAAGCAGACGTTCACACAGGGTGAAGAAATGACGCGACAGGTAAAAGTTGCATGCAGTAATTCTTATACGTTCAGTGTGAGGCATGGGGAAGGCACCCCCTGCACCCCTCAGAAGGACCAAATCATTCAAATGTACAAAGCAGCATATGTCAGTGCCTGCGGCGACGGGCTACACCGACCAGTCCTGCAAGACCGGAACCGAACAGCCAAACCGCGGCGGGCACCGGTATGACCTCAACCGGAGCAAAGCTGATGTTGTCGTAAAATACGCCCGAGCCGTTGTAATTAGTGGCGGTGGCGACAAAGCCGAACTGCAGGGTATCTCCGATCAAGGTGTCATCAATCAAGATATCGAGCGTGTATGTGCCCCAATCGACGGGCAGGTGGGTAGTGTCGTTGGCCAGAAAGGCCTTCCCGGCTCCCGTAAAACGATCCAGCGTCTGTATGAACGCAAATGCGCTGCTGTCGGCCTCTAGGTTGCCAATTTTCGCGTCATACGTAAATCTCCACAGGCCGACATTGCTGGTAGAGATTATCTGTGTCTGGAATGTGGAGGCTGCGATGTAATATTTAGGCATGCCAGGCGTGAAAGGCACTACAGTGTGGTCAGGGTTGTTGTAATCGGTGTACTTGGCCAGTACAACCTCTCCCTGGGCAGGGCCGCCCTGTCCAGTAGTGACGCCCTGGATGGAGCCCGGGTCACCATTCGCTGCATCAAAGGGACCGTATTCATACGCTATGTTTGCAGGACCCAAGTATGGGTCAGTTTCATAGGCGATGCCGTATATCCGCCAGCCATCAGCCTCAAGATCATTCGGTGGATATCCCTGACCTGGCGTCATGTTCTCGAAGTTCTGGCTGTAGGGCACGAGCGTGGCGCTACTGCCGGGCGCGAAGGCGACGGCGGCCGTCAGGACCAGCGCGGTCAAACCAGATTTGTAATAGTTGTTGGATGCCATGGTGTTATCCTTTGTCGTTTTTTGGGTGGACCCGCCGGGGTGTGGTTTGCTCGTGAATCGCCAGGTCAGGTCCAGAACTATTTAATCCAGCAGATTGGTATTGCTATATAGCAAGCAAGATCTGCGCCAACGATCATATCTTACTGATTATATTGGTATAACTCTTCAAACCTGAAAAGCGTTCATGCTGCTGACCGCCACTTTGTAAACTATCCCGACAACGTCGAGCTGTTGGTCTCCGCAATGCGTTCATAACAATCAAACTTAATAACATGGGCTTAGCAGTATTTCGGTCTCGATATCTGGGTAAATCTGCGTTGTAGGATTATTTTACAATATCGATGGCCACTATAACTTTTTAAACGACTGACGATCCTGATTGTGATTTCTTGGTTTTTTTGCAGTTTCCTTAAAAGGCGGACGAAAAGCAGGAAGATATTCTCGACCGGGTCTTTTCGCCGCTGGATAATGCGGTTTCTGATATCAACCGGGATCTCAACAAAGACGACGGCAGTGCCGATCCGGCGTTGAGCGAATAAGGAGATAAATGTGTGCACCGGCAGTCAAAAGCCTTAATTCTACAGGAGTGATTCATGTCTGTTAAATTTGTAACCCTGCTACTCGTATTGACAACAGCACTGGCCGGTTGTGAATCCGCAAAGCACAAGGCAGGACCACCGCCCACACCGCAAGCAGTCACTCCTGGTTCGACCTTTGCCGTGGTGAAGGGTTTCCTCGTACCCTCCGGCGTCAGTAGTGTCTTTTTCCAGGATGCCAGGCTGTACCCTGAAGGTAATATCCAGCCGAATTTTCCTTATTGCGAACTTTCCATCGGCGCCGCAACTGCAGACGGCGTGTTGATCAAGGAAGGGGTATTCACGGTAAGCAAGGTCACATACGACGAGCGAGGTGTCGGAGCAGACGGCATCAACATATCAATAACCGGCTTTCACCTGCAGGAGGCATCGTCCGGCAAGACTTACCTGATGAACTGCATGCTGCCGCTGTTGTCCCGGGGTGCGCTTTTTGTCACGCCTACGGAGATTCAGGGTGCTGTCGCAGACCACATGGAACTCAAGGTGGCACCCTAGGGAACCTCTGTTAATTTATATTGCGTCATTGGGAACGCGATTTACAGGGTTGTACAATTGCCGAGGGAGGCATGGAGGAGGTGAGATGATGCGAAAATGGCAACAAGCAAGCATAACGGCCATGGCATTGTTCGCACTGCTCGTGCCGGGTTACGCATTGGCAGGTGACAGGGTGCTGAAGATAGACCCCCGGCATATGGTGGGTGTGCAGAACATGCATTCTGAAATCGCTTCCATGCTGGAAGACCTGGGATATGAATGGCAGCCCATAAGTGATCACACAACCGGGCAGCCCGTGCAGGTGGCCGAAGAATACGGGCAATACAGGATGCTGTTCAGGGCCGCTGATAAGGTCACTGTGCAGGTTGATGTGCACATTCGGAAAAATGACAATATGACGGGTCTGCATTTCTCTGAAGTGGGTACCGATCAGCCCGGTGATGCTGCGATGGACTATTACCGTAAACTCAAGGACCGGGCCGTGCTGGAATTCGGCGCAGACAACGTCAGCGACAAGCACTCCTTTATGACGCCGTAGGGGTAGGGCAGGCATCTGACAAGCCTTAACAAGACTGGCCGGAAGCCGTCGCTTAGAAATCAAGGCTGGCCCAATCTTCTTCAAAAGCTGAAAGTCCGATTTGTGACAGCTTCTTGTATACAAATTATCCACCCTCCTCCAGCTGCTTGAACCTTTCAGATGTACAACGCGAAATTCAGGCCTGAATTGCCAGTTCCTTCCCCCAAACCCGAACTCGCCAAATCGCCAACAGAGACGATTCGGGAATTTACGTGTATTTGCAGAAAATGAGTTCGGTTTCGGGGTCTGAATGGGCCCTGGTATTGGGGCTATCTCGCTGAATTCTTGTTTGTTTCGCCCTGCCCCGCAGAGCCGCGGGACAGAGACGGGACTAGGTGGCGGTGGATTCTCCCGAAATACGAGGGTTATGCTTCCTATACACCCGACCTAACGTCAGCATCTGTTTGGTATTACACAAAGCCCGATAAACAATTAGTTACGCAACACTCCTGTAAACTCTTGTGAACTTGCGAGGTCGGCGGTTTATTTGCCGACCGGCATCCGTTCTAATAACGTGACGGTTCATAGACGCGCCGCATCAACAGTGTCCTGCCATACGTCCCGAGAGCGAAGGCTTGTTGATGGCGAAAAGGCGGTTGTGATGCAATGGTCTGAAATGCGCAAGCTGATACAACAATCGCGCCCGGTCGTGTCCGCCTGTATCGGCCTGCTGTTCCTGTCATCCTGCACCGTCCAGCAGGCGCGTATTTCGCCGGGCACCCTCCCGATGGACTATGTTCCCAGTGTCGCGGAGGAGAACCGGGCCGAGGAGATCTTCATCGACCTGCGCGAGGATTACACCCTTGACGCCACCAGCCTGCATCACGACGAACTGCAGGGTATGTTCAACAAGCTGGCTGCGGCCGTGAACATCAATCCCGTTGACTGGCACGTGCACCTGTTCGACGACCCGGAGATGGTCGACGTGCGCGCCATCCGGGGCAACTACGTGTTTGTCTGGTCGGGCGTGTTCGACGTCGTGGAGGAGCGGGATGAAATAGCCGGCCTGCTTGCCTGCGAAATTGCTCACGGTCTCGCGCGTCACAACCAGCCGGTCGAGTTCAGCATGGCCGCCGAGATGCTGTTCGGGGTGACCGACATGGCCGCCAGCATCGGTCTGCTGGTCCTGTCCCAGGGCGCCGTCGCTGTCAGCGGCACAGGCATGTCACGCTGGCTGTACATCGAAGCGGCCGACCTCGACGATCTCGACCGTGTTTATAACGAACAGCAGGTCCAAGAGATGGCCGATATCGCGCTGCAGATCCTTGCCCGTTCCGAGTATTCACCCGAGGCGTTGCTGGCCTTCTGGAGACGTGTCGTGGCGGATGATGAATTGCAGCAGCGTGTGAAACATCTCAGTCGCCGGATCTCGCCTGCGGAACGCGTCGCGGTCCTGGAGGCGGCGATGCAGGCGATGCCGATACCGGAGAAACCGATCGCCGAACCCACGCAGCCCGACGAACTCGCCGCGCTTCCCCTTGCGATGCCGATGTGAATAAGCATGTGTTGACGGAACATCGCTCCTTAACCTTGTCTTTGCGCTCCTGCTGGCATCATTCGAACTGCGCTAGATGGCTACCTGTGGGAGCGGCGCCCTCGCCGCGATCGATCATGCACTGATTAGCACCGGGAGCGATGCTCCTGCAGTTTTAAATTCAGCCACGTATGACCTGCCGGGGCATTCGCGCTGGAGTATGCTTCCTCTATGACACGATCCGATATTCATCTTACCGGCATGCCGTATGTGCCCGGTATGGCGCATGGTGTCCTGCAGCGCAGTTATATCCTGCGATCCGGCCGGGCGCATCGTCATGCTGAGCACGCCGGGGATGTCGCTTTCTGGCCGGAATAGGACCTACAGACTGATTCCAGGGGGAGATTCGACTGTAGTTCCGGGTTCGACCCAACTACGACATTCGCGGTAAGTCAATGTATGTCTTGAAAGTACTGGAACCGGTCGTTCCCGGGGCGGATTCTGAACGGGGACTACCGACCCGCGGCCGACGGTTAGATTATCCTTATATTTTTCTAGGGAATGATAAGAACTGATACCGAGAATACCTGTACGGCATCTTTTAATTTGCTAGAGTGCACTTGACGCGTTTATTTCCCTTCATCGGCTTGTAGGCAATTCCATCCATGCCTGGTGTGAGTACGACATGAACGATAGCAATAACAGCGCGGTAAAGCTCACCCGGCGGGACGTTCTCAAGAATGCTATCGCGCTGGTTGGCGGTAGCATCACCGCATCCCAGCTCGGGCTGTTGTCGCACGCGTGGGCCGCCGCGAAGTCACCTACCCCCCGTTTCCTCGACGATAATCAACTTGCTCTCGTGAAACGAGCAGTGGACATCATCATTCCATCCACTGACACACCGGGCGCTGCAGAAGCTGGTGTGCACCGTTTCATCGACATGATGATGGCGGATTGGGCGAACGAAGGTAGCCGGGACACGATGACGCGCGCCATAGCAGATATTGACGTTAGCGCAAGGCAGGCCTTTGACCGGCCCTTCATCGAACTCCAAAAAGATCAACAGCAGACGCTTTTGGAGACCATCGATAGCGATACGCGCGGGAAACCTGACAGCCAGTCGCCCTTCAGTATGTTCAAGCAACTGACGATTTTCGGATACTACACGTCTGAGATCGGCGCATCGGTTGAACTCAGGTTCAATCCAGTTCCCGGGGCGTACCCTGGCTGCGTACCTCTCAAGGACGTCGGCCGGTCTTGGTACAAACACTGGGACATGTAACCGATGACCAGAGCGACATCCGATTTCGACGCAATCGTGGTAGGCTCCGGCATCTCCGGTGGTTGGGCGGCGAAGGAGCTTACGGAGCGCGGACTGAAAGTGTTGCTGCTCGAGCGCGGCCGCAACGTCGAGCACGGCAAGGATTACGTCACGGAGTCAAAGGCGCCCTGGCAACTGCAGTATCGTGGCAAGGTGCCGGAAGATCTCGTTTCAGAGCAATACGCCACGCAGAGCAAGTGCTATGCGTTCTCGGCTGCCACGAAGCGGTTTTTTGTGAAGGATAGTGAGACGCCCTACCATACACCTGATGCAAGACCTTTCCACTGGTTTCGCGGTTATCAACTGGGTGGCCGTTCCCTGACGTGGCATCGGCAGAGCTATCGCCTGAGCGACATCGACTTTGGCGCCAACAAGCTCGACGGTCATGGCGTTGACTGGCCAATTCGCTACAAAGACATTGCCCGCTGGTACGACCACGTCGAGTTGTTCGCCGGTATCAGCGGTTCGGTAGAAAAGCTTCCGCAGTTGCCTGACAGCAAGTTCCAGTCCCCGATGGCGATGAACTGCGTCGAGAAATCGATGAAGAAAAAAATCGAAGCAACCTTCCCGGGTCGCAAACTAATCATCGGTCGCACGGCACACCTAACGGAACCGACCGACGAACAGTTGAAACTCGGACGTGGTCGATGCCAGTACCGTGACGAATGCCAGCGCGGCTGCTCGTTCGGCGCGTATTTTTCCAGCCTTTCCGCCACACTACCCGCAGCCAGAAACACCGGCAATCTCACAACGGTCACCGACGCGATTGTCGAGAGCGTGGCGTACGATAAAACGAGTGGTCGCGCCAGTGGCGTACGCGTCGTTGACGCGCACACCAGGGAAAGGCGCGAGTATGGAGCAAAACTGGTCTTCCTGTGCGCATCGGCACTTGGGACCACCCAGATCCTGCTCAACTCCCGGTCCGAGCGATTCCCGAACGGACTCGCGAACGACAGCGATACGCTCGGCCGTTATCTCATGGATCACGTGGGCATAGACATGTCTGGTGGCATACCAGGGTTCTCCGACCAATATTACGCGGGGCGGCGGCCAAATGGGGTATATGTACCGCGCTACCGCAACGTCACCGAGCGCGATAACAGGTTCGTACGCGGATTCGGCTTCCAGGGTGAGGCTCTTCGCCGCCACTGGAACCTGTTCGCCAACACCGACGGCATCGGCGTCGAACTCAAAGCGAAACTCAGGCAGCCAGGCCCTTGGTTTTTCTTCATGAGCGGCTTTGGCGAAATGTTGCCCTACAAGCACAACCGGGTCTGGCTGGACAGCAATAGGAAAGACCAATGGGGCATACCCTATCTGAACATCGACTGCACGCACGGGGACAACGAGAGGGCCATAGTGAAGGCCATCGTCGAGGACGGCAAAGCAATGCTCGAAGAGGCGGGGCTGACGAACGTCAACGCGTTGGGCGATACCCACCCGCCAGGCTCGATGATTCATGAAATGGGGACGGCGCGTATGGGGCACGACCCGAAGACGTCCGTGCTCAACAAGTTCAACCAGGCGCACGATGTGCCAAACCTGTTCGTTACTGACGGTGCGTGCATGACGTCAAGCGCCTGCCAGAACCCGTCGCTGACCTACATGGCGCTGACGGCAAGAGCATCACACGCAGCCGCCGACATGCTGGCCGAGGGCAGATTATGAAGCGGCGCAATTTTCTGAAGAGCAGTGGGCTTGCGGCGGCGGGCCTGATGTTGTCGCCATTGGTACAAGCCACCGGGAAGCGCCGACTCGAGCGAATCGGCATTCAGCTTTATACCGTACGGGACCTGATGGCCAGGGATACGGCTGGAACGCTCGAGGCGCTTGCAGCCATCGGCTACGACGAGGTCGAGTTGGCGGGCTTCCACGGTCACTCGCCAGCCGACGTGCGCGCGATGCTCGACAAAACTGGCCTTGCAGCGCCGTCCGGGCATGTATTAGTCGAATCGATACTGTCGAGTTCGGAGCAAATCATCGAGGCTGCACAGGTTGTTGGCCTCAAGTACCTGGTTCTCGGCTGGCTGGAGCCGGAAGAACGCAAGTCGCTCGACGATTATCGCCGCCTCGCAGAGCTGTGCAACCGTTTCGGTGAGCAGTGCCGTATGGCAGGCATACAGTTCGCCTATCACAATCACGAATTCGAGTTCGAGAGGCTCGAAGACCAGCGGCCGATGGACCTGCTGCTCGCCGAGACGGATGACAGCCTCATGAAGGTGGAACTGGACTTCTACTGGATTGCATTTGCCGGCGCCGACCCATTCGAGTATTTCGTGAAACACCCGGGTCGGTTCCCGCTATGTCACATCAAGGATATGGCGACTGACCGCAAGATGGTTGATGTTGGCGCCGGAACGATCGACTTCAGCAGCCTCTTCTCAGCTGGCAAGCAGGCGGGCCTCGAACACTACTTCATAGAACGTGACGATTCGCCTGACCCGATGGCGACGGCAGCGGCAAGCTACGCTGCAGTCCGTCAGCTTGTCTTCTGAGCCTGCAACGAACACTTGCAGGGAAAAGGTGGGCGGTCGATCATAGTCTTCATGCGCCCATGTTTATGGAATGTTTAAAAGGCATGCCAAAGGCGATATGAGGAGACCTGTTTACCGAAAGTTATGCGTCCGTATTTGGCCGGAATAAGACCTAGCGCCTGAATGCAATATAAGTCTTCTCTAAAGGACGGCAGTCGACCCTTCTAAGACCTTCACAGCCTCTCTGTAACAAAACCGTAACATCTCACTGGTATTATGTGGCTAATGCGAACTGCATAGAAGTCTGATCTATAACGAGGAGGTGTCCTATGTCTCTTAGAAAATCAACATATCGTTGGGAAAGTCTTATATTGGCTATGGTGTTTATATCCATACTGATCGCTGTCGTAAAATTTTGACGAAAGCATCTGGCTGTCATTTATTTAGACGGCGCGGCAATATGTCGCACTCTTGGTATTAAAACTTTTGATTTTGGTCAATAGATATTCTTCACATTTATGCGAGGCTTGCCTCTAAAGGAAATCTAAGGGGTACGATCTGATGAAAAGACACAGAAATCTAAGGGTGTTCGCCCGTTTCAGGCCAACGAGTACAGATGATCTAGATTCGGAACTGCTTCATCTTGTCGGTAAGGAGGCAGAGTTCCGTTACCACAAGTTTATAGATGATAATGATACACCTTACTCTGACCAGTGGGTGTTAACAGCGGTGGATCAGCAATTTGGCAGTTATTGGTTCCCGGAATGTGATCTGGAGATTCTGCAGGAAAAGCATTCCACTTAGCCCGGTTCTTTTCTGGCCCGGTGAAATTCGGTTCAGTCACTCTGAACTGTTCCGCGGTTGCGTCACTCAACAAAGAACAAATTACCTCCACGCTGACCCACAATTCCGGTCGCCGTATTCGTTTCTGTAAAGGTCTCCTTTTGGCCGGTTTACGACCCAGGGACTGATTCTAAATAAGATTTCTCTAAACGGCGGGAGTCGACCCAACTCAGACATACAGATTTTCTGCTTAAAGGTCAGGAACGTACTGTAAGCAGACCTACAGAGGCCAGATGCGGATCGGCTATTCGAGAGTCTTACGTGGTCGTTTATTTAACCGACGCGCCACAGCGTTAAGCTTTGCCTGAGAGTGTGCCGACAAATCGGTGCCTTTGGGAATGTACTGCCTCAGCAACCATTGAAGATAATGGAGGTGTCATGTACCGTTCAGGTATTCGAAATTCTGTAGGGTTCACGCTAGGCGTCATGCTAGGGAGGTTCCAATGGGCGAAAACCGGGTACTGGTGATTCATTTCAATGACTCCACAAAACTTTCCTTTATTTTCCCCAAACAAACAGATGATATCAGTGTCGCTCAGAAAGTTAGGGAAGTGCTGGATAGCCAGCAATTTGTTGTCGAGGCGGATGGTTCCCTATTTGTAATTCCGCATACCAGCATCAAGTATGTTCAGGTATATCCGTCACCAACGAAGCTTCCTGAGAATGTGATCAAGGGCGCAACGATCAGAAGCGAATCATAGAACAGCAACATGGTATCCTTCTGTCGATGCTGGTTTTATTTGCCGGCATTTCACTTTTCCTTTCACTGAGTATCTGCTTTCAGAAGCAACGGACGATCGCCTGCAAATAGTAAAGGGCGTGTTTTGGCCGGAATACGACCTACAGGCAGCAAGGCCATGGATTTCTGAGGCTACTTCCGATTCCGACCCTAAGCGGAAGTACAGCATTTTAGCCTGTATGACCGGAATGTACTCGGACGTTCCCGAGCCGGACTCTGGTCGGCAGGAATAGACGCAAAATGGATAGCCCCGGCTATTGGTTGTGTGTTTGAATTTCTTATCTCAACTGTTAACGCCGCATCTGTAACATACACTGATGAAGCATCTTTTCTGGCGGCATTACCAGGTACGTCTTCAGGGACAGTATCGCCAGGTGAGCCGGCCTCCGGCTCGGTCTAGTCAACTGCTGTACCCTTTGATTGTAGCCAGCCGTCGTTTCGTGAAATTCCGACCACACAAGCACAGGTGACCCATGTTTGAATCCGCAGAAATTGAACACGACATCGACAAGGCCACGTTCGAGGAACGGCTGCCGCAGCTACGCACGGATATTCTCAACGCGCAGTTCGAGCTCATTGAAGCGCAGGCGTTTCCGATAATCCTGCTGTTTTCCGGCATGGAGGGCGCCGGGGTCGTCGACACACTGACCAGGGCCTACACCGTGCTGGATGCGCGCCACGTGGTCGCCTCCGCATTCGACAAGCCCACTGAGGAAGAGTCGGAGCGCCCGCGCATGTGGCGTTACTGGCGCATGCTGCCGCCCAGGGGCGAGATGGGTATCTACGTGGGTGCCTGGTACAATGCACCGCTGACCAGGCGCGTCCTGGACAAGTCCGGTATCGCCGAGTTCGAGCAGGAACTCGACAGGATAAAACACTTCGAGAGCATGCTGGCAGCGGAAGGTGCCCTGATCCTGAAGTTCTGGCTGCACCTCGGCAAGGACGAGCAGAAGAAGCGGCTCAGGAAACTTGTCAGGAGTGCCCGCACCAGCTGGCGGGTCGAGGAATCCCCCTGGGGCGGCAGCAAGCGCTACAAGGAAGTGAAACTCGCCGCCGAAGACATGATGCGCGTCACCGGCACGGACCACGCACCGTGGATCACCGTTAACGCGTCCAACCAACACTACCGCGGCCTTACCATCGCGACCACCATTCTGAACGCCATCAACGCACGGCTCGCCCAAACCGGCGAGGCGGCCGCGGTGACAGCGCCGGTCAGTATCCCGACGATCAACGACCAGAACGTGCTGACGGCACTGGACCTGTCGCAGCAACTGGAGAAGCAGGTTTACAAGGAACAGCTGGCCAAATACCAGGACCGGTTGAACAGATTACTGTCTAAAAAGAAATTCAGGAAACGGTCACTAGTGCTGGTTTTCGAAGGCAATGACGCCGCCGGCAAGGGCGGCGCCATCCGCCGCGTGATGCAGTTCATGGATCCCCGCCGCTACCGCGTCAACCAGTTTGCCGCACCCACCGATGAAGAAAAGGCACAGCCGTACCTGTGGCGCTTCTGGCGGCGCCTGCCGCGTCAGGGCGACGTCGCGATCTTTGACCGCTCCTGGTATGGCCGCGTGCTGGTCGAGCGCGTCGAGAATTTCTGCTCCGAGGCCGCCTGGCGGCGCGCCTACGGCGAGATCAATGACTTTGAGACCGAGATGAGCGATGCCGGCGCCATTGTCATCAAGTTCTGGCTGGCCATCGACAAGGACGAACAGGAGGCACGTTTCAAGGCGCGCGAGGAGACCGGCTACAAGCGTTACAAGATCACCGACGAGGACTGGCGCAACCGGGAAAAGTGGGATGAGTACGCCACGGCCGTGTGCGACATGGTCGACCACACCAGCACCTCCACTGCCCCCTGGACGCTGGTCGAGGCGAACGACAAGTACCATGCGCGGGTCAAGGTGCTGAAGACGGTCTGCGAGCGCCTTGAGGAAAGCCTGTAGCACTGGAGTACTTGCATCAGGCGTGGTCATCAAGCAGGCAGCTGAAAGTTAATATTGGGATAGAGGTTCAATGCAAACTGAAAACGTATGGGGTCAGCACCTGATCCTGGATATGGGCGGGTGCAATGGCAACATCACCCGAAAAGAAAGTATCCGTGCTTTTGTGGCAGAACTGGTGGATGTCATCGATATGGTGGCCTATGGTGAACCTGTCATTGAACATTTTGCCACCCACAACCATGAGGCCGCCGGTTACACGCTGGTCCAGTTGATCGAGACGTCGGCTATCAGTGCACATTTCAGTGATCACAACCGGGATGTATACCTGGACGTCTTTTCATGCAAG